>ENA-OURQ01003174-OURQ01003174.1-human-gut-metagenome-genome-assembly--contig:-NODE-3174-length-11365-cov-5.191954_pt1 | contig 11365 bp, 10 predicted proteins | sample MGYA00242105_ERZ508999 | MGnify/ENA primary metagenome ERZ508999 (study PRJEB26280, sample SAMEA2338771) | human gut metagenome | biome: human gut; feature: human-associated habitat; material: faeces...
TCCCTTTCTTTTTTATCGCTTATCTTCTTCGCTTGTTTTTATTGCTCTTTTTATCGCTTGTTTTTATCGCTTGTTTTTTGGCTTTCTTTTCCATTTCCAATCCAAGCCCACCGCCACTACACAAACATCTGCTGCAGGCAGCCTTTTCTACTCTCCCGCTCTCAGCCCTCTGTAAATCTCCTCCGCAAAGATTCCAAGCACTTCTTTCTTAATCTCATCATTTCCAAGCAGCAGGGAGAAGAAATCCTGGTTCTGGTTTAACCCCTCAATCAAAGCATCGTCAATGTTGTCAAAATAAGCAAATTCAAAGTCTTTTTCCGTGTTATTTTTGGCGCTTGCTTTTAGTTCTTCTGACTTCATCATGATGTCTTTAATCTGCAGCATTGCCTTCACTGCAACGTCATTGTCGTATGACTTGCCTGTTTTGCTGTTGATTTCAGCGATGATTTGAGACAGTTTTTCGGTCTTCTGCGGTGTCAGGGCAATCTGCTCTGCGGTCGGCAGTTTTACTACCGGGTCTGATTTTATAGCGTCTGTTTTATGTTCTTCTTTTTTCTTCTGCACGAAACCGGAAGCTTTTATCTTGCCGGCCAGGTTGAAGCCGCCACCGGAGCCACCCATCTTTAAATATGACTTCAGATAGTTTAAGAAATTGTATTTCTTATGAAGCTCTTTGTCCTCAAAACAGGAAGCCTGAATCAGGAACTCGTAGAACCTTACAAAATGCTTGACTGTCAGGATGATTTCATTGCGTTCTTCTGTCGGATGACTTTCAATTGCCTTTTTGGTCTTCTGCAGCAGGTATGTCATACTTTTCTTTGCTTTTGCAGATATATCACCGAAATACAGTAAGTCATTAAATTTGTCTACGTCATCCGGGTCAATCACATAATAACCGTCCAGTTTTGCCTCAATATCATACATTGCAGACGGAGTTATTGAGTTGGATAACTCTGTGACAGTGTAGAACTTGGAAAAGTCCTTGATGATGTCATCATAGTTATTTACAAAGTCAAGAATGAAGGTATGTTTGTCATACGGCGGGCAGATACGGTTAAGGCGTGACAGTGTCTGGATGGTTGATATATCATGCAGTTTCTTTAAGATGTACATAGCACAGAGCTTCTTCTGGTCAAAGCCTGTCTGATATTTATCAGCAACAATAAGCACGTTGTAGTCGTCAGAGTCAAACTCAGCCGGAAGTTTCTTTTCTGCAAAGCCGTTCATTCCCGGTTCTGTATACTCTTTGTCTTCCAGTTTTACCTTTCCGGAGAATGCAACCAGGGCGTGAATGTCTGTATAGCCTTTTCTCTTCACATAGTCTTCAAAGCCTTGTCTGTATTTTACTGCCGCTTCACGTGATGCGGTGATGACCATTGCTTTCGCCTGTCCATCCAGTTCAGTCATTACAGTTGTACGGAAATGTTCAATTATAATTTCCACACGCTGCATGATATTAGTCTCATGCAGGTCAATAAACCTTGCAATCTGACGTTTCGCCTTATTGGTCTGATATTCCGGGTCTTCTTTAATCTCTTTATTCAACTGGAAGTATGTGTCATATGTTGTGTAATTTTCCAGGACATTCAGGATGAAACCTTCTTCTATCGCCTGCTTCATGGAATACAGGTGAAATGCCTCATTTCTTCCCTTTGTATTGGTTCTTCCAAACAGCTTAAGCGTTGTCGGCTTCGGTGTAGCGGTAAATGCAAACACTGACACGTTTTCCGGCTTGCCATTTTTGCTTACTTCTTTTGCAAGGATATCTTCAGCATCTATTTCTTCACCTTCCCTCAAGACATCCGTCACAGCCTTCATATTTTTACCGGCAGTTGATGAATGTGCTTCGTCAATAATAACGGCAAAGTGCTTATCTTTCAGCGCCTTTATATTACCCACAATATACGGGAACTTCTGGATAGTTGTCACAACAATCTTCGTATTGCCTTCCAACGCCCGGCCAAGGTCTGCAGAGGTGCATTTTTCGTCCATAACGCGGATGAAGCCGGACTTGTGTTCTAATGAAAGCACAGCCTTCTGCAGCTGGCGGTCTACTACTACCCTGTCAGTGCAGATGATGATACTGTCAAAGATAATCTTGTTGTTATCGTCATGCAGTGACGCCAGGCGGTAAGACAGCCAGGCAATTTCATTTGTCTTTCCGGAGCCGGCAGAATGCTGTAGCAGGTAATTCTGGCTGCTTCTGTTCGTCATCACATCGTCAAGCACCTTTCGTATTACGTCCAACTGGTGGAATCTTGGGAAGATGACCGTTTCAGAAACCTTCTTTCTCGGCGCTCTACCTTCTTTTACTGCTCTTTTTTCGTCTTCTTTTTTCTCTTTTACTTCAATAAACATGAATTTGCTGATGATTTCAAGCACGGAGTCTTTTTGAAGGATGTTATCCCACATATAGTGGACGTTGTATTCGTCTTTTAAGACAGGGTTTCCGGCACCGGTATTAATACCTTCTCCCTTTCCCATGTTGAACGGCAGGAAGAATGTGGCCTCGCCGTCAAGCTTGGTTGTCATATACACTTCTTCTAAGTCCATCGCGAAAGACACCAGGACGCCGGCTTTAAATCTGAAGAGTCTTGTCTTCGGATTTCGTTCTGTCCGATACTGCAGAATCGCGTTCTCGTAGTTCTGGCCGGCTGCGTTGCATTTTAATTCAAATGCCATAATCGCAAGGCCGTTCAGGAACACGACCAGGTCAATCCTTTCTTCATCTGATGCCCACACCTCTTCTGACACAGAGAAGAGATTTTCGTGATACAGCTTATTGAGTTCTTTATTATATGTTGTAGCCGGCTTTGCATACATCAGTTTCAGCGGTACATTGGCAATCTCCACGCCGTGTTTCAAGACGTCAATCCTGCTGCCGCGTTTCTTTGTCTCTTCCGCATTGATAGCCGACACTATTACTTCTTCTGTCTTTTCTTTATATATTTTTTTAAGGCTTTCAATCTCATCCGGCTGTGTAGTTTCCAGGAACCGCATCAGTTCCGGGCGGCTGACGGCGAAAAACCTGTCGTAGTGGTCTGCCGGCTGGATTTCGTAGCCGCTGGCAGCAAGTTTTTTTAGTATGTATTTTTGGTATTCTTTTTCTGACAATATGTTATTCATCAAGGTCTCCTTCTGCCGGGAAGATGCTGCGGGCTGTATGATATGCGGAGATTATATGGGGCGCTGCCCCACACCCCGCAAGGGCGAAGCCGCCCTTGACCTGCCTAAAAACTCGCTTCGCTCGTTTTTCTGTACAAGGCCGCCCGCCTTTGGTGGGCATATCTTTCGGCTGCGATATCAATATGCAGAAAAACCGCATGAAAGTTACATCATGCGGTTAAATTTATGCGTTAAGGCTGCCAATTATTATAAACAGACTCTAGCAATGGAAGATTACAACAACGGGATTTAACACTTCTGTCTCTTCGTGACAGTTCAGCTTCAGGCATAAAGAGCAATGAGTGTAATGTTTCGGCAGTATTCTGTATTGGTTCCCAATCTGATAGTATAGCATTGTATTGGTTTTGCAAAAGTCTTCTGTATTGTGGATTTTGCTCATTACTGATTCGTAGTGGAATAATTGCCTCATCAGGAACCGGAATCATGTTATTGAAATTGATTGCTCCAAGCCGTCCTCCATCAATTTTACGAAAATCTTTATCGTTATGCATTCTTCTATGTTTAGGCTTTGGCGAAGTGAAAGGGGCGTAATATTTAACATCGCCGATTAGTAGTATGATGCCAATATATGGACGTGATTCATTTTTATTATCTGCAACCCGATTATCGTAAGCCCTTATAAATTCTATATATGTATCTTTTATATTATATATATCCATTTTGTCCTCTTATATGTAAAAAGAGATGACATAATGTCATCTCTTTGCTTTTTTAGGTTCTCGCTTTGTTTTCAACTGGTGGAGACGCACCGCTTTTTTAGGTTCCCGTTTTGTTTTTCAACTGGTAGAGACGCACCGCTTTTTTGAGTTCTCGCTTAAATTGGTGGAGACGCACCGCTTTTTCTATGCTTATATTATATGTTATAATCTCTAAAATGTCAATACTTTCACGCTTCCGGCACTTCTTTCTTACCGGTTACATATTCATAAATTAACGATTTTTTATATTCTTCAAGTGTTGCGATTTGGTATTCGTAATTTTGTAAAAGAGCGTCAATTTCGGAACATTTGGAGTCAAGGTAATCGGCGATAGTTAACATTTCTTGCTGAGATGGAACAGCAACCTTTATTTCTCCAAGTTCTTCTTGGTTTATCTTTGGCATTTTCACTCTATCTTGAATAATAAGGCTTACTTGTAATACAAAATAAGTAGATAACATTGAATATACCATAAAAAGGGTTGGAAGCTTTGATTCTATAGGATACATATCCGCGCTACATAATCCATCAAAAGGCGCAACTGTCAATTTATTAAGATTAGGACGTATCTTAGAATATAATATCTGACCACGATAAAATAAATGATTTCCACTGATAACTCCGGATTCCTCTACGGTTTGATGTGATAACAACCTTCCTGTATCTTTCTCAATATTATCTGGAGCAATTTGAGGATATTTCATATATTTGTCTGGCTGTACCAAATTAGATTTAATTGAAGCTATATGCTTAAATCGTACAACCTTCCACCCCTCAGGTATCTCCCCAATCCATTCAACCCCGGAATCCTTCATCTTCGCATCCTTATCCAGCCCCTTCGTCACCGCTTCTGTTATAACTGCTTTCTTATATTCTTTTGCCGATTCCATGCGGGCACGGAGATTTTCAATAAGGGTATCAATCTCGGAACATTTGGAGCCAAGGAAATCGGCGATGCGGTGTTGTTCCTTCAGATTTGGCAATACTATATTTAAATTCATAATACGAGACACACTCAGCCCAGGTTGCGCAGCAGTATCAAAAGCATATTGATTAAGGTTCATAGATTCAAGCATTCTAAAAAAATAATTTATAAATACATCATTTTTTAGAGTTACAATAACTGCATGGTCAGTTGCCCAGAATTTTCCATTGACTAAATGAACATTGCCTGCTAAAGCGCCTTGTCGTCCAATCAAAATATGATTGCCATTTTTATTATAGATTTTATAAAATCCTCGCAGTCCATTTCCGCCATAAACAGGATATTCGCCATTATCGCTTATATCTAATGCTGTTATATTATCTCCACTCTTCATCGTGCAATGATACTTAATTTTTGAGAACTCCCACCCCTCTGGCACTTCTCCAATCCACGGAATACCGGAATCGCGCATTTTTCTTTCTTTTTTTTCGCTGTTTTTTTCTTCCATATATGTTAAACGTCTCCTCATTACGTTGTTTTCACTTCTTTTAATACAGTTTCGTGATAACTTCGCGGTCTTCCGGCGTAAACTCGTTCTTCTTGCTTCCAAGCGGTTTTCTTAATTTATGACAGATACCGGAAGCACCAATCAGCTGAATCTTGCCGATACGTTCCGGGCGTTTATTTTTAGACAGAATCCAGCAAAAACTGCTTATGCCGGTATTGTAAAACAAATCATTCGGCATCTGGATAATCGCTTCAACTAAATCATTCTTCAGCAACCAGCGCCTAATCTGTGACTCACCTGACGCAGTCCCGCCGGTAAACAAAGGAGAACCGTTAGAGATGATTGCTGCACGTCCAACATGGTCATCCATCTTTGCGACTGCTGACTGTAAGAACAATAACTGAGAATCGCTTCCAGCCGGGAGCCCTGCTCCCCATCTACTGCCATCTTTTGCAAATTCCGCTTTAACCGCATCTTCCTGACCCTGTTTCGCGTTATCTCCACTCCACGGAGTACCAAACGGCGGGTTTTCAATCAGAAACCGCATCTTTGTATCAGGGAAGCAGTCATTCTTCAATGTATCTGTATGCTTAAAGTTTTCCGCGTTCTGACCTTTAATGAGCATTTCAGCCTTACCGACTGCATAAGACGGCCCCATAAATTCCTGGCCAAACAGTCTTACATCTGCTGAAGGGTTATAGTGCTTCAGATATGTAAATGCAGTAGAGAGCATACCGCCAGTACCGCAGGCCTGGTCACATACAGTAATGATTTTCTTGTCATCAAAGATGTCATCACAGCCTTCTGACAGTAAGACAGAACATAGTAATTTAATGATATCCCTGCCAGTGTAGAACTGTCCAGCGTCTACATTCTGATAAAACCTGCCAATCAGGTTTTCAAAGATATACCCCATTTTGATGCTGTCATAAGTCTCCGGGTCAAGGTCAAGTTCCGAGAACGCTTTCACAACGGAAAACAGGCAGCCATCCTTATCCATCTTTTCAATATGTTTTTCAATCTCCAATTCATTCAGGATATCTTTAACGTTATCAGAAAATCCCGCAACATATGCATTGAAATTCTTTGCAATGTTATCAGCATCGTTACACAGCTCTCTTAAATCAAACTGGCTAGTATTGTAGAACTGAAATCCGGAAATCTTACAAATGGCTTTGTATGGATATGTCGGCATTTTTTCAAACATATCAACAACAGCCTGCTTTGTCTTTTCCAGTGTACACTCAAATCTCCTGATGATTACCATCGGAATGATAACATCACCATATTTATCCGGCATATAAGAGCCACGGAGCTTATTGGCAATACTCCAAATAAAATTCGCCTCAGCGGTTACATCAACGGGAGCTTCGTCCCAAATAGCATTTAATCCCATATTGTCATTTTTCCTTTTCTATATATTCTTTCTATATAGTTTCCCACGTTTCGCAGTGCTTGATTTCTTATATGTACAGTATACCAGATTTCGCATATTTTTTAAGTTTTTTTGCGAGAAAAACAACAAAAAAAGAAGCTTACGCTTCTTCCAGATTAACACGCCGCACCCGGTTCTTCAGTTTATCGTTTTCAGCTCCCCAGTTCATTTCTGTGTGCTCTGCTGTCTTGGCATCATTACCGCCGAAGAACACTTTTGGCTTATTCATGCGTCTCACATACGCATCAAACGTATGCTCCAAAATCACATCAGACATACTTACCATCTTCGTCACTCCTCTCTCCTGGTTCTTCTCCTATTGCTTCTCATCTTTTCCTGCAGGCATCCTCTCTCATATTTCCCTGGCATTCCTTCACTCATCTCTCTCTCGCTCTACTCTTTCATCTCTTTCATTCCTTCGTGTCTTCCAGGGAAAGACACACCCCGCGCCTTCGGCGCGTCCTTTCGGCGCCATGCGGCGCCTCGAACTCTGGTACTGACTTTTTTCTCGCTGGCTTCCATCCCTCTACTCCGTCTCTCCCGGACGCTCTGAAGGTTATCGCTGCCGCGTACTCTTTTCCACGCTACGGCCGAAGGATTGTCGCTGCCGCCTAACGCGCCCTTAAGATATCCGCCGTCCCACTTGCTCGAGGCGCTTACTTAAACTTTATCGGACGCCTTAAAAGTACTGCGTTTCGAGGGCGCTCGGCGCTGCCAATTCGCATTTACGGTATCGCCAGTATTTCCAAGCCTATGCGAAACCGCTGCTGCACCACCAGACAGTCATTTCACGGCATCACCTAAGATTTATAAGGCCTTTACAGTACTACATCACTTCGCGATTTCGCTCCGGCTTTCCAATACCCTTTTATGTACTGACAGTTGTACTACATCACGTTCTTCCGTTCCTGCCTTCATCACCTTTCGTAAGCGTTGGCCGCCAATACACTTCTGGAGCCAGTAAATCTCAATTTTGCCAATAGAATTTCGTTCGCGGTGATGCAGTCCGGAACTGAGGTGCCGGAGCGAATTGGCATAGTTTCTCCTTTGCATCAGGCGCAGACTACCCCTATAGCGGGGCGTCCACGCGGAAGAAGAAAGAAACTATGTCAGATAATATGTAGTCCGTCTACGTCGGGCCATCGCTCATCTGCGGTCTTGATAGTGTTATACCTGAATATAACCAGATGCACGGTTTAAGCATCTCTGCCATCACCTGACGTGGTCTAAGGCTGAACCTTATTGCACATCCCTCACATCATGACGTTTCCGTCAAGCATCCGTTCTTGTCAGCCCTAAAGCTGACTGTGCATTCGTGCCTGTAATCTAAGCTATGTAAGTTATTACGTTATTGTTATATATTATTCAAATCAAAGTTAAGTTAAGTATTAAGGACTCTTGGATTACTCACGTACTCCCCCGCGTCCTACATTTAACCAGTACAACAACTTGTACCGTTAGCGCATACAACTACGCCTTAGGCTGAGGGCCTGAAACGCTCCACACCCTCTTTGGAAGCCACCAGCCCAAGACCAAAGCCGGTTTTCTAAGCTCCCTGCAATACTGTTTCCGCAATGCAACACTTAACGTTTTTTTAGCCAGCCGACACACCTAAGCCCCGGCGCTTGCTCCGCATTACTGCGGCATATGTCTCGTTCTCATCACGCTTCAGATTGCAGGTCTGGAACAATTGGGGCTACCGTATCCTATACCGGTTCCGTTTTCTGTTCCGTCTCGATGTCAACTAATCGCAGGGTTTATACCCCGCTTCACCTTATCTGCATCCAGTGCCGAACAAACTCACTGTTTTGTATCTCTGAGCGCCCCCTTGGTAGGGGTGACACCTCTATATTCAATTTGACGCGATGCATTTCCACAGGCATCCTTTCGTACACTGCTTCTTTGTACAACACATCAACGCCACATCGTAATCTCTATGTAGGGATTACGGAATTGATAGTTACGCAGCAATTACCTCACGGTGCTCACTGCTTTTTGTTCTTTATTGTCTTTATGCCGCCGCAAAACTGGCGGTCGATTCAATCTCATTTTTTGTTACACATTCAATATGCTGAAAAAATTTAAAATGGTATAAAAAAATAATTTTTTTATATTTTTTTAACGCCGACTTCTTAATGCTTTTCCGTACTCAACACCACTGGAAAAACAAAATATAGTCGTATCTGCAATGATTCCAACAAGACCGATTCCAAACAGAAATCCAGTAACAAACCGTCTGAGATTTGTACTTTCATAAGAAGTCAGTTTTTGAGTGAAACCATCAATCAACATCGGAATCATCAAAGCGAAAGATATGCGAATATCTGGACGCCAGAAAAGGAATAATGGAATGCAGATAAGCATTCCAACAGCCTCCCCGGTGCATCTTGCACAAACGGGAAACTGTTTCCCTTTCCAGAAAAAAGACCTGTCTGGCCTGCAATGGCATCCAAATACGATAGGCATCCATTTGTTTATAAAGCCAAAGAATTTAAGCTCCAAGGAATCCAACTCCAATTCCAACGCAGCTTACAAGTACCCAATACAGGATAGAGCATCCAACAGAGATAAGTGCTCCGATTCCGGCTGCTTTTGCATTTTTTGGCTTATTATCTCTCCATACCAGGAAAAGAATCAGGCCAACAATTGGAATACAGCATCCAAGAAAGCCCCATCCAATGCTGCCGCTGTCAGACACTGAAGAGTCGTCTTTCTGAGACACTCCACAATGTGGACAAATTACGGCTTTATCATCGATTTCCTGCCCGCAATTCTTGCAAAACATAAGCATATCCTCCTTTACAGTCTTTCAGCTCGCGCTTCGCGCTCGCTGCCAAATTTGAGCTTCTTTTTGCTCCACATTTAATATGCTAAATATTTTAAAAAAAAGAATTTTTTTGATTTTATTTTTTCGCATCTTCTGCCGACGCTTCTTTCAGTACCCCATCCGCAATATCCTGCATCTGCTTTTCGATTTCGCTTTCGTCCGCCACGCCGTCCACAGCGTTCTGCATTTGATTCTGCACGTTCTGCCCGTCAGGCATCGCATTATACATATTCGCTGAAAAATTTACTGCTTCTTTTGCTGCCTTTTTTGCAATGTCTTCGGGGACTATCCCAAACTGCGAAAGCATACCACATGCCTTGGCATACGAAGATTTGAATGTATTAGTTAACATCTGGCCTGTCTCGACCATGTTTAAATCTATTCCACGCTCTGCCGCCATTTTGTCAATCTGGCGGGTCATCGCATTATTCGTCAGCACGGCCACGCCGCCGCCTGAAATCAGGGCGAGCACTGCCGCAGCGGTAAGGCCTTGCTTTGTCCGTCTCATCAGCCTCATACGTCACCACCTCCATTGCATACAATATGCAAAATCAGCAAAAAAAATAAGTAGCAGGCAAAGCCTGCTACTTTTACGTTTATTCTTCCGGAAATTTCGACGGAAGTCTGTCCCAGCAATGTAGATATGACTGTTCTTCCATTCTGGAGAGATACAAATCTGCATCAAAATTTTCAAATTCAGCCTGAATCTTCAGCCTTCCATCGTCATCAACTACAATATTTCCAAATCCTTCCAGCCCGAATTTCTCGGCAATCTCAGCGAGCTTTTTCTGGCCTTCCGAGAACGATGGCGAATCGGCATTTGGAATCTTGACATCGAAATATTTTTCTCCTTCTTTTTCCTCTATTTTTACGTTTTTAATTGTCTTTGTCTCATCTCCGTCTACGGCGAAGATGATATCGGCAGTGTCGTCTTCGTTAATATTGATACAAAGCCCGTCCAGTCCGACAAGGCTTGCAGATATTTTTGCGCATCCGACTCCGGCTTCATCAGCCTGCCAGTTTCCGACAATGTCGTCTGCTGCCATTACATTTCCTGCTGGTATTGCCAAACATGCCATCAATCCGGCAGCCAATATTGTTCTATATATTTTTCTCATTATTTTTCTCCTTATTTAAAAATAGAAACAATAATCGTTACAATTCCGACGACCACAAGCAACGGCAGCGCCAGAGCCATCATGCCGCCAAGAACCATAAAAACAATCAGCAGTAGCAGGCAGACAAGCGTCAGGACAACCTTCCAGGCACTCCATCTTTTTTCGCGCAGGGTACCCCATCAGACGTAGAAACAATATTCCTTGTTTCGCAGTCGTGTGGGGAGGAATGCGCGGTTTTACATTCCTCCTGCTTCCTCCTTTTCTATTCTATTCATTAAATACTGATTTGGAATAACCGCCAGCGTATTTAAATAGTTTAATTTTTGATATCTGTACTGACTTTTTAGTTTTGGAAAAAACGATTCTTGTACCTTTGTGCTGGCATCCTGAAACTTCAATTTTATTACCGTTATAAACGATAATGTCATGAGGCTGAATGGGGTAATGTTGCCTCCTGATTGCTCTTCTTCCGGGAGTTACTTTTTGTAACCGATACTGATGTAGATTCTCTGAATCTTTCTTATGATTCCTGCTGATTCTGCCATTAAACAACTCTTGACCGCTTCGTTTCTTTCCGTCGCGGCTGTCAATATACTTTGCATCATAGAACTTTTCAAGGCATCTGTTATTCCTTCGTTTTTTCTTGCAAAGAATCGCTTTTATACGGT
>ENA-OURQ01003175-OURQ01003175.1-human-gut-metagenome-genome-assembly--contig:-NODE-3175-length-11361-cov-2.308774_pt1 | contig 11361 bp, 13 predicted proteins | sample MGYA00242105_ERZ508999 | MGnify/ENA primary metagenome ERZ508999 (study PRJEB26280, sample SAMEA2338771) | human gut metagenome | biome: human gut; feature: human-associated habitat; material: faeces...
GCCCATTGCCTGCTATACTTTTTTGAGAGGTGGCAGAGCATGGACGATAAAAGAAAAACAGACAGACGCGTTAATTCTACAACATTCACAATTCGCATTGACTACAACTTACTTCATCAGTTTGATACGAAACGTCAAAAAGAAGGAAAATCACGTCGAGAAATCATTATAAATTGGATAGAATCTTATTGTGACGAAAAAGAAGATTAATTGTTCTTTTTAAAAATTATTTGTGTAATCGCCATACTCCCTATTACCCGTTTACCAAATGACAGTAATTTTGCATCTCAACAGGTAGCCTACTATGAATCAGCTTGCAAAAGCATTTCTCTTTTTCGATTTTAAGCAAAAAAGCCGCCCTACACGGACGGCTTTTTTTCATATCACTTCTGTTTTTATTTCTACAACCGGTAACAACTGTCGTCAAGACGTCGTCAAGGATTTTGCGGATGTCAATATGGATGCAGGCATCTTGCCGCAGATTGCAGAGCCTACCCTCAAGGAATCCTTTCATCATGCGGTTTCTTGACAAAAAGGAAAAGAGCCACCAGGTATTCCCGGCAGCCCTTTTTTTGGTGACCTATCGGAGACTCGAACTCCGGACACCCTGATTAAAAGTCAGGTGCTCTACCGACTGAGCTAATAAGTCAAACCTGTTTGTGTTGCTGTCCTTGCAACGTTGATTATTATATCATCACTTTTTTGTTTTGTCAACACCTTTTTTTAAATTTCTTTATTTTTCTTTTTAAAAGAAAAATAAAACAAAAGAAAAGTGTTTGCTCCGCGCTTTCTCCCGTTTCTTTGATGAAAAAAGAGAAACGTTTACTCCGTACTCTTTCCCACTTTCTTTGCTGAAAGAACAGAAGGTATTTGGGGAATGGATGACTTTTCTTTTAAAAAAGGCTATAATAAAAGATGCTTTTAAAAGGAGTTGATTTTTTGGAAGCTACACTGGATACAAACATTCAATATCTCAGCGGTGTTGGACCAAAACGCGCCGCCCTTTATCATAAACTGGACATTCATACCATCCGCGACCTGCTCTATTATTTCCCGCGGGCCTATATTGATCTTTCCTCTCCCTGCTTTATTGCGGATGCTCCACCTTGGGAGATCTGTGCTGTTCGGGCGCGTGTGGTAGCAAAATCCTCTCCACAGTATGTCCGAAGAGGCATGACCATCTTTAAAGTAAAGGTGGCTGATGACAGCGGCAGTATGCTGATCACTTTTTTTAATGCAAAGTTTACTGTGGAAGCCTTAAAATATGATGAGGAATATATCTTCTATGGAAAAATCGGTGGTTCTTTGCTTCGCAAAGAGATGCATGCCCCTGCGATCTATCCGGCATCCTTGCCGTCAGCTTTTATTCCGGTCTATCCCCTGACACAGGGACTCTCCTCCAAAATGATTGCGGCAAACATCTCACAGGCGCTCCATCTGCTGGACGAAAATCTCCCCGATCCGCTTCCTGCATCCATCCGTCAGAAATATCAGCTGTGTCACCTGCACTTTGCGCTCAAAAATATCCATCTTCCCACCGATCGGGAAAGCGTTGAGATTGCCCGTAGGCGTTTGATTTTTGAAGAGCTTTTGATGCTTTCCCTTTCGCTGCACACCGTCCGGGATGACACCTTTTCTCAAACCTCCTATCTGTGCAAAAATGTTGACCTTTCCCCCTTCCTTGCACAGCTGCCCTTCCAACTCACCGGTGCTCAGCAGAGAGCAATTTCCGATGTCTGCTCTGACCTGCAAAAAAGCACCCCGATGAATCGTTTGGTTCAGGGGGATGTTGGTTCGGGAAAAACAATGGTAGCAGCCGCTGCCGCCTTTGTCGCCTTTCAAAACGGCTATCTATCCGCCCTGATGGCTCCGACTGAAATTCTGGCACAGCAGCATTTTCAGGGACTTTCCCGTCTTCTCTCGCCGCTTGGGATGCGCGTTGCTCTGCTTTGCGGCTCTATGACTGCAAAAGAAAAACGGGATGTCAAGGAACGAATTGCGCTTGGGATGGTCGATCTTGTAATCGGCACCCATGCCCTCATCTCTGAGGACGTGGATTTACCAAATCTGGCACTGGTTGTTACCGATGAGCAGCATCGTTTCGGTGTTGGACAGCGAACCAAACTTTCCGAAAAATCCGACCATCCACACACTTTGGTTATGTCCGCTACCCCGATCCCGAGGACGCTTGCCCTGATGATCTACGGCGATCTGGACGTATCCATCATTGACGAGCTTCCTCCACACCGTCAGCCGGTCAAGACCTACGTCATCAGCTCCAAGCTGAAAGAGCGCGCTTATAACTTCCTCAAAGAGCACCTTGACCGCGGCTTACAGGGATATATTGTCTGCCCTCTGGTGGAAGCAATGGAAAATTCTCCGGTCAATCTGCAAAACGCCGAGGAATATGCTGACCAGCTCGCACGTGGACCTTTCATAAATTACCGTGTCGGTGTCCTGCATGGAAAAATGCGCCCCAAGGACAAAGAACGCATTATGGACGCTTTTGCCTCCGGAGAAATCCAGCTGCTGGTATCCACCACCGTCATCGAGGTCGGTGTCGATGTACCCAATGCGGTCATCATGATGATCGAAAATGCCGAACGATTTGGCCTGAGTCAGCTTCATCAGCTGCGCGGACGTGTCGGTCGAGGCTCCCAGCAATCCTACTGCATCCTGATTTCGGATAACAAAAATCCCGAAACCAAGGAGCGTCTGGAAGTCATGCACCAGACAAATGACGGCTTTAAGGTCGCAGAATATGATTTGAAAGCCCGAGGCCCAGGCGACTTTCTGGGAAAACGTCAACATGGTCTGCCGCAATTAAAGATAGCGGACCTTACCACCAATATGGATTTGCTCACGCAGGCACAACAGGCTGCCGAAGAGCTCAAAGGCTTTGTCAATCTAAACGAAGGGGAAAAACAGCTTCTCAAACAGGCGATTTCCCGTATTCTGAGCCATGTCGGTGAACAGCTAAACTAAAAAAGCACAGGCATTTCTGCCTGTGCTTTTTCTTGTTTTCTTTAGAACTATTCTGCATTTTCTGCAATAATCTTTGCCGCCTCGTAAGCCATCTCACCAGTAAAGGCAATACACTGTTCCATATGCTCCGGAGAACCTTTTTCCATTCCTCTGGTCAGCACCTTACAGCAGCTGACTTTATGGCGCTCACAAAAGATCTGATAGAGTTTTGCGCTCAGCTCCATTGCCTTATTTACCTTTGGATCTTTTCCCTGGCTTCTGCCATAAACAAGGCCAATTGCCATGACTCCTCCTGTCAAAGCGCCGCAGGTACATCCCATGCCGCCCATACCGACCGGAAAACCAGAAGCCATCTTGATGACATCCTCGGAAACATCGATCTGAAATTCATCGATAATTGTTTTTACCACTGCCTCGGAGCAATAAAAATCGCCGTTGCGGTAATAATCCTCTGCAATCTTTCTTATTCTTTCTAAATCGACATCAAAGCGCATATCGTTTCTCCTGTTCCTCTTTTGCTATTTCTGCAATCCTGCCAGCAGTTCGTTCTTGATATCCCACAGCTTCTGCGAAAGGTCAACATAATAGTTGTGCGGATTCTCAAAACGTTTTACCTCATCCCACAGAGTATCCACCTGTTCTTTACAGTGCTTGCGGATATCGTGGATGTTTGGCAGTGTATAGACCAGCTTGCCTTTCTGGAAAATCGGTTTGAGCATTTCCTTTGCGTATACATTTTCCAGAGTGCATTTTTTCCAGGTAGCAAGCGGGTCAAAAATAGTGATGGTGATTGGATTTTCAGTGTCGAGCTGTTCATCATGGATGCAGACATAATCTGCAACTGCTTTGCCGTTTTCATCAAAGAAGCGGTATACCTTCTTAAAGTGCGGGTTGGTTATCTTTTCTGCACTTTCGCTTACCTTAATCTTCGGGATAAATTCCCCGTCCTTTTCCACTGCAACCAGCTTATAAACGCCGCCGAATACCGGATCAGATTTGCTGGTAATCAGTCTTTCACCAATACCGAAGCTGTCGATCTTTGCACCCTGAATCTGCAGATCACGGATAATATATTCATCCAGAGAGTTGGAAGCAACAATCTTAACATCGGAATATCCTGCTGCATCCAGCATTTTTCTTGCTTTTTTGGACAAGTATGCAATATCGCCGCTGTCGATGCGGACGCCCTTCGGACGATATCCCTTTGGAACCACCACTTCATCAAATACTTTGATTGCGTTTGGAATACCGGATTTTAAAACATTGTAGGTATCAATAAGCAAGGTACAATCATCTGGATAGATTTCTGCATAGGAGCGGAATGCTTCATACTCGCTGTCAAACATCTGTACCCAGCTGTGTGCCATAGTTCCAACCGCAGGAACACCATAGTCACGGTCGGTGATAGCACAGGCAGTTGCGCCGCATCCACCGATATAGGTCGCTCTTGCACCCAGAATTGCTGCATCATAGCCCTGTGCACGGCGGGAACCAAATTCCATAATCAGCTTGTCACCAGCTGCACGGACCATGCGGTTTGCTTTGGTTGCAACCAGAGACTGATGGTTGATGGTCAAAAGGATCATGGTTTCTACCAGCTGTGCCTGGATAATAGGACCTTTTACAGTAACAATCGGCTCATTCGGGAAAATTGGGGTACCTTCCTCCATTGCCCAGACATCACATTCAAAATGGAAGTTTGCAAGGTAATCGAGGAACTGCTCATTGAATATCTTTTTGGAGCGGAAGTATTCAATATCCTGCTGGGTAAAACGAAGATTTTCCAGATAATGAATCATCTGTTCCAGTCCTGCAAAAACAGCAAATCCACCGCCGTCCGGAATGTTGCGGAAAAACATATCGAACACTGCGATTTTGTCCTTCATCCCATTAATAAAATAACCATTGGACATCGTAAATTCATAGTAGTCTGTCAGCATGGTCAGATTTCGTTCTTCTGTCCAGTTTATCTGCATCACAATATCAAACCTTTCTTCAATGTTAACGTTATCTTTTTCAGAGCCAAAATCTCTTATTCTGCATATCCTGCCGATTCCGGAGAACCATTGTCGAAGGATGGCAGATTCTTTGGTTCATAAATGATTCCCTTTTCCGAACAGTTATAGATGCTTTCCATCATATCTGCAGCCTGATATGCCGCTACATAGAATAGCTGAGGGAAGCTGCGATGATCCACCTTTTCCGGATGATCCAGATGAAACCACGAATCATTATTGAGGTTCAGGATATCCTCCTTGACCTTTTTACGACGGATATGTGGAGAAAAGCGGTTTGGAAGCGCGAGCAATGACTCTGCCGCCCCTACCATGCGGATCATATATCCTTTTCGGTCAAGCAGCAGTCTCATCAGCATTCTGGTCTCGGTAAAGCATTTTTTGATCTCGCTTTCCTTGACTCGGATTCCATAAACCTCCCAAAGGATGGTCACATACAGCCGGGCAATCACTTCATATTCCCATTCGCTTCCAAAAAGGCGGCTTGCCGGGCGATATTTCCGGATATTTTTTCCTGTTTTCATCTCATAAAAAGCTGTATCTATATCGCTTTCAATCCGCATATGGACACCGCGTTTGAGATCATCATCCAGCACCCGTTCCTTTTGGATCTGCTTAAAATAGACATAAGGGTGCGCCTCACGGTCCAGGCAGTAATGCCCTGCAAATCCCAGGATATAAGCTGCCAGCGTTTCATACTGTTTTCTGCCTTTGTGCAGGTTCAGATAGCAACTCATTGCCGCAAACAGTTCATCTGTCTTTTGGGTGTGCATAATGTTCCCGTACTTTGGAAGCATGCTCCTTCCAAAAACCGCATCGCGGAAAAACAGAAGATCCGGTCCCTGAAGTCCCCAGAAATATGGGGATGGATTTAATTCCAACATCTCCGCAATCGGTTCATCCAGCATGGAGAACACCTGGGTTCCCAGCAGTTCATGTGTAACAAATGCCGGCATAACAAGCTCCTTTCCTGTTTGGAATCTATCTTAAAACATTTCGGTAGCAATTTTAATCAGCAGCAAGGTCATGGTAACAATCATAATTGGACGAACAATCTTGACACCTTTTTTCAGTGCAAGGCCAGCTCCCACCCAGTTGCCCAGAATGGAAAAGATGGTACACTGAATACCAATCTGGAACCAAACGTTTCCGCTGAGTGCATAGGTAACCAGTGCTGCCACATTCGAGGAAAGATTGACAATCTTGGTGGTACCGCAGGAACGAAGAATGCTGAGTCCCAGAACCGAATTAAGCAGCAAAGTTAAAAAGGTTCCCATACCAGGTCCAAAAAATCCATCGTACATACCCAAGCTAAAACCTATCGCAATGGAAAGCAACACCGATTTTAAAATTGGCGGCTCGTGTTCGATCTCCTGACCAAAATCTTTTTTGCGCAGAATCATAACGGCAATAATCGGAACTGCAATCAGCAAAACATAACGAAGGTATTTTTCATCGATCGCCATTGCAAGCTTTGCTCCCAGCGGCGAACCGATTAGCGCTGCAACAGAAGCCACTGCAGCAACCTTAAAGTTTACCTGATGTCCTTTGATAAAACGCAGCGAAGCGGTAAAGGTACCAATACTGGACGCAAATTTATTGGTACCCAGTGCCATGTGCGGCGGAATTCCTACTGCATAATAAGCTGGCAATGTGATCAGACCTCCACCGCCTGCGATGGAATCCACCAGACCACCCAGAAAAATACACGCAAACAAAATTAACTTAGAACCTTCCATAAAAACAAACCTCTCTCATCAACTGTCAATTCAAAAGGGGGAATTTATCTTCTTCCCACCTCAGATGTGCCCCTTTCCTTTAAATAGGTGGACTGCAAATCTGCCAGATGTAATTTCACCGCCAGAGGATATTTCTCATACGCATGGCTGATTGCAAAGCTCCCGCCCCTTGCTGCTTCGTCAAATCCGCCCATATGCCAGCGGATGGCTACCGCCTCGGAAGGCTTCAGGCGCAGAAAACGCTCAATCAAAAACACGGATTTTTCTCCATGTCCGTATGGGAACTGGTCTTCAATCGAATAAAATGGCTGGGCTTCCCAGCGTCCGGTTTCCGGGTTTTTGACATTTCGGGAGCTCACCTTATAAAACTGCGCCTTGCACACATCGTGCAGCAATCCACAGATGGCAAAGCTCTCCATACTATCCCCTTCTTCAAAATACTGCTCTACCATCGTTTCAAAGACGCTCAGGCTATGCATTACCAACCCCTTTTCACAGGCACAGTGATACTTTGTGCTGGCCGGCGCCGTAAAAAAATCGGTGCGCTTGAGCCAGTCCAAAAGCTGTTGAGCTCCTTCTCGTTTGATATTCGTGCAAAACAGTTCCTCAAATTTTTGCTGGTAGTCTGTCTGCTCCATCGTTGTTCCTCCGCATTGTTCGTTATCGTATCAAAAATTCATTGCTTTTTTTGTGAAAACTTTTCAGAAACATTATAGCACAAATCTTAACAGAAACCATACTATTTTTAAAAAATGAAGCAGAAAACAAACGACATCCTGTAATCAGGATGTCGTTTGTTTTATCTGATATAGTTTTTTCCCTGCCAGCTGTCCCTTCGGACAAGCTCTTTGTCAATTTCATTCATGACACACAATTTTTTGAGGCTCCATTCCGGTCCGATCAGAGATTCCTTTTCTCCATCACCGGTCACCCTTTGGATCACCAGTTCCGGCGGGAACAGTTCCAGCTGATCGCAGACTGTCTGCACATATTCCTCGCGGGACAAAAGTTCAAACTCACCATCAGCAAGCTGTTTTGCCATTACTGTTCCCTTGAGCACATGCAGAAGGTGAATCTTCACACTGTGCAGCTTAAGATGGCTCAAAGTCCTCGCTGTCTGAAGCATCATCTCCCGGTCTTCTCCAGGAAGTCCATTGATAATGTGGACACAGACAAAGATTCCTCTGTCAACCAGTTTCTGATAGCCTTCCAGAAAATCGGCATAGCTGTGGCAGCGGTTAATCCGCTCACCGGTTACATCGTGCACCGACTGAAGTCCCAGTTCGACCTCCAGATAGGTTCGCTTTGCAAGCTCTCCCAGATAATCTGCAATCTCGTCGCTGATACAATCAGCGCGGGTCGCAATTGCAAGACCTACTACATTCGGGAAGGTCAGTGCTTCCTCAAACTTTTCCTTTAAAACAGGCAAAGGAGCATAGGTATTGGTATGGGCCTGAAAATAGGGGATATATTTGGTGTCCGCCCATTTTTTTCCCATCATAGCGCGAATCTGGTCAAACTGCTCCCGCAGAGGAAGGTTCTTGTCACCGGCAAAATCGCCGCTTCCCTTTGCAGAGCAGTAGGTACAACCGCCGTATCCCTTTGTTCCGTCGATATTAGGGCAGGTAAACCCTGCATCCAGCGAAATTTTTGCTACCTTACAGCCAAATTTCTGTTTCAGAAAATAGTGGAAGGTGTGATACCGCTTATTGGTGTCTGAATAAACAAATGGATTTTCCATTATTTCTTGAGCAGTGCTCCTGCTTCTTCATCAACAAAGATGGTTACATCTGGATGCAGACGGAGGATACTTGCTGGTACTTTTGGAGTGATTGGACCATAAACGGTATCATAGATGGTCTGTGCTTTCTTTGCACCGTTTGCAAGAAGAACGATCTTCTTTGCTTTCATGATAGTGCCGATACCCATGGTCAGTGCTTTTTTCGGAACATCGTCCATGGATGCAAAGAATCTTGCGTTTGCTTCGATGGTGTTCTGAGTGAGGTTAACAACATGAGTTTTTTCTGGGAATTCTTCGCATGGTTCGTTAAATGCGATATGTCCGTTGTTGCCGATACCCAGCAGCTGAACATCTACACCGCCCATGCTTGCAACAACCTGCTCATAGCGTTCACATTCTGCTTCCAGGTCTGCTGCGGTTCCGTTTGGAACATTGGTGTTTTCTTTGTTGATGTTGATGTGATCAAACAGGTTATGGTTCATGAAGTAACGATAGCTCTGATCGTTGTCGCCGGAAAGACCTGCGTACTCGTCCAGATTTACTGTTTTTACCTGGCTGAAATCAACGCGGTGTTCATTGTACATTTCTACCAGTTCTTTATACATACCAACTGGTGTGGAACCGGTTGCAAGACCCAGTACACAGTCTGGTTTCAGGGTGATCTCTGCTGCAAAAATGCGGCTTGCCAGTTTGCACATTTCAGTATAGTCTTTGGTAATTACAACTTTCATGATAATTCCCTCTCTTCTTTTTGTTAAACTTTTGGTTTTCCTTTTCTTATTCTACCACAAAGAGCGGTTTGGGTCTATAAGTTTTTCTTTCTTTCCTATAATATTTGCAGACAACAAAAAACAGCACCCAAAACAGGGTGCTGTTTTTTAATTCATTTTTACTGTTCCAGTTTGCCAGCAATTGCATCGTTTACGATGGTCTTTGCCTTGTCGTTATCTGGGGAGATAACAACAAAAATGTAGCATCCATCATCTACGATAACTGCACTGTCGATCTTGCTCATTTCTTCTGGTTTATAGTCCTTATAGCGAACTTTCAGGTCGGTGATTCGGTCATTGATCAGTGCTTTTACCGCTGCAACCTGATCCTCTTCTTTTACCTGGAACATCGCAATCTCGTCTGCATTACCGGTAGCGTAATCACTCATATAGATCGCATAGTTTTCCAGAGTGGTTGGATCAATATAATAGTAGTTATTCAGTGCAGCTTCTCCCTGTTTCTGCATATTGCTTGCAGAGAAATCAATTTCGGTGGTCAGTTTGCTGTACAGTGCATCAAAGGAAATATAATTGTCCTTTTTTCCACATCCTGCAAAGCTCAGTACCATCATCATGACTGCCAGAGTAAGTGCAAATAATTTTTTCATTCTCATCAAAATCGCCGTACCTTTCTGTTATCTGTTATGTTCTTTATGTTGTCTTATTCTTCGGTTACAGTATGTGTCTTGAGGTAGTCAAACCAGATATTATAATATTTTCCGCCAAAGTGCATTCCGTCACCGTTGGAATCTTCTGGAAGACATCCTTTTTCGTCCTTAAATGCCGAAGCGACATCCAAATAATAGACATCCTCATTTTCTGCAATCTCAACGATCAGTTCATTGTAACGATTGATCTTTTCGTTGGAGATATCCTCGCGCGAATCATCAAACTCCTGCGTTACCGGCAGGATGGACTGCAGGAAAATCTGGCTGTCAGGATGCTGCTCCTTGACGCTCTGAACAAACTTGGTATAAACCTCGGTAAAGTGTTCTTCGGTAAACCATCCAACTCCGTTTGCTCCGAACATAATGTAAATCTTTTTCGGATTTGCCTGTTCCAGTGCTCCCAGAACGGTGGTGTTTCCTTCTGCTGTACGGATCTGATCATCACTGAAAACAGTATCCAGATTGATTCCCCTTGCCGCCACAACCGTGGAGTTGTTCATGATCTCATAGAGCTTGATTCCCTCGGTGATCGAGTCACCAACAAAAGCAACATCATCAAAGTACTCGTCCGATACGCTGAATCCGGAATTTGGAACCAGTGCCGGGGACTCCAGAATTCTCTGGGAAGTCATGGTTACCACATCAGTATTTTCTACCGGAGTCTGGGTAACCGGCTGCGATGATGCTTCCTGTGTCTGCTCCTCCTGCTCTTCTTCTTTTTCCTTTTCTTCCGCCGCTACCGCTGCCTCATCCTGAGAATCCGGCTGCTTGTCCGACTCTTCCTGCTCCTTCTGCTGTTGGGTAGGAGCTTCTTTTGGAAGATCTGTATTCTCCTCTGCACTTGCCATCAGGTTATCCTTTTTCTGCTCCTGCAGCTTTTCCCAATACATGGATGCTCCCAGTGCAATCGCCAGCGATATCAGCAATATGATCAAAAAAGACAGCATGGATTTCTTGCGGTATTTTTTGCGGTGGGCATAGATGCTCGACTTGCTGTACAATGTTTCTCCCCCTTGTTCCTCGTTACACAATATGGCTTGTACAAAGCCTTTTTGTTAACCAGGAAAATTTTTCTCTCTTAGTATACTACATGCACCCCAAAATTCAAATACCCCCTTCAAATTTTCATAAAAAATTAAAAAAACTTTTACTGGTGTCGGTGCAGCTTTTTGTCGTTTTGCATGCACAAATATTTTGTGCAAAAAAGCGCAAAAAAATGCTTGACTTTTTTAAATCACGGTGATATAATAGACAACGTTGAAACGCGAGTGTGCTGGAATAGGCAGACAGGCACGTTTGAGGGGCGTGTGTCTTCGACGTACGAGTTCAAGTCTCGTCACTCGCACCAAAAACCATCGACCAATCGGTCGGTGGTTTTTTTGTTTTTCTATACCTTTTAATCTGATCGGTATAAAATTTTACTGACTTCTTCCTTCGCTAGTT
>ENA-OURQ01003180-OURQ01003180.1-human-gut-metagenome-genome-assembly--contig:-NODE-3180-length-11351-cov-4.403329_pt1 | contig 11351 bp, 10 predicted proteins | sample MGYA00242105_ERZ508999 | MGnify/ENA primary metagenome ERZ508999 (study PRJEB26280, sample SAMEA2338771) | human gut metagenome | biome: human gut; feature: human-associated habitat; material: faeces...
GGAGTGACCTAGATTTCAATGAGCCATGTGACCTAAATTTAGATTAGCATAAACAATTGATATTATTTGTGATAGGGATTATAATTTGATGTGTAGATTTTATGACGAATAGATAATATATATTTATACTTATAGATAGGTGGGGCAATCATGCAGAATGCACAAAAGAGTAAGTTGATAAGTATGCAACTGGGGGGAGAAAGAAAGAATACAGAGCCAAGGCGAAGAAAGAACTACGAAATTGGTAATTTTTATTATGACTTGCGGGAGATAGTTAATAAATGGAATTTGAAAGACTTGCAGGAAGCAATTTCGTATATTTTAAAAACAAATAGTAAAACATTTGCTTGGTTGAAAAAGCAGTTATTACCGCCAGATTATTGTTACTTAAACTGTGGGAAATTTATTTCTACAGGAGGAAATGTTGATAAAATTTTATGTTGGTATGCATTACTGATTGAAAGTAATGCAAAACTATTAAACGCTTTTTTGGTAGATAAAGCTACGTATGAATCGCTGTTTATAAATGGAGAATATGAAAAGGCAGAGCAACTGTTGGATGAAATAAATAAAAAGTATGGATATTCTCTTTGGAGTTTGGATAGTAGGTTTGCGTTGTATGAATATGCAGGGGGATTGGAAAAGAATAAGGAGTTTTTAGCGAATATAACAACATCCACGAGTGATATTTGGGTCACTATTTGCGCTGAATTATTTAGTTTTAAAGCTGAGAAATCGGTTAACAATAGGCAGTATGTTCATCGAGTAAATAATTTTCTAAATGCTTTAGAAGACGATATGAAGCGATATTTTTCAGAAAAACTATATCCAATTTCAGAAATTGATATAGATGATATCTATGATATTTTATTTTTTAATTCAAGCTTGTCGGTTATCGACATGTATGATGTTTTTATAAAAATCTGCGTAAGAACTTTATTGGAAGATAGAAATACAGATATTTTTGCGAAGGTATCCAAAGCACTAATGATTATAAAAAGTATAGACGATATCGTGTTATACAAATTGCAATGGAAGTGTTTTGGTGGGGAAAATTTATCAGCACGATTTGTTGAGGAGAAGGACTTATTAGATATTAGTGATTTGTATACAGCAGGTAGATATGAAGAGGTTATAGATTTGACTCAAGCATGGCTTGATAGAAAATCTAATTATTTCGAAATATATGAATATTATGTAAAATCATTTGTTATGCTTAATAAGAGTCTACCAAGCACAGAAGAAAGTACTGTAAGAAATGAGTTACTTGAAGCCATGTATTTGGCATATGTGAAAGGTAATGAAACATCAAAATCATATTTCACGTTAAGCCGTTTGGTAAGGCTTTTTTCATATAGTAATTTGGGAACAGAATTGGCATGCTTTTTTTCTGATAAGTATATGATAGGCTTAAGCGATGTATTAATAAAAGGAAAAGAATTTCTATCTCCGTTTATTAACATAAAATATGTAAATGCTGTTCCGGATAAAAAGGCAGAAATTATTGGAGCTTTTAAAGTGCTAAATGAAACAAGTAGTACTGTAAATTTATATGAATTTTTATCGAGTGAGAATGGTGAAATGGATTTACAGATAATTGAGAGTAATAGAGCGCGTTGGTATCAAATAAAGAAAGGAATCATTTGTAGAAGCGAAGAAGTAATCGAGCAAATTAACGAGTGGTACTGTGAGCTAGGGCAGGCAGAAAGTGTATATGCTACTTATCAGAAAGAACGTTTGTCAACAGAATTATTTTATTGCTATGTTGACAAAGGGGCTTATTTAGAGGCTGAAAAGTTATATGTAGATGCAACTATAAAAAGCCGATTCAGTACTATTAGAATGGATTTGGATTGTATTTTTTCGAAATTAGTGATAAAGACCGAGGATATTAAAAAGAGTATATGTACACCAATTGCCACATATTTATATAATAGAAACGACTATACTGCCATTTATGCAGCAGTGGCCAATTTTTTGAAAACAAATAACGTTAATAAACCTTCCGATTTATTTGAAAGAGAAAATGCTTATAATGAAAAATGGCTCGTATTTTTTTTGAAACATGTATGTACCGTGGAAGTATTGGATTCTATGATTAATGTTTTTTATACAGATGAGGATGTTGAAAATGAGAGAATCGAAATATGTAGATATCTGCAAAATAAAGATAAAGATAATGCGAGTGAGTATATTGAAGAAATAAGTCAAATTCTTCAGAATAAGAAAATAATGGAAGGAGTAAAATATTTAGGGGATGTTAAAATAGATGTAGACTTTGCAAAAATTTATGCAGAACATAAAGAAGTGTTTGAGGATAATTACAAAAGATTTCAGAAAATAGATCAATTAGAGGTTGAATACGCTACTTATGACATAATAAGTAATAGATTGTATATAAATGTCAATGAGGATAAAAAGAAATACAATCATGTACTCTTAGTTTTTAAAGAAATGTTTGATGATTACCGTCAAGAAATAGCATTTGGAAAATTTGGTCTAGATCCAATGTTGGGAACAAGAATTCGTCATGGCTGTCTGCAAAATCAAATAAGGATTGCGTTTGAGAGTAATAATATTGCATTTGTATGCAAGAGTGCAGAAGATAGAACATACTTGCCAACGAGGTCTTTTGAGATGTTATGCGCTGATTTGGATAGTGATTTGAAAAATAAATTGTATTACTATTTGGCCGATTTTTCGCGTGAGGTGGATGATTACATCGATAAGATTAATGCAGATTATATTAGAATACAGATAGACGAAAAGAATAAGAGGGGACTGTTTTATTTTACTGCAAGTTTGCAAGAATTAGTGTATTTAATGCAGGAAGCCAGAAAATATCAGAACGAGAACTTAGTAAGAGAATTATTTGAAAACTATTGGATTCAAAAAATTGAATTAAGTATCGAAAATGCGAGGAACTATTTTGCTAACGAAGTTAAAAATACTTTTATTATGTTTTTGAAAAAATTGGAAGAGAACATAAATGGTATTACAGAAGCAGGGGTAGTGGGAAATATACTATTGGATTCCATTTCCAGGTCGCGCACACAGTTACAAAAGGAAATCGCGTTTGTTATTGATTGGTTCAAGTTGCCGGGCAAGCAAGAGTATAGCAATTATAGCGCCGAGGATTTAGTGGAAACATGTGAATCAATTAATAAAAGAGTCATAATGAATTATGAAAGGGTTAACATAAAAAAAGTAATTGATGTTGGCCATAAACTATCGGGGTATACATTTTCATATATGATAGATATTCTGGTGATATTGTTTACAAATGCATATTATCATTCGGGATATATTGATAATCCATCAGAGTTAGAATTGGAATTGGCTATTACTGAGGATGTAAACGAGATTATATTGAAGATGGTTAATAATTTAGAAAAGAATGTGAATATAGATGAACTACGTGATGAAATAATGGATGTGAAGCAGAAATTGGATGAGTGCATTCAAAAAAGAGAATATTATAATTATGAAGGAAAAAGTGGTTATATTAAGATTTGTAAGATACTAGATTACAATTTGTCATGCAAGAGTTCATTAGTGTTTGGCATGGATGATTCGCAATCAAGTTATTATGTAGAGATTCATATTCCCAAAGGAGCAATTACGGTAAAGGAGGAGATTCGACAGTGAAATTAATATTAGTAGAAGATGACGAATACAAAGCTAAACAAATAGAAATGTTTGTGCAAGCAATCGGTCATGATATTGATATTTATAAGGCGTATAATACAGGAATGAGCGCAATTTTAGAAGGTGGTTATGAACTGGCGTTATTGGACATGACCATTCCTTCATTTGAAATTTCACCTGAGCACCCAATTAGCAGAAGTAGAAAATATGGTGGTAAAGATATATTAAATGAAATGCAACGGTGTGGTATTCAAGTTCCGGTTATTGTGATTACACAATATAAAGTATTTGATGATGGGGAAAAATCACTTGAAATGTTAGATGAAGAATTATTACAAGAATATGCTGAGAATTATAGAGGAATTGTTTATTACAACTCTTCAATTTTAGATTGGCAAGACAAATTACAAAGTATAATGTACGATATAGAGAGGAAGTAACAAAATGTTTAGTGTATATATTGTGGACGATGATATAACAAAGATTGAAAATATTATAGAAGGCCTAAATGTTTACTCTTCGTTGGATTTAAATATTGAATATGAGCTGGAACTAAAAAATGCATGTAGGACTTTAGAAAGCAGACGATTTGATTTACTGATTTTAGATATTCAATTGCCGTCTTTGGGGAGTAAAGAAAGAACATCGAAGGAAGGCGGTGTTCAACTGCTTAGGTTATTATCCGAAGTAGATAGTATGAAAAAACCAACTACTATTATTGGATTGACAGCATATGATGAAAACTACGATGAAATACAAAAACAATTTGAAGATAAATTATGGCATTTAATAAAATATGATAGTAAAAGTGAATCATGGAAGAATCAAATAATTGAGAAAGTTGATTACCTAATAAAAGCGAAAACTGAGCTATGCTCTGAGGTGATGGATAAGGGAGCGGAGCCTCAAGTTCATTGTGCGGTAATTACAGCTGTTCCAACAGAAACAGAGAGTGTTCTTAAATGTGGCCTCGAATGGAACAAATATTTAATTGATGGTGATCCGACAATATATTATTTGTCAGAGTATGAGAAAGATAATCAGAAAATAAAAATTCTTTTAGCGCAACAAAATCAAATGGGTATGCCTGCAGCTTCTGTACTCACAACGAAAGTTATTAATACTTTTTCGCCCAAAATTATATGTATGATTGGGATTACAGGTGGACGAAAAGGAGAGGTTGAACTAGGGGATTTGATAATAGCAAGTGAAAGTTGGGACTATGGTAGTGGCAAAATTATGCCTAAAGAGGATGGAAAAGGTATGATTCTTAGCCCGGAACCACATCAAATTGGTATATTTCCGGCGATTAAAGAGTATATGATGGGAAATTTTGACGATTTATTGTATGAAATACGTAAAAGTTGGAATGCGAGCAATGGTAATAAAATGAATAAGGATATAGTTATTCATGTAGGAGCATTAGCAACGGGAGCTTCAGTTGTTCAAGATGAAAGAGTTGTTACAGATTTTATACTTCCACAGAATAGAAAGGTGCTCGGAGTAGATATGGAAACATATGCGGTGTATTATGCATCGTGTAATACATATAATAGTAGACCTGCGTTTCTCTCAATTAAAGGTGTATGTGATTATGCTGATAAAGGGAAAAATGATGCGTATCAACATTATGCAGCCTATGCTAGTACCCAATTTTTTATAAATGTGATTCATGAATTACTGAATAGAATTTAAATTCTTAAGAATGATAGCTAAAAGGCCTAGACTTGGATGAATCAAGAATAGGCCTTTGTATTGGGATATGTAAGCGGTATTGGTAATTTTCGACGCATTTGTTTTTAGGTGTTTTTTCTTTCGTTCAAATCCGGGAAGAGAACCGGCAGAGCAACTTTAAAATAATTTGCAATACGATATGCCATCTGCACAGATGGGTCATGTGAGTGTATGAAACTTTTTCTGTAAAAAGCTGTTAAGCAACAGGTCTTCTATGATAAAATATAATTCATAGGAGGCCTATTATTATGGCGAGAGAAAAGAAACCGGTACACAGAGTACAAATGACAGAAGGAAAAAGAAACATCATCCACCAGCTTCTTGAGGAGTACGATATTCAGACAGCTGAAGATATTCAGGATGCTCTGAAGGATCTGCTTGGAGGCACAATCAAGGAAATGATGGAAGCTGAGATGGATAATCATCTCGGATATGAAAAATCACAGCGCTCTGACAGTGATGATTACCGTAACGGCTACAAGGAAAAGCAGGCAAACAGCAGTTACGGAAGCATGAAGATTGAGGTTCCGCAGGACCGTAAATCCACTTTTGAACCACAGATAGTAAAGAAGCGCCAGAAAGACATTTCAGATATTGACCAGAACAGAAGATTATCTCAATGTATGCCAAAGGCATGACCACAAGGCAGATATCCGATACCATTGAGGATATATACGGATTTGAGACCTCGGAAGGCTTCATTTCCGATGTCACAGACAAGATACTGCCGCAGATTGAGGACTGGCAGAACCGCCCTTTAGACGATGTATATCCCATCATTTACATTGATGCCATACACTATTCCGTCCGTGATAACGGCATAATACGCAAGCTTGCAGCCTATGTAATACTTGGCATAAATAAGGATGGTATCAAAGAGGTGCTGTCGATTACCGTTGGTGAAAATGAAAGCTCAAAATACTGGCTGTCAGTCCTCAATGAGCTTAAAAACCGCGGTGTAAAGGACATTCTTATTATCTGCGCCGATGGGCTTGCCGGCATTAAAGAAGCCATTACTGCCGCATTTCCTAAAACGGAGTATCAGCGCTGCATAGTGCATCAGGTCAGAAACACATTGAAGTATGTACCTGACAAAGACCGAAAAGCATTTGCTGCGGACTTAAAGACCATTTACCATGCCTCTGACGAAGAGAAGGCTCGTCAGGCACTTGACCGTGTTTGTGCAAAATGGACTGAAAAATATCCTAATTCGATGAAGCGCTGGTATGATAACTGGGATGCCGTCACCCCTATTTTCAAGTTTTCACCTGATGTCAGGAAGGTCATTTACACAACCAATGCCATTGAAAGCCTGAACTCCACATACCGCAGGCTTAACCGTCAGAGAAGCGTATTTCCAAGCGATACGTCACTGCTTAAAGCGCTGTACCTTGCAACATTTGAAGCTACAAAGAAATGGACGAGTACCATCCGCAACTGGGGACAGGTCTACGGAGAGCTTAGTATCATGTATGAGGGACGGCTTCCGGAATAATCTGTTTATTTTATAAAGACATTTATTAACGTCTTTACTTGACATGCACAAAAATATATCGTATATATAAAACAGGCTGGTAAGCATAGACTTATATGCTTACCAGCCAACTATTATCATAGAAGTTCTTATTTACAGACTTTTCTTCATAGACTCGGTCATGTGTTCCTTTTTCAATATAGCCGATAGTTCTTCGGTTGCAGTCAACTACTTCTGCTAACTTATCCTGTGAAATGTTCGCCTGCTGGCGGAAGAGGAATAAGTTGTTGGGCAAGGATTGCTGTTCTTTCTTAGTTTTGTAATATCCATTGTCTCTAAGTTCCATCAAATCACTCCATTCACAAAATTATTGCTGAGGCAGGGCGCATCAGCGGATGGTCTAATTCTAAAATTTCATGTGTCCAATAATCCGGTCTTAATTCAAAACACGACCAAAAATTCTAAAGGAGCTGTCGCCTGTTACCTTAATCGGCTCATATTTGCTATTAAGGGAAATAAGGTGTACTCCGTCTTTGTCATCCTTAAGCTGCTTGCAGTAGGTCATTCCATCAAGATAGAAGATACCAATCTCGCCACTGTTTATGGAAGTGGTCTGCTGTACCCAGACAGCCTGCTTGTCATGATAACGAGGTTCCATACTGTCACCATTAAGAGCTAGTCCGAAATCGGCTTCTTCCGGGACCTCTTCTCCAACCTCTATTATTTCAAAGTTTTCATCATCCAAGAACTCGCCGGTACCAGCAGAGGATGCAAGAAGAGACCATTTAATCTTTCTGCGGAAAGGAATAATGGTAGCTTCCTTCTTTTGAAACTGTGCAGAGAGCAGGAGCAGTCCGATGTATTCCAGAGCTTTTGCTTTCCCTTCCTCATTTAGCTTTGCCATAGGATCGCCTGGATTAAAGCCGATGAACTCATTATAAATATCTGTAATATCCAATATTTCACAAAGTGCAAGAAATTGATGTGCATTCGGTACACTGGAATCCTTTTCCCAAGCACTGACAGCTGCATTAGATACATTCACACCATAACCTTGTAATTTTTTTGCAAGGTCTATCTGTGATATTTTTTTCTCTTTTCTGTGGGATGCAAGGATGCATCCAATCTTTTTCTCCATAGTAGTGTCCTCCATGGTATTGTGGCATAATTCCATAATCAAATGATACACGAAAAAATAATACTTTTAACAAGAAAATCAAAAGAGAATTGAAATGGTATAAATAATGCCGTTAATTTCAAGAATAGATTGATTTATATTGTACCTTGCAAGGAAAGAAGGTCAGAAGGCAAGGACCGAAGTACGGAGAAAACGCATCTCCGGTATAAAGAGAACCTTATGAGGGGATTTATGCAGACGGCACCAGCCCCAGTGTAAACGGAAAACGGCTGCATTTTTGAAAATAGGAGGAAATGAACATGGCTTTAATTGTTTATACTCGTTGGAAGAATTGAACATTATCTTACTGGCGTAGAATGAATTGAATATTGTTAAGGGTTTCAGTGAGCAGTCCATACCCTGTGGCAATATAGTAGGCTCACTTTACGGATCGACTAATCAACGTTCCGTAGTAATCATTATTTGTTACGAGGTGACTTGTCGCGAAAGAAACTAATTTTAAAATTGTTAGAGACAAGTTTGAGGGGAAAAAGAAGCAGATTAAATCAATAAATAATTCATTGGCAAGTGAAATAGGTAACTTATTGGATAACAGATAAAGCTTTTCGGGGAACAGAGAATGTAGAAACGAATGCCTTTGATGTTACTGATTACGATGTACGCAAGGTATTTGATGGCTTTTTCTCTATGTTAAGTGATATTGAAAAATACTTTGTTCTTGTGAAGGTAGGATGTAGCGATGTACGCTTATCCATGACTTATCAGCAAATTGCGATGGACGAGCTTTTTGTATCTATAGTTGAAGCTGATAAAAAGTTTTCAAGGAATATTTCTGTAGGACAGATTGTGGTTGAGAGACCGGATAGAAAAAGCGTTAAGAACTGTCAAAAGCTTGTGCTAGAGGATGTGAAGCATGTGAACTACACATTTATCCAGTATATGAAACCAAAGACCGAGAAGAAGTTACAGACGTTAAAGGATACGCTTAGAATGTACGATATTACAGGTGATTGTGGGATTGCTTATTTTATGGACCAGTGGGAAAGACTATTAAGGAAGTACAAGTAGAAAATGGGGTTGTCACAAATGGTGGCAACCTCTTTCTATTAGCCAAAAATGAAAAAATGTTGATTTTGGCTAATAGAAACAGTATAATAAGTATATACTGTTAGTGAAAGGATGATGCAGATGAAGCTGATAGAGCGTAGACAGTATTTAGATAAGTTAATCAATGTACTTGGGACTCCGGATATCAAGGTCATTACCGGTGTAAGACGAAGCGGAAAGTCAAAGCTGCTAGAAGCATTTAGAGCATATATTGAATCGGAGAACCCGGATTGCAATATTATACAGATAAATTTTAACCTGCCTGATTATGACGATTTACTGACTTATCGCGCATTATACGATTATGTAAACGCACATTATGTTGCAGGTAAAGAGAATTTTGTCTTTATTGACGAAGTGCAAATGTGCAAAGATTTTGAGAAAGCAGTCAATGGACTTCATGCCAGCGAGAAGTATGATATCTATATTACCGGTTCTAATGCTTTTTTATTAAGTTCGGATTTGGCTACGTTATTTACAGGGCGTACTTTTGAAATCAAAGTATATCCGTTTTCCTTTAGTGAGTATATGGAGTACTTTGGCTTGAAAGACCGCTACGACGCTTTGGATAAGTATGTGCTAGAGGGTGGAATGTCTGGTTCCTATCTTTATAAAAATCAGGAAGCAAAGTATGATTATATAGCTGATGTGTTTGATACACTGATAGTGCGTGATATACGCAAAAAATACAAGATAAGAAATACGCAGCTGATGGACAGAATTGTGGATTTTCTTATGGATAATGTGTCGAATCTTTCGTCTGCGCGTAACATTACCAATACTCTGGGAAGCATGCAGGAGAAGATACACCATACGACAGTTGGTAATTATATGCAATATCTGTGCAATGCATTCGCGTTCTATAAGGTTAGGAGATATGATATTAAGGGGAAAAAGTATTTATCGAGCAACGACAAATACTATTTGAGTGACCACACTTTCCGTTATGCAAAGCTTGGAACAAAGAATATGGATTACGGGCGGATACTAGAGAATATCGTGGCTGTTGAGCTTCTGCGCAGAGGATATGAGGTTTATGTGGGCATACTATATAAGAAGGAAATAGATTTTGTCGCAGTGAAGCGGAGTGAGAAAATCTATATTCAGGTATCTGATAATATCAGTGAAGAGAAGACCTTTGAAAGAGAGGTAGCTCCACTTTTGCAGATTAAAGATGCATACCCTAAGTATGTGATAGCCAGAACCAGGCATGATGAATACCAGTATGAGGGAATCAAGGTTATTGATATTGCAGATTGGTTGTTGGATAAATAAATCTATTAGCCAAAAATGAAAAAAAGAAGAAATTGGCTAATAGAATAAAGCGAACCAAATAGAGGATAATGAATAAGGCATTGGTCATAATCGGCTGATGCCTTTTTTGTGCACCATTTTAAGCAGATATAAAGTGGTTTATAAGAAAATATAGGCGCAGTTATAGGTGCCGAAGATTTAGGTTCTACGATTAAGTATACTGTTCTTGTAAATGGAAAAGTATTAACTTTCTTTGAGGAGCAACTTTCTGTTGTCAGTGCACAGAATAATGACTTGTTTTATTCTGCTAAAGACGTTAATTCCTTGCTTACTGCAAGATTGATACTCAGTCCGAGTATCACTTCGTTATATTCTCTAAATTTCGCGAAAATTGATTTTATACCATATCAATTTCGTCCTGTCTTAAAGATTATTAAATCCGATAGTCCGCGAATTTTAATCGCTGACGGGGTTGGCGTTGGTAAAACTATTGAAGCCGGACTTGTGCTCAAAGAACTTGAAGCCAGATTTGACATTAAGTCTGTTATGGTTATTTGTCCTCGTCCTCTTATTACTGAAAAGAAATGGCAAAATGAGTTGAGACGTTTCGGTTAAAAATTCGCACATATAGATGGCAAACAACTTAGCTATTGCATTGATGAAACAATAAACGATGACGGTGAATGGCCGAGCGACTATCAAAAATGTATAGTTCCGTACTTTTTGTTTGACGAATCTGTCGTTTGTGGAACATGTGATGGCGGATTGACTAAACTTAACAAAAATTCATTGATCGACATGACGCCTTTCCCGAAATTCGATTTGGTAATTATTGATGAGGCGCATCATATCAAAAATCCCAATACATACGCATATCAAGCGGCGCAGATGTTTTGCGATAATGCAGAAAGTATTGTTTTACTTACCGCAACGATCAATCTTACGCGCAGACGCGATATCGGCAATTTTACGTTGCGTAAACCAGAAACGTTAAAA
>ENA-OURQ01003189-OURQ01003189.1-human-gut-metagenome-genome-assembly--contig:-NODE-3189-length-11316-cov-2.573839_pt1 | contig 11316 bp, 8 predicted proteins | sample MGYA00242105_ERZ508999 | MGnify/ENA primary metagenome ERZ508999 (study PRJEB26280, sample SAMEA2338771) | human gut metagenome | biome: human gut; feature: human-associated habitat; material: faeces...
TCAGACCGAGATTATGAATCATGTTACTAAACTGATTTAACAGATAATATTCCTTCTTTTTCTCCTCTATTAATCGCTAAAATTCGATGAGGTTTTAAACCTTTTAAGGGTTCCTTGAAGTCATAATAGATAGTATAAGTAGCATTTTCATCATTAGCATTTTTCTTAAGTTTACTAACAAGAGAAGCATTTTTATAAATGTATGTTCTAATCCATTTACGATAATAAGCATTATCACTTATCCATTCAGCAATAATATAACTAGCACCAGTTAAAGCTTCTTCTTTAGTTTTAACTTTATCATTAACAAATTTACTAGCTAAATCATCAAGACTTCCTGTTTCTTTAAAAGACATAATCATCTTAGCTAAAGGTTCAAGACCTAAAGCAATCGCTTCAGTCGCTTTCGTTTTCTTCTTTTCTTTATATGGACGATACAAGTCTTCAACTTCTACTAATTTTTGACAAGCAAGAATTTCATTTTTCAACTCTTCTGTTAACATTTTCTTTTCATTCTTCTCGGTTTTCTGGTATTTTAGGGGGTCGATGTTTGGAGCAAAATTACTTTTAACACCAACCGGAATGATCTCGTACAAGGCGGTAACACTATGTCCGGCTCCCATTTCTCCGGCATCTTTCGTGTCATCATTGAAATCTTTTGCTTCTAGCAGGCGGCTTTCATAGCCGATCAAGCGATAGGCTTGAACCTTGGCGGGATTGAATTCCACTTGAATCTTCACGTCTTTAGCAACCGTGAAAAGGGTTCCACCGAATTCATTCACTAATACTTTCTTCGCCTCTGTCAAGTTGTCAATGTAAGCGTGATTCCCGTTTCCTTTCTCGGCGAGAACCTGCATTCGGTTATCTTTATAATTTCCCATCCCGAAACCTAAAACTGTCAGGTATATACCGGAGGTTCGTTTTGTTTCAATCATCTTTTCCAGTTCTCTAGGTGAAGAAATCCCGATATTGAAATCCCCGTCGGTTGCTAGAATGATACGATTATTACCTCCTTTTGTGAAATTACTCTCGGCAACCCGGTAGGCTCGTTGTATTCCATCTCCACCGGCAGTGCCACCACTAGCATATAATCCGTCGATTGCATCTAGAATTTTAGCTTTGTCACTTCCCGGGGTAGAGGCAAGTACCTCTTTCGTGTGGTTCGCATAAGTGACAATCGCTACCCGGTCTTGAGGACGAAGTTGTTTCACGAGTAATTTCAAGGAGGATTTCAACAACGGGAGTTTATTTGCGTCACTCATGGAACCGGACACGTCAATCAAGAATACAAGATTGGAAGTGGGAAGATTATCCGTGGAAACTTCTTTTGCTTTGATTCCGATGTGTACCAGCTTGTGTTGCGTGTTCCACGGGGCGTTGGAAACCTCGGTGGTAATACTTACCGGGTCTTTCCCCTGTGGAGCGGGATAGTTATAGGTGAAATAATTCAAGAACTCTTCCGTGTGTATGGCATCAACCGGAGGAAAAGTCCCTTGATTAATAAAGCGTCGTACATTAGAATAAGCTGCATTGTCCACATCGATCGAGAACGTGGAAAGAGGTTCGTTTAATGCCGGCAGGAAACGATTTGCGGCAAATTTATTATACTCTTCCGTGTTTTGTGTGTAAGCTAATGGCATGGCTCCTCCACGAATACGCATTCCGGAATGGAGTTTAAATTTGGCACTTTCATGATGAGTGACTCCGTATCCGGTAACAATGGTTGCTTCTTCCATGACCATTTCGTCCTCTTTTAGATAGACATTTAATTTTCTCTCTTTTACCGGGATATTTTGAATTTCTAACCCGATAAAACTGAAATGTAGGGTATCTCCGATATTTGCCTGTATCGTGTAATTTCCCTGTGAATTGGAGACTACACCTATATTCGTGTTCTTAATGCGAATGGTGACCCCGGGTAATGCCGAACTGTCTGCGGCAAGCATTACCTTACCGTTTACTTGGATTTTTTGGGCTGAGACAGCATTGGATAATCCAATAAATATAACTAATCCCCATGCAATTTTTTTTAGAAAGCTATTTGTTTTCATAAGTCGTTATTTTTGAATTAATTTTATCCTAAGATGACAGACTAAAAGAAATTCCATAAATCTTTCGAGAGATTTTTTTAAATTCTTATATTTGTAAAAATCAATGTATAAATAGTGACGCGAGGTCAGGAGAACATAACGGATGAAGAACTGCTGAAAAGATATTGTGACAGTGGTGACTTGGTGTATTTCGTGGAAGCTTATAAAAGATACATGCCTTTGATGTACGGGGTAGCCTTAAAGTATCTGAAGCGACCGGAAGATGCACAAGATGCCGTTATGCAATTATTCGAAGAATTGATTGTAAAGGTAAAAGCGGTAGAGATACAATCATTTAAAGCTTGGCTATATACCTGTATTCGCAATAATTGCTTGATGGAAATTCGGAAAAAGAGTAAAAATTTATCTATTTCTTTAGACGATTCTTTTATGGAATTTTGCGATGATTTTCATCTTACTGTTGTAAACGAGAGGGAGAATCGAGAGAAATCGTTGCGGGAATGTATCGAGGGGTTGCCTGAAAGACAACGTGTCAGCGTGAAATATTTCTTCCTGAATGAACTTTCGTACAAGGAAGTGGAAGAACGCACGGGTTTTTCTTCGAAAATGGTAAAGAGTTTTATCCAGAATGGGAAACGGAACTTGAAATTGTGTTTGGAACGTAAAGGAATAACATCAAATGAAACGGATTGACGACATAAAGGAATACCTGTATGGCAACCGGAAGGGGAAGGCTGCTAACCGTATGGAGCGGGAGGCGTTGTCCGATCCGTTCTTGTACGAGGCGTTAGAAGGGTTGACTTCAACTCCCGGAGACCCGATTGATGGTTTGATTCGTTTGGAACGCCAGTTAAACGAACGAGCCCGTTCTTCTCGTAAACAGAAGCGGGTATGGATGTATGTTGCGGCCTCGTTAGCAGTTTTATTGGCTTGTGGGACATGGTGGTTTACCCGGCAGGAGAAAACTTTTGATGTACCCATGATGACGATTGCCCAATTATCAGATTCGGTGAAGACTAAAGAGAAAGAGAGACTGACACTTGAAAGTGAAAAAGCAATAGATTTGTCCGATGAAACGGATTCTTTAACGGTACGTTCAAACGATAAAAGACAGTTGCCACACTCGGCTGACAAAGTGGTAAGGAGAAAGGATACTGTACGGGAGATGGTGATGGAAGAGCTTGCTGATCAGGAAATTTCTTTGGCAAGTGTTCAAATGGAAGATACTTCCCGACTGACAACCCAGAAAATGAAAGTAATCAACAATCACGTGTCGGGTACGATAACGGATGGAAAGGGCAATCCTTTACCGGGAGTGACTGTAATTCTTTCCGGTTCCACGATAGGGGGTGTTTCAGATGGTAACGGGCACTTTAGTTTGGAACTTCCTGCATCAGAGGGGGTACTTGCTTTTTCTTTTGTCGGGATGAAATCTCGGAATGTTTTGGTTAAGGCGGGGGATAAATTGCAAGTGAAGATGGAAGAAGATACGGAAGGTATGGATGAGGTTGTTGTTACCGGTTATGGTGTTGCCAAAAAACGGGAGGTCGAAATGTCTAATGTGAAAATACGGGGGACTTCTACTGTTTCCGGTCAACCCAATGTCCTGCTTGATACACTGGTATCTAAAGATGATATTTCCCATTTCAATCAATATATGAAAAAAGCTTTGCGTTATCCGAAGGCAGACTTGGATTCAAATAAAATGGGGACGGTTACACTCTCGTTTGAATTGAATCGGAAAAAAGTCCCTAGCCGGATCCGAATAGAAGATGGGTTTTCGAAGGAGAGCAATAAAGAAGTTATCCGATTGCTGGCCGAGGGACCTAAATGGGAAAACACGCCATCCGGTAGGCGAATACAAGTCCATATCCATTTTACGATCGGAAAGAATGGCGAATCTCATAAAGCCATCTTGATCGTGTTGCCTTCCGGGGTTAAACGAAAACCCTAAAAGAGAAGGTGAATATCTTCTTCTATCTTGCGAATGGCAGGATAAGCCCCGAAATGTAAATTCTTTTTTAGTTGATCGTCAATACTATTTCGATAACCGAAAAGGTTGATATGGGGCGGTTGTTGTGAACCGGAATACGAATCTTTCGCGATCCGTAGTACTTTTTTACAAACTTCCCGGTTCAACATATAAACCATATCGTAAATATTATGCCCCCGGATAAAAAGATACGTGGTGTCTGGGGTTAGTCCCATTTTTTGGTACTTTTCTTCTAGTATAGAAAGGTTCGCTTTAGGATAATTCTTCCGGAGTTGGGCAAGTTTTTGTTCGATCCGTCCTTTCAACTTGTTTAACTCGTGGCGTCCGTTTTGGCGGATGTCCGGTCGACGTTGCCATTGAAATGAAATCAGTTCGTTGAAATCAGCGATCGAGAATCGTTTGGGATCTGCCACTAGGAAATATAGATGCCACAGGAATAATTTGTACACGATATTCGAATACTCTTTCAGAAATTGATGGAAGTCGAACACGTTGTTAGGCAGGGCTGTGATCCGGTAGCATAGTTCGTTCAAACCTTTGTCATAGCAATGATGGTTTTCGAAAGAGTAGGTATAGGTCTGGAAAATGTAATGTTTAACATCAATCCCTTGTTCTTGCAACAAATAGCGATAGTCACTGTCTATGCAGATAAAAAACTTCGGGTTTAAGTATTTGACATATTTCAGACATTGCGTCACGCCTCTGGTTTCATGGCCCCGTTCGTTTCGGGAACCCGCGATAAAATGAAACCGGTCATTCGGGCGGAAATGCTTGAAAATATTGCTCCAGAAAACAATATCGTCTTTATCTTCCACGTGAATAGCTGCCCGACAACGTAAGAGCTGGGCGTCCATCATAAAACGTTTGGCTGCATGGTAATAATATTTTTCTTTGGATACGGGAGGACGATACATAAAAGATAAGAATTAAAAGCTAAAAACTAAAAGGCAAATAGATGCCTAAAATTAATAAGGTTATTGAATTAACAAGTTTTCGATAAATACCAACTTGTCGCCCCAGCCGTCGCCGAATAAACTCGGGGAGTGGGTAGAGGTGATGATCTGGCAATGTGGATTCAGTTTTTGAATTTCTTCAAAAAGACGGTACTGCCACTCGATATGTAACGAAATTTCCGGTTCATCCATGAGCAGGATATAGGGTTGCTCGTCCATCAAGAACACGCGGAGCAGGATAATCAATAACTGTTTCTCCCCCGATGATAACTTGTAGAGATGTATAATTTCATTCCCATCCCGAAAAACCACTTGATTGGTCATCGGGTCAATTTCGATGGTTTTTCCTGTTCCGGCAAACAGATGGTTCACCGTGTCATAGAATTTACGAATCCTGCGGTTAATCTTTTCCGCCTGATCCGGGAAGTTCGTGGCCCGAAGACGATAATCAGAAAACGAGTTGTTATTTTCGCCCACGCTGTACACGATTTCCTTCAATTCGCTAAGCAGGGGACTATCTTCTTTACCCATTTTCCGACGGTCGCGAATAGGTACATCAAATGTACTGATCTTTAAGTAGTTTACTCCGGCTAATTTTTGTTTTACAGATGCTAGGGTACTATCTTTCCGGAAACTGATCAAGATGTCGTCAATAGTGACCTCGGCCTCGATGTTGTACAATTTCAAGCGTTTAATATCTGCCGAAAGTAAGGCATCAATAATGTTGAAGAACGTGGTTTTCCCGCTACCGTTAATACCGGTCAGAATATTCACGTCGGGATTGAGATTCTCCCACCGGAAATTATATTTTCCCCATATATTGCGGATCTCTATTTTCTGAATCTTGTTCGCTTTCATAATGCTACACTTTGATGGTAAAGTTTATCCGTTATTTGACAAAGATAATGTTTGCAGGCTGAAATCTCTTCAAATTCTTATTTTTTTATATAGAGGATTTGCTAAAGCTAAATATGGGAAGTTCTTTAGAAGTGTGTATGTATAATGATTTCAGAGACCGGAAGCTGTCTCTGAAATCATTTGTAATTCTATCTTAATTTATTTATGGGTCGGGAATCTATACCAATTAGGATTTTCTACACCCTTACTTTTTGCCCATTTGCTGAACTCCGGGTAGAACTTGTCAATTTTTACACTCTCATCCGGTATCTGATAATCTGTGATAGGAAGATCGATGGCGAAGGGATAGTTATCTTCAGCGACATAGTAATTGGGTCCGATAGGATTTCCTTCTTGATCCAACGAACTTTTATCATTATTACGTCCGAAGAATGATAAATTGGCAAACGGGGTCGGGGGATAGTTCGTGAGATGGATTTCCCGACGAGCCTCTTTGCTTGTTGCGTTAAAACCTTTGGTGTTGACACAGATGAATGGGTTGTAGAGTTTTTTCCTTGAGATTTCATGTATCGTTTTGTTCCCCTTCAATTCGAGGACAACAGTTATCGGACCATTTTTAACGGCTTGCTGGATATCATCGAACAACATGAATGTCGGTAGCTCCTGGTTAACTTCCATACCACTATTCTGAATGGCTGTTGATGATGCGTTATCGATCTTGACATTGCTGATATTATTTTTGTCCATATCTAGCTGGTAGCCAAAAGCACTTTTTAAAACCCCTCCGGAATGGATCGGAGTAAATATGTCTTTGATCCCCGTGATTTTATTATCTTTATCGGTAGTGAAAACCGTATGGTACGTAAGGACAACGTCATTCATGTCATAATCTCCTTGGCTGGGCCATAAATCTTCAAATACCAATGTACCTTCTAGCGGGTCGCTTTCAAGGGGAGGGTATTCTTCATCCGGGTCGGTTGTTGGTTTGTTCGGGTCATAAATGGCTTCTTCCGGTGTGGAGTTCAGGTAAAATAGAACATCCCTGTAGTCATTGTCACCACCATCTTCGAAGCCGTTTACCGTGGTTTTGCTTTTTTCGTCATACAGGCTTATGCAAACGCTTTTGCCATCATAATTGAATTCATTATTGGAGTACCTGATTCCGTGCCTAGGACTCATGAGATTGACTTTGTTGCCGCCGGATGATCCGACTTCAAATGCGTCGGGTAACATAAACCATCCGATGGTGGTTCCTGCCGGGAATATATCGCTCTCTTTTCCGTTTTTGTCAAAATATTTAAGTTGTATCTGGTAGCCGGGATATAACGGGGGCATATAATTGTCTGTGATTCCTGCATCCCATCCCCAGGTAGAACAATTTGGGAAAGCGACATATTTAGGTTGGAATTCTAATTCTTCCCCGCTTGGAGGATTTTTTGTATTGTAATAATAGTAGCCGATAACATTCCGGTAAGCGGCAGCTTCTCCTAGAAATGTCAGTTTGATTCTTGCATCTTTCACGATATTTGTGTTGATGACTTTTGTTGATACGGCCAGGTGTGAATTATCCTGAGCTACTAAAATGTTGTTTAGGCGATTTACTAGCCCTTCAGGGATGACAGCAGGCATCGGGTACAGTTCTCCATTGTGTATTTCACCTAGAATATAATCTGGTAATCCATTAGTATTATATCCCCCGAGAAATTGGATATTGTACGGGTTGTTTGCCGAGTTCACTCTGGACAAACTTTTGTTTGCGGCTATGGATTGAGAGGTGGATTGTGATGTGGACGAACGAAGGTGATCTTTATAATCCTCTAAATTGAATTTAATATCCGAGTTGTCAACTTCTATTTCCACGCTGGTCGGTAAAATATAATTTTCCGAGTAAAGATAGATTTTAGTGCAGGCTGTCGGGAGATTTACAATACCGGAATATTTGCAAGCATTGTCCGTGTAAGCTTTTAAAATGGACTTTACATTTTCTTTTTTCTTAGCTTTTCCATTTTCTATGACAATGGGATCTTCGGTAAACACCTCGAATACGGCTTTGTTACCTTTCATGCCGTAATCAATGTCCAGTTTTTTATCAACCGTGGTAGCAAAATCAAAAACATCTTCTGCCGGTTCATTTTTGTTTGGAGCGTAAACATCCTTTTTGCAGGCTGAAAACAATACAATGCACATTATCCATCCTAGTAGCAACGTGCATACATACTTGTAATTATTCATGGTTCTTCATATTTTTCACAAAAATACGGAAATTTTATTTGTAAATATTTCAATATAGTGTGCTATTAGTTTCCTTATGGAATGAATGATGGAAGAATTGTCGGGCAATATAATATTTGTGCTCCATCCCATGAATTTCTTTTGGAATTTGTATTTTTGTGGCGTTTTCTGAAAGGTTATAAATAGATAAATAAATACAGTATGCAAGGACTTTATGCGATATTATTATTGATCGTTTCAAACGTGTTCATGACTTTTGCCTGGTATGGCCATTTGAAATTACAAGAAATGAAATGGATTGACAACTGGCCTCTCTTCGGGGTAATCCTGTTTTCGTGGAGTATCGCTTTATTCGAATATTGTGCCCAGGTTCCGGCTAATCGCTTGGGATTCATTGGAAACGGGGGACCTTTTTCCCTGATGCAGTTAAAGGTGGTTCAGGAAGTGATTACGTTAACCATCTTCATTATTTTCTCCATGCTTTTCTTCAAAGGCGTAACTTTTCAATGGAATCACTTGGCTGCTTGTGTTTGTTTGGTGCTGGCTGTTTACTTTGTATTTATGAAATAATTGTGGTGGAGTCTGTTTTTGTAGGCTTGGTACCTAGCGGGGTAAATAATTATTGACAATTTGTGTAACCTGAAATCATCACTTAACGTTATTTATTAAAAAAAGTTGGTGTTATGTTTTCAGTGGAATTCCGCTATCGGGCGAGAAAGATTTATAAGTCTGTAAAACAGATTGTTGAACTGGTAAGTAATGTGTTATTATTTCTAGCCTCTTTTCTCGCAATTATTTTAGTCATTTATCGCTTCGGCTTTGATATGCCGGCTGATTATTCTCATGAGATATATTATACCTATCGGGCTATCATACGCCTTTTTGTGGTTCTTGGTTTGTTGCGGTTTTTGTTTAATTTCAGGCTGCTACGAGCGGAAAAAGGATTCTGGATAGAAGTGTTGGTATTACTTTTTCTGTTTGCCTTGACCTTGTTTTCCAAACATTTTGACCGACCGGATTTCGAGGCAACCAATCCCTTCCTTTTCAAAGTCGAACGGATTCTGACGTATGGCGTGGTATTACTATTGAGTATCATACAACTTTCGAAACAGCTATTTGTTGTCCTACGAAGTCGGGTAAAAGCGGAAGTTCTTTTTGCCGCGAGTTTTTTGTTCATCATCTTGTTCGGGGCAGTCTTACTGAGATTACCTAATGCCACGTACGAGGGGATTAGCTTCACGGATGCCTTGTTTACCTCGACAAGTGCCGTGTGCGTGACCGGGTTGACTGTCGTTGATACCGGAACCACCTTCACGTTGACCGGGCAGGTCGTGCTACTCATGTTGATTCAGGTCGGGGGAATCGGAGTGATGACTTTTACCAGCTTTTTTGCCATGTCATTTTTGAGCGGGACTTCTTTTCATGATCAGTTCATGATGAAAAATCTGTTGAATGAGGCCTCTTTGAGCGATATTTTCCGGACGGTCGTGTACATCATCCTAACTACGTTTATCATTGAGGGGATAGGTGTTTACCTTGTCTATGTGCAAGTACAAGATGTGGTGGGAATTGACAATAAACTCTTTTTTGCCCTGTTTCATGGCGTTTCGGCTTTCTGTAATGCGGGATTCTCCACGTTGCCGGGTAATCTCTATGATCCTTTGATCAGGCATTTGTATGGCTTGCAGGTTATTCTGGCTTTTTTGATTATATTTGGTGGTATCGGATTCCCGATCTTGTTCAATTACGGGCGGCTCCTGCATTACGGTATTCGGAATAAGATCAAATGCTTGTTGGGAATGAATTACAAGGTGGTTTACGAACCCCGTATCGTGAGTACGACAACGCGTATCGTGCTACCGACCACTTTAATCTTACTTGTTGTGGGTACGGCCTTGTTTTGGATATTTGAAAATCATAACGTGTTGGATGGAATGTCATTTACGGGAAAATTTGCCACTTCTTTTATGGCAGCCGTCACCCCTCGTACAGCAGGTTTTAACAACGTGAATATGCCCATGCTGCACGTTCCGACAATCCTTCTCACGATTGCCTTAATGTGGATTGGTGCGGCTCCGATGTCCACGGGAGGTGGTATCAAGGTGACTACCTTCGTGATTGCCTTAAAAAATATATGGGCGAATCTCCTGGGGAACGATCGGGTTGTCATCGCGCATCGTCAATTAACTCGGGAGAACGTGAACCGGGCACATTCAATCATCATGCTTTCTATCCTGTGGATCATTCTGGCTGTTTTTGTTATCGTGGTTTTAGAACCGAAGGCAACCTTGACTCAGGCTGTTTTTGAGATTGTTTCAGCTTTGGGAACGGTGGGTTTGACTTTGGATTTGACACCCCATTTATGCGTGGCAAGTAAAATGGTCGTTGCTCTCACTATGTTTGTCGGTCGTGTAGGTTTAATCACCCTTTTGGCTTGTTTCATTCGTCATCAGGAAGTAAAACTTTACACGTATCCCGATGAAACCGTAATCGTTTAATCAATTGAAAGTTGAAAACCAAGCTCCGTCTCACATTTTCAATTTTCAATTCTCAATTTTCAATTATTATGAAGTGTATCGTATTTGGATTAGGTAATTTCGGACTTGCACTATCGCAGCGTCTGACCAAACGGGGAAACGAGGTGTTGGGAGTGGATTCTGACATCAGTAAGATTAATTTGTACAAGGATTCCATCACGAATACCGTGGCATTGGATGTGAAAAATGAACAGGCGTTACAAACGTTACCTTTGACAGAAGTAGACGTGGTGTTCGTTGTATTCGGGAAAGATTTTGGGACATCCCTGTTTGTCATTGCGTTATTGAAACAGTTTGGCGTGAAACGTATCGTGGCTCGGGCCATTTCACCGGTGCATAAGGTGATTCTAAAGTCTATGGGAATAACGGAAACCATCAATCCGGAATGGGAATATGCCGATTTTTTCGCGACAAAAGTAGAATTGGGGACAACCATAGATTCTTACGTTGTTGATGACGATCATTTGATCATCGAGTGGGAAATACCGTCTCGTTTCATCGGGCGGAAATTAGGTGATGCGAAATTCGAGGAAGAATTCGGCTTAAAATTGATTGCTTTAAAACGCTATGATGCTAAAATCGATAAATCATTGGTGATGAATAATCCGTCTGATGAAACCGTTTTTGTCGAAAAGGATGTGTTTGTCCTTTTCGGTCACCCGAAGAACTTCCGGAAACTTGGAATCCAGATT
>ENA-OURQ01003190-OURQ01003190.1-human-gut-metagenome-genome-assembly--contig:-NODE-3190-length-11311-cov-2.546908_pt1 | contig 11311 bp, 7 predicted proteins | sample MGYA00242105_ERZ508999 | MGnify/ENA primary metagenome ERZ508999 (study PRJEB26280, sample SAMEA2338771) | human gut metagenome | biome: human gut; feature: human-associated habitat; material: faeces...
ATCTAGCAATTTTTCAGAATATCTGTTATAATAAATGATGTGATAGAGTGTGTTCTTGTAATTGGAATTCTCTGTCAGAAAAAATCAAAAACGCTGTGCCTGCTCGTGCACGGGCGGTTCAGCGATCAAACAAATTCAGGAGGTATATACCAATGGCAAACAAGTGGGTCTACATGTTCAGCGAAGGCGACATGACCATGCGTAATCTCCTCGGCGGTAAGGGCGCAAACCTTGCCGAGATGACCAGCATCGGTCTGCCCGTACCCCAGGGCTTCACCATCACTACCGAGGCTTGCACTCAGTACTACGAAGATGGCAGAAAGATCAACGACGAGATCATGGCTCAGGCTATGGAAGGCGTTAAGAAAATGGAAGAGATCAACGGAAAGAAATTCGGAGACCTCAAGAATCCATTACTTGTTTCTGTTCGTTACCGATATACGCACAGAATCAGCAAATAACAGGTAGAGTCTTGGATAAAGGGAATGAACCAGTCATTGGAGCTTCTGTTTTGGTAAAAGGAACAACAAATGGAACAATTACCGACTTGGACGGAAACTTCAGACTAAACAATGTAGCCAAAGATGCAACTATCCAAATTTCTTACATTGGTTACAAAACACAAGAATTTAAATTGGATGGAAAAACACATTTTCCCATTACATTAGATGAAGATACTCAAACATTGGATGAAGTTGTAGTAGTAGGTTACGGTGTACAACGCAAATCAGACTTAACGGGTGCTGTCGCTTCCGTAAAAGCCGCAGATGCATTGAAAGGAACTCCTGTATCTGATATCACCAATGCCCTACAAGGTCGTCTTGCCGGTGTAAGTATCATGTCCTCTTCCGGTCAACCCGGCTCCAGTGCAACCATTCGTGTTCGTGGTTCCAACTCATTAGCCTCGGAAAGTGGTCCACTAATTGTTATCGACGGTTTGATGGGCGGTTCTCTTTCATCTTTAAATCCCTCAGACATTGCTTCTGTCGAAGTCCTGAAAGACGCTTCCGCCACAGCTATTTATGGATCAAAAGGTTCTGCCGGTGTCATCTTGATTACCACTAAAAATCCGGAAAGCGGAAAAGTCAATGTGGAATATAATGGTTATATCAATTTCAAAACACCATATGAGTTACCGGAAATGATGTCTGCCGGTCAGTTTGCCGAGTTAGCAAATGATTATGTTAATGAAATTAACGCATCGACAGGGTCTTCCATGTCTGAATTTTATACACCGGAACAAATCCAGGAATTCTATCAAAATGGCGGATATGACTATATAGATAAAGTTTTCCGAAATATGTCTATAGAACATACTCACGAACTTTCAATTTCTGGAGGAAGTGAGAAAACGAAATTTCTATTTTCAGGTAGCTATAATGACAATCAGGGAATTGTTAATAATTCTTGGGGAAAACGTTTCAATTACCGTTTGAAAGTTGATACCGATATTCGCAAATGGTTGAAAGTCGGTTTGAATTTCTGGGGTGACTACCAAAAAAGTTCCTCTATTCGCTTTTCTCAATACAACAATTTGCTCATTGGCGCATTAACTTATCCGAACACTTTATCTCCGACAGACGAAAACGGGGACTATCGGACGAACAATTTGATTAGCCCTCAATATAACCCCTCTATCTTTGTGGATACGCCCCAAAATGATGGATACATCTATACATCTCGGTTACAAGGATATGTAGATGTGAAATTGGCCAAAGGACTGAATTTCCGTATGACACAGGGTTTCACATTCTATAATCGAAACACCCAAAACTTGTATGGAACAGGCAGTTATGAATACTACCAGTCATATGGACAACAAACATCTGCAGATGCACGCAGTTACCACAATTATAGCTGGATAAATACGAATATCCTGTCTTATATACGAGAATTCAATGAAGATCATCGTATCAATGCAACAGCCGTATTAGAACAACAATATGCAAATAATTATTACTTGAGAGGATTTGGCCGAGACTTGATTTCTGAGAAATTGGGTTATGACGCTTTGGGTATGTCTTCTCTTCATACAGTCGAATCGGAAAGAGACATTACTACCATGCTTTCTTACTTATTACGTGCCAACTACGTATTCAAGAATCGTTATATGGTAACGGCATCTTGGCGTCGTGACGGTTCCTCCGCTTTGGCAAAAGACAACCGTTGGGAAAATTTCTGGGCTATGGCTTTAGCTTGGGATATCAAGAAAGAAAAATTCATGCAACAAGTTGATTTCATGGATCAGTTCAAACTACGTTTCGGATACGGAGAAAATGGTAACCAAACAATGCCTTCCGGTCAAGATTATCTGGCTTGGACACAAATCACGGCAGAAAAAGATAAAGACGGTAATTTGAGCTTCGTCACTGAACGGCTGGCCAACCGTGATGTAAGATGGGAAAGAACCAGCCAATTTAACTACGGTCTGGATTTAGGCTTTTTCAATAATCGGTTGACTGCATCAGTAGATTATTATACAAAAGAGACCAAAGATGTATTGTTATATGTAAATATGCCTATCTATACCGGATTTACCAGTCGATACGCGAATGCCGGTACAGTAACGAATAAAGGGTTCGAAATAACTTTAGGTGCAGATCCCGTAGTAACTAAAAACTTCCGGTGGAATACATCTGTCACCTTGTCAAGAAACATAGGTAAAGTAAAAGAATTAGCAGACGGAAACAGTTATGCCGACTTATCCGGTAACTATGAAAACAAATATTTCAGAAACATAGTTGGTGAAAAAATAGCAACAATGTGGGGATATAGAAATGAAGGCGTATGGACTTCGGAAGAAGTAAATGCAGGTTTGGCCCCAGTAGGAACAGAGGCAGGTTCTTATAAATACAAGGATAAAGACAATAACGGAGTAATCGACGAAAATGACCGTGAAATTATCGGAAACGGACAGCCAAGTTTCCAATGGAGCTGGAATAATGCGTTGAGCTATAAAGGTTTCGATTTTAGCTTATTCGTAATTGGAGTACACGGTTTCGACATTTACAATTATACCCGCGAAGCACGCCTTTCTACAAATGGTTCAATTGTATTAAGCCCGACTCCGGAATGGGAAAACCGATGGACTCCGGAAAATGATAAAAATACAGGAGTTGCAGGTTTAATTGGCAATAGAAACGCCTTAACTCCCTCTTCTCAATACGTAGAAAATGGAAGTTTTGTAAAAGTCAAAAGTATTACATTAGGTTATACTTTCCCGGAAAATTGGATGAAGAAAGCCACCATCAACCGATTAAGAGTCTATGTTTCTCTGCAAAATCCATTTTTATTCACAGGATACTCCGGTATGGACCCGGAAGTTACTTTACAAAAGTCATTGACTTCCGGTATCGACTGGGGATATTATCCCAATGGTCGTAATTATTTAGTTGGTTTAAATCTCTCATTCTAATCTATATGAAAATAATGAAGAAACAAATATTAATTGCATCCTGCTCAGTAAGCATGTTGCTATGCGGATGTGTAGACCTAATGCAGGAACCCAGAAGTTTCCTGACTCCGGAAACCATGGTTTATGACCAAAAGACCATCGAAATCATGGCCAATGGTTTATATAACGATTTATGGTTCGAGAACTATGCTTATAATTGCCGCTCACAAATATTAGGAGTAGGAGCCGATGATATAGTAACCGGAACTATGACAAAACGTTATACATTTGTTGACCAGCTAAATGTTACTAACGCACAGCATGATGCCGATGTAGAATTAATGTGGCAAAACATGTATGCTGTAATCCGTTCGGCTAATTCGATGTTGAGAGACGTGGTCAAGTCTGAAGATGTCTCCGATGAAGTAAAAAATCCATACTTGGGTGAAGCTCATTTTATGCGAGCTTTCGCTTATTTCAATTTAGTACGCTACTTCGGCCCGGTACCGGCAATTTTAGATCCGGATTGCAATGAAGATATGTATGGCAATGCTTCAGGTTCAATCATACGAGCAAGTGTAGCAGATATTTATGATAAAATTATTGTTCCCGATTTGATTGCTGCCGAAACAATGCTCCCTGAAAGGGCTCGTACCAACGATAATTCACGTGCCAGCCGGGCAGCTGCAAAAGCTTGCTTGACAGATGTATATCTGACTATGGCGGGTTGGCCTCTAAAACGTGGACACGATTATTATGTTTTGGCTCGGGATAAAGCCAAAGAAGTAATTGACCATACAGATACAAAAACTTATACATTAGTACAACCCTACGAAAATTTATGGAAAGAGGCAAACAAATCTGATGATACAGAACACATCTTTGCCTTGAATCATGATTCGAATAATGGGACGGCAAGTAACTATGGTCGTTCATACTACGCTACAGAAGAAAGTTCGTCTGCATGGAGTGACTATTTAGCGGATTCCTGCTTCTATGAACGTTATCCAAACGATACACGAAAAAGCTTCAACTTCATCGCAAATTTTAAAGTCGAAGGTACACCTCGTCCTTTAAATTATAAACGGACTTCTATGCGTTCACCGGCAATTAATAAGTATAGAGACTATACTCCGCTGGATGCAAATGGGAAAGTGATTATGACTGCTCAGACAAACGGCATCACGCCCATTTACCGATATGCCGATATATTGCTGATGTATGCCGAAGCCCAAAATAAAGCAGACGGCAGTCCCAACGCATTGGCCTATCAATGTCTGAATGACATTCGTAAGCGTGCTGCAAATGGCGGAACTTATACAGAAGCTGCCAATTTATCTCCGGAAGATTTCGACAAAGCTGTTTTCGATGAACGTGGATGGGAATTTTTTGCTGAATTCAAGCGCTGGTTCCACCTGGTACGTACAGAAAAAGTATTAGAAGCCAACATGTACAACCCTCGCGTGAAAGCGGCTATCGAAAAAAACGGTATTGCAGCTAAAAGCAAAGAGGCATACTACTGGATGCCACTTCCTATACAAGAAGTACAATCGTGTGGTTTTGAACAAAATCCCCGCTAACTACTTTTAATACAAACTTAGTAAAAGGGTATTCCGGAAGTTGTGCAATCTGTTTTAGTAAATGGCAATCCGTTTTGTAAGCAGTAACTCACTACCTCAGGTATACCCTTTTTAATTCCATTAAAGAAAAAACATATGAAAAAATTAGTATTGACAGGAATGTTATTGTTAGGAGGATGGATAACAGCCTCTTCACAACACTCCTTTACATTTGAAGATGAGACGGTTCCCTCCCAATGGGTAGCAGAACAAGGTACACTCACTCTAAGTACCGAACATATGACAGAAGGAACACAATCACTATGTTGGGAAGTCCCTGCAGGACAAAAAGCGTCAATGCTTATCAACTTTACATCCTTCAGAACGTCAGTAAGCTACGCTTCCATATTTGACATTTACAGTCTCCAAGCTACAGAATCTCCACTAACTGTGGAATTTTTAAACGGAAGCAAAGAAGTACAACATACAGCTAACGTTACCATCAATTTTAAAGGATGGAGAGAATTTAATAGAGCCTACGGATACGATTTTAAATCAAAGGTAGCAAAAACTCTTGCTTACGTTCGTTTCACATTGGATAATACAGCTCTATCCTCCCCTCAAAAACTTTTTTTCGATGACGTAAACTTCAAAGGTTCGACCAACAGCAGCCGTCAGGCAATGGATTTAATGGTAAAAGATGTACAATATATACAAGATGGTTGTAAAGACCTGCTGCAGATTTACGCTTTTGAACCGGATATCGAACTGACAACGCCGACGCAAGAAGAGCTGAATGATATTACTTCTATTAAAGGAAAATATCCTTACACACCTACACCAGCCGAAACTCCACGAGTTTTAAGAGATGTAAGAAATTATGTTGGAACACTTGATATCGTTAGAAACGCTGACGGCTCAATCAAAGGAAATTCGATTATTACGAGTTCTACAGATTTAACAACGACCAAACAACGCGAATTGCTAATTCAGTTAAATGCCTTAGCTGCATCTTCGACAGATGGAGATTCTGAATTATTCCGAGACTTTCTGGACTTAGTCATAGACCAAGGTGTAATGTACCAATACCCTCAATTACCTTCAAATAATTATAGCGTAGTTCGTGAATATCCTCAATTACTGTTAAATCTCCTCCCAAAATCTACAGAAGAACAGCAGACTGAGATATTAAAAATGGTTCGCTGGATATCTGAAGCCGGATGGGCTTATGCCGACACAGATTATCTATCTACAGAATTCAGTTCGGATATCATGTACAATTATTTATCTCATTTCTTATCATATGCAGCCTACCAGCCAGATACAAAAATTGCTGTTCGAGAACTAAAAGCAATGTCCCGGTTTATGGAACGGATAGTAGCGCCTGTATCCGGAGGATACGACACGGTAAAACCGGATGGTGTAGGGTTCCATCATGGTACACATTATAATAACTACATGTATGCATATAACGGATGGACCGATGCCGTCTATAATTTGAAAGGGACAGCATTCCGTATATCAGAAACAGCATACAATTATATGAAGAAAGCCGTTTTGGCTTGTTATATAATGAGTAATCGTTCCAATACTGGCTCCAATTATTATGCAAACAGTTTGAGTGGCCGTCACCCATTAGATGGAGGTCATGTGAATCAATTCTCTAAAGCTTATTTAGAAAAGTTCATTGAAATCGGGACAGACATTTTCGGGATGGAAGATACAGAATTGACTTCTGCATACAACTACTTCTTACTGAGCGATAAATACAACGCACCTGAAGCCGATTATACAGGTTTTTACCAATTCAATTATAGTCCAATTGGAGTTTATCGAGGTAACGATTGGGTTGTAACCATGCGTGCCCCAACAACAAGAATGTGGGGAGCTGAGATTTATAGTGGTACCAGTCGATTTAGCCGTTATCAATCACACGGAACAATGGAAGTTGTTTATAGTGGCGCATTGACAAACTCCGGATTACCTCTCTCTCCTACCGGTTACGATTGGAATGTTGCCCCTGGAGGAACAACCGTACATTATACTTCATGGAGAGAAATGATGCCTAAACAAAATACAACCCAACGGTTTGACCAATTTACAGCCACTAAAGATTTTGCAGGAGCATTAGCTTGGGGGAACTATGGTATGTTTGCCTGTGATTTCGACCAAATAGACACCTGGGGAGGACAATGTTTCACTCCTACTAACTTGGTATTCAAAAAATCGGTATATGCCTTTGACAGCATGTTGATTAGCTTGGGCTCCAATATCAGTTCTTCCGGGTCATATGGAGACGACCGTGTCACGGCAACTAATCTTTTCCAAGAAGTCGGCTCTGATATGGGCAATTTGAATATAAACGGTACAATGATGAGCTCAGGTGATGCTGATAAAGAACTTTCATCCGAAACAGATACTTGGATAGTAACTCCTAAAGGCACAGGATACTTTATCCCTAAAGGAAATGATAATATTGTCGTAAAATATGGAGAACAAGAAGGTCCGAATGAGGATGGCTCCGATGTAGATTCTCCAGCAACAGCAATTGCGACGAAAGCATACATCAACCATGGAGTGAAGCCTACAGATAAGAACTATACATTTGTAATGGTTCCTCAAACAACAGCAGAAAAAATGCAAAACCTGGCCTCAGAACTGACAAATGGTGGGGGAGAACGTTATACAATCTTATCACAAACAGATAAATTCCATGCATTGACTTATAAACCGGCCGGAATCACAGCCTATGCTTTCTTTGAAGCAGTAGACGATACCAAATTGAGCGTAGTGAAAGCAGTAGGGTCTGAAATGTTATTGATGCAACGCCCTCAATCTGACGGTTCGCTCCATCTGGCCGTATGTAACCCCAATTTACGTCCTCAATCCAAAAGTTCTTCCCTTGGAGACTGGTTGCCTGGTACTACCGAAACAAGTATTACATTAGAAGGAGAATGGTATACAGATATGGAAGCAGAAGGATTTAAAATCAACGATCCAGAAAACGGACAGACTGTAATCGAACTGACATTGAATCACGGATTACCCATTTATATACAAGTCGGTCCAGAAGGATACACCTCCTCTATTGACTCCGAAGAAATCGAAGGAGATTGGTTAAGAGTATTTCGCTCAGGCGAAGAAATGGTCGTAGAACTGACAAAACCGAGTTCAAATGCCACATTCGTCGAACTTTATTCCATTGACGGAACAAAAACCAGAAGCGAAGTTCTGAATCCAGGAATACAAAAAGGGAGTATAAAGTTGCAGCAAGGTAATGCCGTACAAATATTACGCGTTCGCAATGGAGATAAAGTAAAAGTTCTTAAATGTATTCACTAACCATACAAAATAGAAATAAAGATAAAGTTTGATGTATTATCCTTATCTTTATTTCTATTTCGAATAATATATCAAAAACTATAATATCATATGAAAAATCGAATCATCACTATTCTTTTATTATTTTGCTGTTTATTAGCAACAACTCCAATTTCTGCAAAAAAATGGCGTGCTAAGCATACTGTGTTGATTGCATTGGATGGCTGGGGAGCATACAGCGTATCAAAAGGAAATATCCCTCATATAAAAAACTTAATGGAGCAAGGTTCTTATACTTTGCATAAACGCTGTGTTTTTCCTTCCGCCAGTGCTATCAACTGGGCATCCATGTTTATGGGTGTAGGAACAGAACTTCACGGATACACTAAATGGGGTTCTAAAACGCCTGAAATTCCATCTCGCGTTGTAAACGAACACAATATATCTCCTACCATTTTTTCTATTATGCGTGAACAGTATCCAAATGCAGAAATCGGTGTATTACACGAATGGGAAGGAATAAAATATTTAGTGGACACTTTGGCATTAAGCCATCGCGGCCAAGCACCCTCTTATGATGATTATCCAGAAGCCCTATGCGAAATGGCAGAAACGTATATCAAAGACAAAAAACCAGCATTAGTAGCTGTATGTTTCGACCAATTAGACCATGTCGGACACAAATCCGGTCATGATACCCAAGAATACTATAATTGTCTCCATACTTTGGACGGATATATCGGTCGTATTATTCAAGCAATCAAAGATGCTGGAATCTGGGACGACACGATTATCATGTTAACGGCAGACCATGGAGGAATCAACAAAGGCCATGGAGGTATTACACTGGAAGAAGTAGAAATACCGTTTATCATTGCAGGAAAAAATATCAAACAAAGTGGAGAATTTCAGGAAAGCATGATGCAATTCGACACAGCAGCAACCATTGCTTATGTATTCCGTTTAGAACAGCCTCAAGTTTGGACAGGTCGTCCAATGAAGCAAGTTTTCAAGAAATAAGTTACCTATTTCATTTTTCCATATTTCACTTTTTTGTAGTACCTTTGGTTATAATAAACATAAAAACTTATCGACATGCCAACTATTTTTAGTCGTATTGTAGCCGGAGAAATTCCTTGCTATAAAGTGGCCGAAAACGACCGTTTTTTTGCTTTTCTGGATATCAATCCAATAACCCAAGGTCATACATTAGTTATACCTAAAAAAGAAGGGGATTATATTTTTGCCATGGATGACAAAGAATTAAGCGACTTCTCCTTATTCGCCAAAAAAGTAGCAAAGGCTATAGAAAAAGCCATACCTTGCAAACGTGTAGGAATGGCTGTTATCGGATTAGAAGTGCCACATACACATATTCACTTAATTCCTATTAATAAGGAATCCGATATGTTCTTTACTAATCCAAAACTTAAATTATCTCCTGAAGAAATGAACGACATTGCTGTTCGTATATCTTCGAAATTTGAATAATAATTTCTTATAAAAATAGCCGGAGTTTATTCCGGCTATTTTTATCTTCTGTATAAAGTATTGAAACATATAAAATTGGGATGAAGAGAACTGTTTTTCAATCCTATTCCCAACAATAAAGGCTGGTATCTTAAGCTTTAAAGCAATTTAGAACGCATATATCTGACAGGGTACCACGCTGATAAAAATCCCAAAAGAGAAACAATACCCATTACAGCAATAACATCAACCCACATCAATTCCACAGGATAAGCGTCTACTACAAATGCTCCAGTCCCCTCTCCCAATCGTAATAACCCGAAATGCTGCTGTAATAAACATAAAGTAATACCTAATACAAGGCCAATAACTGCACCTATCGCTGAAATCAAACAACCTTCGGTAAGGAATATCTTGGATATAAGTCTATCATCTGCACCCATACTTTGTAAGGTAAGGATATTTTCTTTCTTATCGATAATCAACATTGACAATGAGCCTATGACATTAAAAGTAGCAATCATTAAAATAAAAGCCAATATCAAAAAAGTCATCCATTTCTCAATCTGCATCATTCGAAAAGAATCTTCTTGCTGCATCATACGGTCTTTTACTGTATAGTTTTCTCCTAAAACTTCTTTCAAATGAGATATCATTCCTGATATATCCGCCCCCGGTTTCAATTTTATTTCTATTGCTGAGACCTCGGTTGTATAATCCAAAATTTTCCGAGCAAAATCAAGAGGGACAATAACCATCTGGTCGTCATACTCCTGCTGATTGACACTGAAAACCGCTGCAACAAAAAGATTTCCCTCATTAAACGACGCTGCAGGGTTGGCCATATTGACTCGAACATTTCGCTTAGGAGTATAAAATTGTAATGGATGTACAAAGCGAGCTCCTGCTTCCAACTGATTAGCTATACCAACTCCTATCGTAGCGTAACCTACAATAGAATCACGAAGCATAAAATTCCCATCCAATAGAATCTTGTCTATTTCTGTCAATTGTCCGAAATTGTCAGATACCCCTTTCATTAATGCAGGCATTTGTTTATCTCTATACACTAACAGAACATTCTCTTCAAGTACCGGAGACCACACCTCAATATTCTCCCATTTAGAAATATCCGTAAACAGAGTATCTGAAATATCAAACGTTTTTCCCTTTATCGGTTCAATTTTTATATCTGGGTCAAGAGTCGAATATAAAGATGCTATCAATTCCTGAAAGCCGTTATATACTGATAAAGTACAAATCAAAGCCATTGTAGTGAGAGCAACACCACAAACCGATACCATAGAAATAATATTAATTGCACTATGTGATTTTTTAGAAAAGAGATAACGCCATGCAATTGTAGATGATAACCCCATTTTTCTACTGGTTTCTTGTTTTCTCTACTTTTTCAACAACATATCAATATTTTCGATATAGTCAAGAGAATCATCCAAAAAGAAAGACAACTCTGGAGTTTTACGTAACTGGAACCTTATCCTCTGAGCCAATTCATATCGTATATTTCTGGCATTCAATCGTATAGAATCTAATATTTCCTGTGCTT
>ENA-OURQ01003194-OURQ01003194.1-human-gut-metagenome-genome-assembly--contig:-NODE-3194-length-11295-cov-3.172509_pt1 | contig 11295 bp, 8 predicted proteins | sample MGYA00242105_ERZ508999 | MGnify/ENA primary metagenome ERZ508999 (study PRJEB26280, sample SAMEA2338771) | human gut metagenome | biome: human gut; feature: human-associated habitat; material: faeces...
CCGTATGATCAAATTCTCAGACTTTATGCCAGTCGATTTTCCGGATAAGACGAAAGTCAAATTTAACATGAATGCAGGGAATACTGCTTTGCGTGCGTGGGACTATCTGCTGGATGATGCCCCTGAATGGATTGCAATGAATGCCCACAAGCGTAAACAGGCAAATAACAATTTGAATCACGCGGATTATCTTCTGGCTTTTGCACAGTATTATCCTTATGGTCCCCAATATTACATTTTCGGTGGAATGTACCGGGTTGAAAAAATTCTCCCGGAAGTATTTGATGCCGTCGGGTATAAGCTTACACTCCTTCCTGATTATGTGGACTATCGCAAGCGATTGATTATTAGACTAGAGAAACCAATCGGCAGAGATATTTATAACAAGCCATATCAGTCTGTTCAAAGAGATTTTGACCCCGAAGTATACGAACTTGCTCCGGCTACGAAACTTGGCGCATTCCCCGGATACAGCAAAGTACTTTTGAGCCATAAAGATTTGCAGACCATTATCAAGCTGGACGCTCCTGAGTGGAAAAATGCTCTTTCCAGCGTGAAAGGCGTTTACTGTATTACAGACCGTTCAACAGGACAGCTCTATATCGGATCGGCGACGGGGGATATTGCTTGCATCTGGCAGCGTTGGTCATCTTATGCCGATGTAACGAATCTTACAGGCGGCAATAAGGCTTTTGAAGAACTGAAAAACAATGGAGCGGACTACATCGTAGAAAATTTTTCATACTCCATTTTGGAGATCTTTGATATGCGTACAAAGCGTGAGGATATTATTCAACGCGAATCGTATTGGAAACGGGTTTTTCAAACAATAAAGTATGGTATGAATAACAATTAGAACTGTACTACAACGGAGGGGAGGTTGATGCAAATATGACGAAGCAATATAAGGGACGGACAGCAACTATTGAAATTGATGAGAAGAATGTTATCATCAAATCTTCCGGATTCTTTTCATCATCAAAGAAAACTATTCCACTTAGGGATATAAAGAATGTAGAGCTTAGTGCAAGTTCATTTTTCTCAAAGGATACGGTGGAAATATACTATGGCAGCAATGTTGAAAAAGTCCAGTTTTCCAATTCTGCCGATGCGAAGAAAGCAGCGACCGACATCACAGATATTGCAAGGAAAAACAGGCGAACATCTCCACTTGGGGAACTCACTGGACTTGCCACATCGTTATTTGGAATTGGCGTATCTGTTGCCTCCGCCATAAAAGAGGATCAAGAACGACAGCGGAAAAGGGAAATTCAAAAAGCAGAAGCCGAATATAAAAAGGCTGTTGATGACTTTCTTAACTCTGGTAAACTAACGACCACTACTTATGTCAATGGAAGAGAGTTTAACCGTCCTACTGCTAAAGACGATATAGAAGCTGTAGTTGGCGAAAAAGTTGCAAACGAAATAATTGCTTCTAGAGAAGGAAAAATGAAAATACATGCCGGTGGTGGCGGAGTTTACGGAAAAGTAACGGTTGGATAAAAAACAGTTCTAATTCTAAGATTATTGAATAGACATTATGTATAAACAATAATCTTAGGAGGAGAGCATGAGAGGAAACCGCAGGCAAACAAACCAAAATAGACTAAAAAATATAATAATAGAATTCATAAAAGAAAACATAAAAACATACCTAATATTAACCATAATATTTTTTATAGGATTAACATTAGGTGTGATTTTTGTAAATAATGCAAATGAAACACAGGCAAATCAAATAAGTGGATATATAAATAATTTTATAAATTCAATAAAAGAAAATTATCAAATTTCAACAAAGGAACTATTAAAAAATTCAATAATAAATAATGTTGGGATAGCTGTGCTACTGTGGTTTCTCGGTTCTACTGTTATAGGTTTTCCACTAATATATGTGGTTGTTGGATATAAAGGCTATTGCATAGGGTATACAGTTTCTTCCGTAATGGCAACTGTAGGAACAGGAAAAGGCATAATTTTTATAATTGCCACAATGCTTATTCAAAATATAATTTACATTCCAACAATACTCACACTTAGTGTGAGTGGAATAAAATTGTACAGATTAATAATGGAAGATAGAAGACGAGAAAACATAAAATTGCAAATATTAAAGCATACAATATTTTCAATTTTAATGCTAATTTTATTATTAATATCTTCGCTGTTAGAAACATACGTTTCTGGAAACTTAAGCAGTATATTTTTAAAGTATTGCTAATTGGAAAATATTTTCACAAATTTTACAAAATGTATTTACAATTTCCGAATATTTTGATATAACATGTATTAGTTATGTAAATTCAGAAAATTATTACATAGATAAATAAATAGGATAGGGGAGCGCAAATGGAAAAACAAGTTAAACTTTTTTTAGATTTTCTTAAAGATGATAAAAAATTATCAGATAATACACTACAATCATACAGAAGAGACATAGAGCAATATGAAAAATACGTTTCAGACAACAAAATAAACTATCTAAAGGTAACAGAAGAGACCATATTAGAATATATGGAATTTTTAAGAGAAGAAAACAAAAAAGAATCTACAATTTCAAGAAGCTTAGCTTCAATAAGATCATTCTATCAATATTTAATAAGAGTTAAAAAAATAAAGAAAGACCCAACAATGACAATTGAGTCTCCAAAAATAAATAAAAGAACTCCAAACATATTAACATCAAAAGAAGTTGAATTATTATTAGACCAACCAAAAGACGTTGACTTAAAAGGTACTAGAGACAAGGCAATGCTTGAATTTGCCTATGCAACAGGCATGAGAGTTACAGAAATGATTTCTCTAGACATAGATGATGTAAAATTAGATGAAGGATATGTAGTTTGCAGAGGAAGAAGCAAATCTAGAAACATTCCTCTAGGATCTATGTCATTAAAAGCATTAAAAGAATACATAGATGATGCAAGACCATACTTAATAAGAGATGAAAGTGAAGAAGCGTTATTTGTTAACGTAAACGGAACAAGACTTACAAGACAAGGCTTCTGGAAAATAGTAAAATACTATAAAGAACAAGCTCACATCGAAAAAGACATAACACCACACGTGTTAAGACATTCTTTTGCAACACACTTACTACAAAATGGTGCAGACTTAAAGGCAATACAAACAATGCTCGGACACTCAGATATATCATCAACACAAGTATATATGCAATTTCAAGACCCAGGAATAAAAAATGAATACAAAAAAGCTCATCCAAGAGCATAAAAATATTTAATAAGTCGCTCAAAATTTTTCGCCCAATGGGGACGGGGGATTTTGGGCGAAAATCTAAATTTGTTTATAAATATTAGATTACTAGCAAAAATTTTATTAAGAAAAATTTTTGAAAAAATTTTAAATTTGTATTGACAAAAATAATAACCTATGGTATTATAATAACTGTCGTTAGGAAATACACAAAAATGCAGGTGTAGTTCAATGGTAGAATTCCAGCCTTCCAAGCTGGCTATGCGGGTTCGATTCCCGCTACCTGCTCCATTAATTAGCAACAGCTGGCTTAAGTTGTTGCTTTTTTCTATATTTAAAGTTATAATATATTTATTCGCGGGTATATTTTAATGGTAGAATTTCGTGCTTCCGACCCGAAGGTGTGGGTTCGATTCCCACTACCCGCTCCAAAAAAACTCAATCTTTTTAAGATTGAGTTTTTTCTTATTTATTTTGATTAATAATCCACTTAATATCCTCTATAGATTTATCTATATTAAATCTTCCATTTCCAACTGGATAAAAAACTGAATAAAATTTATATTCTTTTCCATTTACTTCTTGAGTAAAACATTTTTTCCTTACCTGTGAAACAGCTATCTTTTCGTCTAGCACAATCGAACTAACTTGATTTCCGAATAAAACAATATTCTTGGGTTTTACTATATTTATTTCTTGTTTAAATAATTCCAAATACTCTTTGTATACTGAATCAGGTAATGGTCTAGCATCTACTTGTGTGCATTTAGCCAAATTTGTTATGAAATATTTATGTCTAGTAACATCACTATAGACTTCTTCTGCAAATTCTTTTGTCCAATCTGTTCCTTTAATAGTTTTTATCTTATTATAAATATCTTTATCCAATAAATCTAATTTATAAAACAAATCCCATATATTTTTTGTACCAATCCAAGGAGATTTTATCCCTTTCCATTCTTTAGATGAAGCTATATTTCTCTTGGTCGGATTCATAAACACAAAACATATATCTGGGTTATTACTACATCCTCCATTATATATCGAATCTAAATTTTTATCTCCATATTTTATTTGCAATTTATCATATTCTTTTTCTAATTGTTTTAAGTTCATATTTTTCTCCTTTGGAAATATTTTAGCATAAAGCTACTGTTAAAATCTACAACTTTATAACAGTAGCTTTAGTTAGATTAAAATTTGTATTCGCTTAATATTTCATCATATTTTTCGTATTTAGGAAAATATTTTTGTAATAATTTATAAAAACTTTTTGCGTGTGTTTTATATTTTAAATGGCATAACTCATGTATTATTATATATCTTATACAATTTTCATCTAATTCCATTATTTTTGAATTAATATAAATTTCTTTTTTATCAAAATCAAATTTAGCCATTTCTTTTGAGTTTTGAATAATACTATAATCTTCTGGAACTAAACCAGTTTCGATTCTAATTTCTTCAAAAACATTTTCTAAGTGTCTTTCTGCTAATTTTGCATACATCTTATTTAATATAACATCTATTATTTTTTTGTTATTTCTTCCTTTTAATTTTGCTGGTAATTTTATTTCTATATAATTATTGTTTAAATTTAATTCTGGAGTCTTAATGTTTGCATATATAACTTTTATTGCATAATTGATTCCCAATATTTTTGCACTATTATATAATGATACTTCTTCCATTTCATTTAACTTCTTTATTATCCAGTTTTTGTTTTCTCTTATGGCATCTTGTATTCTTTGTTTAGAAAAATACCAAGGAGCTTTTACTACTACTTCTCCGTTATTTACTAAGATAGAGAAATCTCCAAATATAGCTTTATCTATTGTATATGATATAACATTTTCTTTAACTTTTTTCATAATAAACCTCCTTAATATTTTCGAACTCTTGTTTGCTTTTGTTTAAATGTATTTTATATTCTTATATAAATTTTGTCAATAGTTTTTCGAAATTTTGTTCGGTTTTTGTGAAAAATTTTATCCCTTCGTAAAATGGCTCTACAAAGGGATTTTTATGGTTCGGGTAGTTAGATTCGAACTAACGATCGTAGGGTCAGAGCCTACTGCCTTACCGCTTGGCCATACCCGAATATAAGGCTAGATATATAATAATATATATCTAGCTTTTTTTCAACTATTTCTTTTTAATTTCTTGTTCTAAATCATAAATTATATTTATCATCTTTTTCGAATATTCTCGTATTTTTTCTTTATCATCCTTTATATCTGTAGGTATTTCTATTATATCACCTATTACTACATAAACTTTTTGAAAAAGATGTGGCCTTCTTGTAATAAATACTGGTAATATTGGTACTCCACTTTCTGCTGCAAAATATACTGCACCATTTTTTACTTTATTTCTTAACTCTTCTTTTTTCTTTAATATTCCACCTTCTGGAAACATTAAAAGTTTGGAGTTTTCCTCTAGATTTAAACATTCTATAGCATGAAGAGTACTTTTTACATCTCTTTTTTCTCTGTTAACTGGAAATACTCTATATCTTCTAAATAATTTTGCTAAAAGTTTATTCTTAAAAATCTCAGACTTTGCCATTATAGACAAATTATCTACTATCGGAAATATAAATGTTGGGTCTAATACATTTGAATGATTTGGACATATAATGTATTTCTTCTTATTATCTATCTTTTCTAAACCTATATATCTAACCCTATATATAAAATGACAACAAAGTCCTTTTACTAATGTCTTCATTATTTTGTACATATAAAATATCTCCTCTTTTTATAAAATGTCTATTTAAATATTTGTGTTACTTTAGGAAATAGATAATGACTTCCTCCTACTGAATTTGCATCTTCTACCATACTTACTACAACTAATTGCTTAGCTGAAGTTTCATCAGCTGTAAATGCATTAAACCAACCAATAACCTCTCCTTCTTCATCTTTACTTTTCTTTAATTCTGCTGTTCCTGTTTTGGCTCCAATTGTTAATCCATCTATTTTTGCATCATGTGCTGTTCCATTTGGATTTTCAACAACTTGTATTAAATCTTCTTTTATTGTATTTGCTGCCTCTTCTGATATAGCATTTTCTTTTAAATATTCTGGCTGTTTGTTTTCTTCATAAATTATTGTAGGTTTTATCATATTTCCATTATTTACAAATGCAGAATATATTGATGCCATATGTATTGGATTTACCAAGATTTGTCCTTGACCATATCCACTATCTGCAAGCTGTACTTCATCATCTATTTTTCCATCTGTATCATATGTTGATTTTGATGTAGAAAGTTCAAAACTTATATCTTCATTAAATCCCAACTTATTAAGACCTTCCATAAAAGCATCATATCCTATTTTTAAAGCTGCTTTGGCAAAATATATATTATCTGATCTTATTAACGCATTTTGCATATTTGCAGGTTCATTATATGGAGTTAATGTTGTTACCATGTAATTTCCCCAGCTAGAATCTTTTTGCCAACTAAGCCCACTTCTTCCAAAATCCTCGTTAGGATTAATCTTTCCTTCTGTTATTCCGATTGCTCCTGTTACTGGCTTAAAAGTTGAACCTGGTGACCACGTTCCAGTAAATCTATTTAACAATGGCTTGTTTTCATCTTGATTTAACGAATTCCATTCATCTGTACTCATTCCTAAAACAAAATCATTAGAATCATATGATGGTGTACTTACTAGTGCTAAAATTTCACCTGTTTTTGAATCCATTGCTACATATGCTCCCTTATTTTCTTCTAGGCTATCATAAACTTGCTTTTGCGTAGTAGCATCTATTGTTAATTTTACATCTTTACCATTTTCTAGCTCTTGCTTTGCTATTGTTTTTACTTTATCTCCATCTTCATTTTCTATATAAATTTCTTTTCCATCTTTTCCTCTTAATGTGTCTTCATATGCTTTTTCTATTCCAGCTTTACCTATTAAACTATTACTGTTATATCCTTTTCCTGCATTTGATTCTAATTCTTCTGCACTTATTGCTTGTACATATCCTATTAACTGAGATGCTTCTCTTCCTAAAGTATATACTCTTGAACTTTCTGTAGTAATTTTTACTCCAGGAATTGTTAGTACTTGCTCTTTTATTTGAGATTCTGTTGTTGCTACATTTTTTATTGGAACAAAAGTATCGTCTTTAACATATGACATATTTAATTTATTGTTTATTGAATCTACTGACACTCCTAAAATAGTTGATAATTTCTGTATATCTTCATCTTTATTGGCACTCATCTTACCTGGTACAAGTCCTATTGATGAAATATTTCCCTTACCTGCTAATAAAACATTATTTCTATCATATATATTCCCACGTTCTGCCTCTAATGTTTTTACTCTTATCTTATCATTATCACCTAATTCTGGAAAAATCATACTGTTTGACCAATTTAGTTTATATTCTTTATCTTCTTTTACAAGTGTTACTGTATTTGTAAAACTAACCTCTCCTGCAGAAGTATTCATTTTTTGTGTATATGTAATTTTCTCTCCATCATCAGCTTTTTCTACATTTGTAATTTCTGTTGATAAATTTGTCATATCTATTCCACTATATATTGAATCATTTTTATTTACAAATGTCTCTTTTGCTGTCTTGTCCTTACTTGATGAACTTATTAGATCATATGCTTCTTCATATTTTTGTTCACCTATTTTTGAGAAGTAATTATTTAATGCATCTTCTGGTTTTTCTGACTTATTTAGCATGAAAAAAGCCACTATTGCTACAATTACAATTACTAATATTATTAACGTCCCTATTAATACCTTTTTATTTTTCATATACTCCCCCTCCTTTCGGTATAATATCTCATTTTTTTACAAAAGTAAATAGAGTCATTATTTAAATGACTCTACTTTTAGTTTACTCTGTTCTTAATGCTTCAACTGGGTCTTTTTTACTTGCCATCCTTGATGGAATCAATCCTGCAATTATAGTAAGAACCATGCTAATTACCACTAAAATTATTGCCGCATTTACTGGCAAAACAGCATTTACTGTATCCATATTAGTTAAAGAATGAATAATACTATTAATTGGTATATTAAGTAATAGTGTTACAACAATTCCTAAAATTCCTGCAATTAATCCTACTATAAATGTTTCCGCATTAAATACTCTTGATATATCTTTTTTGGAAGCACCTATTGCCCTTAAAATTCCTATTTCTTTTGTTCTTTCTAATACTGATATATATGTTATTATTCCTATCATTATTGATGAAACTACTAATGAAATTGCAACAAACGCTATTAATACATAACTTATCGTATCAACAATTTGAGTTACAGATTTCATTAATAAACCAACTGTATCTGTATAATTTACTTCGTTTTCTTCTTTTCCATCTGCAATTTGTTTATTATTATATTCTGTTATTGCATCTGTAATTCTATTCTTTGCTTCGAAATCTTTTGGATATATACTTATAGCTGATGGTTTTGCTAAATCTACTACTCCTAATGTTTCAAGATTTTTATCATATGATGCATTTTCATTTTGTTCATATGCTTCCATCATTAACTGTATTTGATTAGCATCTAACCTAGAAAGCATTGCTCTTTGTTCTTCTGTTAAAGAATTATAATCAAACTTTCCGTTCTCTCCTTTTTTTGGAAATTCCAATCCATTAAATACATTAATCTCTGGATTTTCTTTTTGCTCTTTTACTATCTCTTGTTCATTTATTTTATTTATAACATGTTCTTTTAAAGTTTTTAAATAACCTATTTCGCCAGCTGTTTGAGTAGATATACTTCCTTCTTTTTGTTTTATAATTCCTACTACTTTTATTTCTTCTGCATTATCTACTTTTTCCTTCATATATTCTTCATCATCACTTTTATCTATCCACATATTATTTGCTTTTTCATAATAGTCTGTATTTAATAAAACTTTAAAAGATAGCTTTAGTAAATCATCATAAGTGTATGAAGTTTGTTCATCATCTGCCAATTTTTCATCATTCTGTATTGCATCCATTTTTTCTTCTAATTCTTTTTGGTCTTTTATTCCTAAAGTATATAATGTATAATCACTAATTTTATTATTTTCATCAACTATTAAAACAACTTCATTATAATTTTGTGGCCAATTACCTGCAACTACATCATATTGTGAATCATTTAATTCTTGGTTATCTAATAATTCTGTAAAACAATCTGATCCCATTGCCATTCCTGATTGTTGCATTCCTAATTTTTCCATAACAGTACTTGGATTTACTTTAACTATTCCATTTGAAGTATCTGTTCTATATAAATTCAAGTTCAAATTATAATCATATTTTATAGCATTTGCATTATCAGATATTCCATTGTTACCCTCATCTATATATTTTTTTAGTTCTTCTAAATTGTTTGTTTGCTTTTTGTCAGCTAATACTGTTAACATATCTGTCATAATATTATTAGAATATATCTTTCCATCTTCATGGGTTTCTTCTCCTTCTGCCATTTCCCCCATCATTCTTTCCATCATACTTGTTAAATCTACTGTAGTTTCTTGAATCTGAATTGGATAACTTGATAATGTATCCTCTTGCACTTGTTTTATATAATTCTGAACACCTGTAGATAATGATAATATTAATGCAATTCCTATAATACCTATACTTCCTGCGAAAGATGTTAAAATTGTTCTTCCTTTTTTAGTCATTAAATTATTTAAACTTAATGAAATTGCTGTAAAAAAGCTCATCGCTGTTTTTCCGCTTTTTGCTTTTTCCTTTTCTTCTTTTGCACTACTATATGGATTTGTATCATCTTGAACAGCTCCATCCAATACACGAATTACCCTAGTAGAATATTTTTCTGCAAGTGTTGGATTATGTGTTACCATTATTATTAATTTGTCTTTTGAAATACTTTTTAGTAATTCCATTATTTGTACACTTGTCTTTGTATCTAGTGCACCTGTTGGTTCGTCTGCAAGTATAATATCTGGATCATTTACTAAAGCTCTAGCTATTGCAACTCTTTGCATTTGACCACCAGATAATTGATTTGGTCTTTTATGTATTTGTTCTTTTAATCCGACTTTTTCTAAAGCTTCTATAGCACGTTTTTTTCTTTCTTCTCTAGATACTCCAGAAAGTGTTAATGCTAATTCTACGTTTGATAATACGCTTTGGTGTGGAATTAAATTATAGTTTTGGAATACAAAACCTACCGAATAATTCCTATACGCATCCCAATCTCTGTCTTTAAATTCTTTTGTTGATTTACCATTTATAATTAAATCTCCTGATGTATATCTATCTAGTCCACCAATTATATTTAATAATGTAGTTTTTCCACATCCACTTGGACCTAATATAGATACAAATTCATTACTCCTAAATTCTAAATTTATCCCTTTTAATGCTTTAACTACTTCATCCCCTGATTTATAATTTTTTGTAATATTCGCTAATTTAAGCATTTTTTCCTCCTATGCATTTGATTGAATTTTGTCAATGTTAAAGAAACTGTCGGTCATCATATTTCTTACATTAAATTTAGTTTCTGATTCTTTTTGAACAATAAACATTCCCATATCTGTTCTTTCTTTAGATACTCCATTTACTTTTTGCGAATCGTAATACAACATAATAGTATATATCTCGTGGCCTTCTGTTCCATAATCTATTTTTCCATTATTCTGAAGTGCTCCTGGTGTTATACTATATGTACCTTTATAATAATTATTGTCTTTTGTATATTGTGATTGATACCAATAAAATGATTTATCTTTATTAAATTCAAAATATCCTATATTTTCACTATCCCCTAACCAATTTCCAATTATAGGATTATTTTTGACATCTTCCTCTTCTGTAACTTGACTTGCGTTACCTGTATTTTCATCTTCGTTTAATGAAAATATAAATTTTACACCAACAATTATAATAGATATGATTATTAATATTATTCCAGTTATAGATATATACGAAATTTTTGATTTATTAAGTAATAAACCTATAATTCCTAATACGAAACCAATTGCTCCAAGTATAATGGTTAGAAGCGAATGCCCTGTTAAAACTAATACAAGACTTACAATTCCCAAAATTAAACTAGCTATACCCATAAATAT
>ENA-OURQ01003196-OURQ01003196.1-human-gut-metagenome-genome-assembly--contig:-NODE-3196-length-11290-cov-4.183000_pt1 | contig 11290 bp, 10 predicted proteins | sample MGYA00242105_ERZ508999 | MGnify/ENA primary metagenome ERZ508999 (study PRJEB26280, sample SAMEA2338771) | human gut metagenome | biome: human gut; feature: human-associated habitat; material: faeces...
TGAGGAAAGTCCGGGCTTCATAGGGCAGGATGCCGGATAACGTCCGGTGGGGGTGACCCTAAGACCAGTGCAACAGAAATATACCGCCACAGGCTGATGCCGAGGCTCCGCAAGGACGTGGTAAGGGCGGAAGGGCAGTGTAAGAGACTACCGCCTGTCTGGTAACAGACAGGGCACATGTAAACTCCATCCGAAGCAAGACCGAATAAGAGGCAGAGACGTGGCCCGCCAGTCTCAGGTAGGTCGCTTGAGCCTGTTGGCAACAGCAGGTCTAGATAGATGATTATTCACGACATAACCCGGCTTACAGGCTGACTGGTAATTGTTTTTGACATATTACAATAGGAGATTCTCTTAATGTATAATCGTATTTGTGATTCACAAGACCCTGATTACAAGTTGAAATTTGCCAAGGCAGTTTTACAGAAGGATTTTGTGATATTGAATGCGGAGGAACCCCTTTATGATTTCCTGGGGAAGAACTCCGCCTCTTTTTTCAATAAGCTCATAAGACCTGACTGCGAGGAAGAATTTCTTTTTGCGTGCAGCAGCATGAGTCCGGGCGATACATACAGTATTATCACGTTTCTGCGTGATAAGAATGACAATTATCATCCGGTTGACATACATATCAGCAAGTCAAGGCTGTTCGAGAATGGAGACTGGTTTTATACTGCCGACATATACAGCATAGACAGGATTGAGACTTCATTCCTGACCAGCCAGCAGAAGATGGACAAGTACAGAATGTTCATGGAAATCAGCGGTGTTGTATATATGGAATTCTGGCCTGATACAGGGAGAATAGTATTTTATGACTACATGCTCAGAAAATCACATATTCTCTATGAGAATAACATTGAGAAATGGCATGAGGATGTAAAGACATTTGCCGTTGATATTGATAATAACAGCTTTGAGATAGAACAGTGGTATGAGAGCCTTGTCAACCTTGACAGCCAGTTTAACTGTACTGTAAGGACAGGCTTTATGAATGCCAATCGTATTCCTGAGACTCTTTCAATCGATGCAAGGTATATATCGAGGCATAATGCGGATGTAATAGTCGGGATTGTAAAGAGAAGGGACATAACACAGGATGATATTCCCTACTATCTGACGGCAGCGGGCAAGGATGCCGCTACGGGACTGCTCAATAAGAGAGCACTCATTGAATACACCAATGATACGTTAGGGACTGCTTCGACCAAGAAGTATTATATGATTCTTATAGACATTGATGATTTCAAGAGTATCAATGATACACATGGTCATCTTATGGGAGATAAGGCCGTTATTGTGCTTGCGGAATCGCTTATCGAGACGCTTGATGGAAGAGGAGTTGTGGGAAGATTCGGCGGCGATGAATTTTTCGTACTTACCGAGGATATACCGGATGAACAGCAGCTAAGGCTTTTCCTGAAGGCTATGCTGTCGAAGCTGCGGTATAACGAGTCTCTCAAGCTTGGCAGCATGAGGTTCACCCTGTCGATGGGCATATCACAATATCCGGAAGCAGGAAGAAAATTTGAAGATTTGTTTATGCTGGCAGACAAGGCACTGTATATTGCAAAGGATAAGGGCAAGAACAGATATATCATATACAGACCGGAGCTTCATGATTCGGTGGATATTGTCGGAAGGCAGACAGAGACAGGTGTTTTTCCGGCATATATAAAGACACTTAAGAAGGTGATAAAAGATATTGCCATCGGGAAATCAACAGAGGTTGAGGAGTTTTTAGAGGAGATAAGGTCTGCTTTTGAACTTGGAGCGGCAGCGGTGTATGACACATCGGACTATAATGCTATTGCATATACTAAGGACTGCCCACAGGGACTGATGTCTGTTGAATTTATGGGAAATGCTTCACATAAGGCTTTTGTGGCGGTTGACAATGTTCTTGTGATAAATAATCTCGATAGTATAGAGCGAGAGGACAAGGCTGTTTACAGAAAATTGTACGATGCAGGCTGCCGTTCGTATGTGAGTGTTTTCCTTTCGGATAACACAGATCCGGAGTATATTTTTGTATTTTATATGCTTGGAGAGAAGCATAAGTGAAGCAGTGCGGAGATAGATTATCTGACAATGTTGTCGGAGGTGATATATGGTGCACTTAAGAAGTAGTATAGTGACTTCTGAGTGCTGCTTTACAAAAAAGCTGTCTAAAGAGGTATTCTTTAGACAGCTTTTTTATACTGCATAAATGCAGATGTTAAACTCTGTATTCGTGAATGATTTGTTATTAAAGCTTAGTATATTTTTCTTCACAATATTTACAGCGGTATACCTGCTTCTCCTCATCGGTGAGGTAGAATACCTGATCAAGCTCCTGTTCAATGGAGGTTATACATCTTGGGTTTTTACATTTTATGATGTTGGTAACAGTCTTAGGGAGTGTGAGCTCCTTCTTTTCAACTATTCCGCCGTTTTTAATGATGTTGACAGTGATATTGTGGTCGATAAATCCAAGAATATCGAGGTCAACGAGGTCTAAGCCACCGTCTATTTTTATGATATCCTTCTTGCCCATCTTCTTGCTCTTGGCATTCTTGATTATGGCTACACAGCAGTCAAGCTTGTCAAGTCCGAGGGACTGGTAGATATCCATACAGCGTCCTGCCTGAATGTGGTCGAGAACGAAACCTTCTGTGAGTTTTCCTACGTTTAACATGATTATTCTCCATTCTGCCGCATGGCTGCGGCACAGATTTTGATGTTAGTTTGCTGAATCCGGAATCATATCCAAAAGGTACATGATGAGAGCCATTCTTACATATACTCCGTATTGAACCTGCTTAAAATAGGCTGCCCTTGGGTCATCGTCAACCTCAACGGATATTTCATTAACTCTTGGAAGTGGGTGAAGTACAATCATATCCTCCTTGGCAAGAGCCATCTTTTCGCGGGTGAGTATATAGTAGTCCTTCATTCTGAGGTATTCCTCCTCATTGAAGAAACGCTCCTTCTGGACACGGGTCATGTAGAGTATGTCAAGCTTAGGCATAACCTCATCAAGACTTGTAACCTCCTCAAATTCAATGCCCTTGGCAGTGAGAACATCCTCACGGATATAGTCAGGCACACTAAGCTCCTTAGGGGAGATGAGAATAAAGTGAATGTTGTTGTACCTTACAAGGGAATTGATAAGAGAATGAACCGTACGTCCGAATTTTAAATCACCGCAAAGACCAATTGTAAGACCATCAAAATGACCCTTTAGAGCTCTGATTGTCATGAGGTCTGTGAGGGTCTGTGTAGGATGCTGATGACCACCGTCACCTGCATTGATGACAGGAATCCTTGAATGAATGGAGGCAACTAACGGAGCACCTTCCTTAGGATGTCTCATGGCACATATATCCGCGTAGCAAGATATAACACGTATTGTATCGGCAACACTCTCACCCTTTGATGCGGAGCTTGAATCCGCGGATGAGAAGCCAAGCACCGAGCCACCAAGATTGAGCATTGCTGCCTCAAAGCTGAGACGTGTGCGGGTGCTTGGTTCGTAGAAGAGGGTGGCTAACTTTTTACCTGTCATAACATGTGCATATTTTGACGGGTCAGCAGCTATGTCACCGGCTACATCAAGAAGCTTGTCTAGTTCTTCAACGGATAAGTCAAGCGGACTTAACAGATGTTTCATAACATTTTCCTCCTGAAATAAAAGATGGTTTGTCTAATAATAACGTCACAAGACGCTTTTCAAGTCATTATACATTTTTTGGTGGTATACTACAATATGTTTTTTTGTATTTTTGAAAATAATTTAGAAGCATTCAGTTGTATAGAAGGTTATTTTTTAGTACTAATAGCTCTTTGACATAATTGTAAAAAATGGTAATATGTTTCAAAGGGTGGGTATAACATTATAGCTAAGGCTTAGGTTATATCCGTAACCTTGATTTTATCACAAATAAGGAGAGGACTTATGAAAAGAATTAAAAAGGTTTTGGCGGTTGTGCTTGTTCTTGTTATGAGTATGGCACTCGCAGCAGGCTGCAGTAAGAGCAGGCAGACTATGTTCGGCATTATGAAGGATGCCGGCACAATGACAAAGTATTCGTATGACATCAATGCGAAGCTTGCTTCAAGTATCAGTGGACTTGAGAATCTTTCACTTACGTTTAAGGGAGAGACGGATGGTGAGGCGATGGCTATGGGAGTCAAGGTGAGCTATTCATTTATCACTGTCGATGTTGACAATTTCCTTACTATCACAAAGGATGCAGTTTATGTAAATGTACAGACATTATTCGATAAGCTTGCACCGATTTTACTTGGCGCATCATACAGCCTTGAGGATTTTGAAGAGGAATTCGGAACAGAGCTTAAGTGTATTAAGCTTCAGTTAGTCGATGGAATGGTTAACTTTAACGGTGGCAGCAATGAACTCATGGACACTTATATTTCGATTCTGGAGAGTGCATTCAAGGATGTGAAGATTGAGGAAAATAAGGGTGAGTTTACAGCCAAGGTTGAGGGAGCAGAGGAATTCTCGAAGCTTGCAGATGCCCTTATAACAGCACTCCTTGACAATGAGGACACTATCATCTCAGCGCTTGAGAAGAGCAATGTCGATGATGAGATGGTAAAGAAGCTTGTAGATACTTACATGGATGAGTTTGTAGCGGCTCTTGACAGATTTAACAAGGAGTACGAATTAGGTCTTACAGATGAGGATATAGCTTCTCTTAAGGAAGAAGTATTAAATGCTTTTGAGGAAGCAACAGGCGATGCACAGCTTGATGATGTGAGCGCTTCGTATAAGGAAATGTTCGACGAACTCAGAACCAATAAGGATGATTTTGTAAGTGAGATAGCCGGTCTTAATGGCACAGCAGACCTTACAATCACCAACAGTCTTACAGGCAAGGAGGGCAGCAGGGTATATAGCTGTACAAGTGTTGTAAATGCTGAGAGTACAGATACAGATGAGGATATTTCACTCAATATCGATTCGGTCATGACTGAGAGCAATGATATATCTGTAAAGGCACCTGAAAGCTATACTGAGTTTTCAGATATCATCTATGCGGCACTTGTTTACGCTTATGATAATGGTCTGCTTGATGATGCGTTATATGATGCATACTAAGTCAGAAGAAAAAATATAAGAATTTTATGATAAGGTTATGATAAGAAGCCTCTGTCGGTGGGACAGGGGCTTTTTAGGTTGTATTATTATAGTTCCTGTGTCTTTTTTATGAATTGTCCAACCGCGGTGTCCCATGCGTTTTCCACGCTCTTATCCAAAGTGAAGGAGCTTAGGGAGGTGCCTGTGATTACGCAGAGCTGCCTGTTCTCATATCGGATATTGAGATACAGACCATTCACGGTGTCCGGGTTAATGCTGATAGCGTTCTTGTTTAAAAAGGCTGCTATGGAGTGCGGCGGCATTGAGAATACAAGCTTCATGGAGAGCGGAGTGCGCTTCCCTTTTATCATGTTGAAGCAGTATGGCTTAAGCATTGACCATGGTGCATAGGGTGACTCAGCCAATTCTTCTTTTTCAATATCATTGAGAAAATCCTTCAACATCTTTCCGTCTATCTTAAATGAGACAAATGTATCTATCTGCAGCTCGCGGCATAGGAAATGGTCAAATGTATCTTTTATAAAGAGATGGGACATGAAGTCCTTTATATTGTCTAATTCTATACTTATCATAATTGGTGGTTCTCCCATTTTTTAGTTTTCTGATATAGTGGGGCTGCGTGTTGTAAGCATGCAGGAATTTTGCCACTTGCAACCTCAGATATAAATAAGTATAATGTGAATAAAATTTGTTGTAAATAGTCCAAAGGAAATAATGTTGACAATTATTGTTTAAGAAAGCTTGTACAAAGGATTTACCAAAGGACGTGGAGGGAAAAATGAAATTTAGAGAATCATCGGACAGACTTATAAAATTTATCGGGAACGCAACCTGTTCATTCACAACAGTGCAGACCTCAATGGAGCTGCTAAGGGATGCAGGGTTTAAAGCACTGGAGCTTGGCGCGGACTGGGAGCTTGAGCGTGGAAGGTCTTATTATGTGAATGTGTATGACAGCTCACTTATGGCATTTTCGGTTGGAAGAAATTATGATGGAGGAATGATAAGAATTGCCACAGCACATACGGACAGCCCTTCGTTCTGTGTTAAGCCTAATCCTGAGGTAAAGGCAGGTATGGGAAATATTGGAAAGCTTAATGTGGAAGGATATGGTGGTGCCATTCTTAACACATGGCTTGACAGACCATTGTCGATTGCGATGCGTGTATCGGTAAAATCCGAAAATGTGTTTGAGCCGGAGGTAAAGATTATAGATTTCAGACGTCCTGTTGTGACAATCCCTAATCTTGCGATACACATGAACAGGGATGTCAACAAGGGAGTGGAGCTTAACAAGCAGGTCGATATGCTTCCGATATGCTGCCAGCCGGGCACTGATGCTAATGATTTCTTTATATCTTATCTTGCTGATGAACTCAAGGTCAATAAAGATGATATACTTGACTATGAGGGTTATGTCTACAACACGGAAAAGGGGCAGTATGTCGGAATTAATGACGAATTTATACTCTGTCCAAGGCTTGACAATGCCACTTCGGTTGTGGCATGTCTTGGCGGAATAATAGACAGCAGCAGGGCGGACAGTGATGAAGCCGCCAATGCCGGTGCACTGGGGGGAAATGATGACGGTGTCAATGTCATAATGGTATTTGACAATGAGGAGATCGGAAGCATGACCAAGCAGGGAGCTAATTCTTCTGTGCTCACCTTTATGCTTGAGAAGCTGTACAGAAGCCTTGAGCATGACAATGAGACCACGGAGGACGCAAGAGCAGGTTATATAAACAGGATTTTAAACGGAATGATGATTTCGCTTGATGTTGCCCATGCCACACATCCGAACCATCCTGAGAAGAATGACCCTACCAGCCCTATCGTTATGAATGCGGGACCTGTAATTAAGCGTTCGGCGGCACAGCGCTATGCCACAGATGCCAAGGCTGTAGGAATAGTCGAGCAGATATGTAAAAAGGCAGACATTCCGTACCAGAAGTTTTCGATACGTTCCGATATGGTGGGCGGAAGTACACTCGGACCTATATCGGACATTCAGCTTCCGATGTTAACCGTTGATATAGGTGTACCTATTCTTGCAATGCATTCAGCTATGGAGACTATGGGAGCTAAGGATCAGGCCTATATGGAGGAGCTTGTCAGAGGTTTTTTCTGTTATTAGGCAGTTGACAACTGTTTAAACAAATAAACAAATTAATAAATGACCGGAGATTGAGGTGCAGATTGAACGCAGAATAAGCAATCCCCCGCTTCAGGTGTGTAGAGCACTAAGCGGTGGGTAAGGGGGATGCGGACTGCGTTCAAGAGCAAGCAGCGAAAGAGGATTGCGAATGTACGCTTTACCTGGCTTTATAATGCACATCGGCCTCCGGTTTTTTATTTATAGTTTTTTATAATTTACCCTTTTCAAATGTAGTACAGTGTGCTATTATTATCTGGTATTAAAAACTACATGAAATAATATTAAATATTGTGATATTTAGTAAATGGTTCAAATATATATTATTTTAAGACTATAAGTATAATCCGGAGGGTAAGATAATGAGCTATAAAATTGTTGTTGACAGTGGATGTGATTTACCGCAGAGGCTTAGAGAGGATGAACATTTTGTGGTTGTTCCGCTCACGCTTTCCGTCGGCGGTGTTGATATAGTGGATGATGACAGCTTTAACCAGAAAGATTTCTTAAAGAGAGTGAGTGAGTCCAAGGAGTGTCCGAAGTCGGCATGCCCATCACCGGAGAGATACCTGTCAGAGTATGAGAGTGCCGCCGGAGATGTGTATGTTATCACTCTTTCAGGCAGACTCAGCGGTTCGTACAACAGTGCACTTGTTGCGGCTGATATGTACGAGGAGGATGGGGGAAGCAATCATGTACATGTATTTGATTCCCTGTCGGGATGTTGCGGCGAAGCGGTTATTGCCATGAAGATAGTTGAGTGTGTGGAGCAGGGCATGGGCTTTGACGAGGTTGTTAAGACAGTCTCACAGTTCAGGGACGGAATGAAGACATATTTCGTTCTCGAGACACTTGAGACACTCAGAAAGAACGGAAGACTCACTAATCTTCAGGCTATCCTTGCAAATGTGCTCAGCATCAAGCCTGTGATGAGCGCCAGGGAAGGCGAGATTATCAAGCTTGAGCAGACAAGGGGAATTAACAAGGCACTCAAGCGCATGTGTGAAATTATACTTGAGAATGTCAAGGAGCCACAGAATAAGGTGCTGGCGATTTCACACTGTAACTGCCCTGAGCGCGCGGAATATGTGAAGGGGCTTCTGCTTGACAAGTGCAGCTTCAAGGATGTCGTCATTGTAGACACGGCAGGAGTTGCGACGATGTATGCTAATGACGGTGGAATTGTGGTGGCTGTCTAATATTTTCATATGCATAAAAAAGTGCGTTATTAATGATAAATTAAATAAAATTTCAAAAACCTATTGCACTATTACATGTAATGATGTATTATGTATAAGGTTCGCTTGTGTGGCGCAGTTGGTAGCGCAACTGATTCGTAATCAGTAGGTCGTGGGTTCGAGTCCCATCACAAGCTTTTTTTTATTGGCAGGGATTTACGTTAATTGATTTCACAAAAAAATAATTTAAAACATTTGAAACAAAATGAGCCTGTTTACACACTGTTTGTATGAAGAAAGTACAGACAGTGTGTATTATTTTATCTAAATATTAAGGAGTGTGATTTTGATGAAAAAAAGGGCAGTGTTTATTTGGTCAATTATGCTTGTCGTATGTGCGGTGGGATTGTGTGCGTGCAGGAAAGAGGATAAGAGCACTGGGACGGAGAATGAATGGTGGGTAAGAGGACATTTTCTCACGGGATTAAGTCAGCCGATTCTTGTGACTATGCCTGATACCACATATTCAGACGGGGCACCGATAGTGCTCACTCCTATGGAGGGAGTTGATTTGTCACAGTATGTTGATGGTGATGTCATCGAGATAAGGGTTGAGAGCATACAGGAGCTGATGCCGGGTCGGGCAGATGTTCTTGACGTGAGGTTCATAGAGCACGGTGATGTGATGGATATAGATTCGGATATTATGGATATGCTTGCGGAGCATGGCTGGATTGAGCTTAAGACGGAGACGATTACAGACTGATAAGTTAAGGGGAGGGCGCACATTGTGCGCCTTTTTCCATATAATAAGGTATATCCTAAAGAGACAGGGGTCAGAAGAAATGGCAATCCTGACAATTAAGGACCTGGACTTTTCCTATCATAGTCCGCAGGGCGAGACGAAGGCACTGACTGATATCAACCTGACCGTTAATGAGGGAGAGTTCATTTCCATAGTCGGACCGTCCGGCTGTGGCAAATCGACTCTTCTTTCTATTATTGCAGGGCTTACACCTGTGACGGGAGGCTTTTTTGTCAATAACGCGACAATCGGATATATGCTGCAGCGTGACCATCTCTTTGAGTGGCGGACGATATATGACAATGTGATTCTGGGACTTGAAATAAAGAAGATACTCACACATGAAAACATAGAGAGAGTGAACAGACTTCTCGAAAGGTATGGGCTGGAGGCGTTCAAAGACAAAAGACCGTCCGAGTTGTCGGGGGGAATGAGACAGAGGGCAGCGCTTATCAGGACACTCGCATTAAATCCGGATATACTGCTTCTTGATGAGCCGTTTTCGGCACTGGACTATCAGACGAGACTGCGTGTAAGTGATGACATCGGCGAAATCATAAAGGAGGAGAAAAAGACGGCGCTCCTTGTCACCCATGACCTGTCGGAGGCAATTGCTATGGGGGACAGGATAGTAGTACTTTCGGAAAGACCGGGAACCATCAAAAAGATAATAGATATAGATTTCGGCAGTCTTTCGCCGCTTGAAAGAAGAAATGCACCGGAGTTTCAGGAATATTTTCATGAATTGTGGAGGTGTTTTTCATAGATGGAAAAAAGACGGAAAACAGGGTTGGTTAAAAGAAAACTGAACGTAAGCGAAGAACAGCAGATATATCTTGATGGTATACGAAGGGAAAAAATAAAGGTCAATTGTGTAAGAGTATTTATTCTTGTGGCTTTTATAGCTTTGTGGGAAGGATGCGCAAGGCTGGGAGTGATAAATGACTTCATATTCAGCAGTCCGTCACGAATTGTAAAATGCTTTGTCAGCATGTGTATGGATGGCTCTCTCCTGAGGCATATATGGGTTACGTTGTATGAGACATTTATCAGTTTTTTTCTGGTTATAGGCATAGGTCTTGCCGCAGCTGTGCTTATGTGGCTGTCAAGAAGCTTTTCTAAGATTATTGAGCCTTATATCGTTGTTCTGAACAGCCTGCCTAAGTCCGCGCTTGCCCCGATACTGATTGTGTGGCTTGGAAATAATATACGAACAATCATCATCTCTGCGATATCAGTTGCAGTATTCGGAACAATATTAACACTGTATACAGGATTTATGGAAATGGATCCTGATAAAATCAAGCTCATAAAGACACTTGGCGGAAATCGTTTCCATGTGCTCACCAAGGTGCTTATTCCAGGCAACCTTGCGGTGATATTAAATACCATGAAGGTCAATATGGGGCTTTCGCTTGTCGGTGTCATTATCGGAGAATTTCTTGCGGCGAATGAAGGGCTTGGCTATCTTATCATATATGGAAGCCAGGTATTCAAGCTTGACTGGGTTATGCTTAGCATAATAATACTCTGTATTATGGCTACGGTGCTGTACCAGCTCATCAATATACTTGAAAGAGTACTGGCTAAAAAATATATATAAAATAATTTTCATTATAGCCAACGCATTTTCTTAAATAGTGGTGGTAAATAGAAGTAAAAATAGCATAAAAGATATTTAATGATGAAATCGGAAATACATGCATGAAATAACAGTAAATATCAGCATGTGACAGAGAAGAAAAGAGTATCAGCACATAGAATGAGGCAGCCTCATGTTATATGTCCGGATACTCTTTTTAATTTTCATCCCTCATTTATGCGAGTTCATGCAGAAATCTTTCGCGGATGATTGAAGAAATATCCTCAACGTCATCCTTTCCGAGTCCGTGAAGCCTGTCATACGGAATGAACCCACCGGCCATGGAGGCATGCCCGCCGCCGCTCCCGATGTCGCGCAGGGCACGGCTCGCTATAACTCCTGCATCATATAGGGCAATGAGGAGCTTGACGCCAAGTTCGTAAAGGAGGCTGCTGCAGCAGGCTTC
>ENA-OURQ01003205-OURQ01003205.1-human-gut-metagenome-genome-assembly--contig:-NODE-3205-length-11264-cov-6.181997_pt1 | contig 11264 bp, 15 predicted proteins | sample MGYA00242105_ERZ508999 | MGnify/ENA primary metagenome ERZ508999 (study PRJEB26280, sample SAMEA2338771) | human gut metagenome | biome: human gut; feature: human-associated habitat; material: faeces...
CTGCCCCTTTAACCGTTCCAACATCGTGGCAGGATCCAGCATCTTTTCTACATATCCCTCTTCGCCCCAACCCTTCGCCAGTGTTCCTTCCACGACTTTCCGGATGCGCTCAGAATTACAGCCTGTCATCTCAGGGATATTGTCATCTCCACCGCTCACGATCTCATATTGGTCGGTAAGAAGATCCACATCCGCCACCAAGTCATATTTCGCAGAGGACAGCGTTAAAAATATCTTATCTCGTATCGTCTCCTTCGTGATGTCCGTCACAGTCAGGATACCAGTAATATCTCCTGTATCCGGCATCTCTACTAAACGCACCTTAAATTGGACATATCTTCCGGCACGCTGCTTCGGGAGGTCGATAAAGCAGGGCATGACGATTTCTCTGTCGCCGGCGGCATAGGCTCTTTGAGACGGTTCGTTCAAATATTTGGAGTAAAAGGTCTTTCGCTCCTCCTGATCGACGATCAGGGTCCCCAGCCCTGTGAAAAAATTTTCCCGCTCCGAACCAAACAGGGAAAGAAGGTCGGAGTCTGTGTGGTCCACGATCTCAAGGATCTGATTTTTTGTAATATTACAGTGTCCAAGAATCAAAGCATCCGGTCCGGCCAGTTGGTAGTGCTGGTAGATATGCTCCTGATACTACTGTCAGCTTGTTTTCACTAAGCACAGCATAGGTTTCCGTGTACCCAAACTGCGTCACCATACCGTCAGACTTCTGAACAGAGCCGTACTGCTGATATTTTCCTTTTGAATATACATTTGTTGTCATACGATAATTTGACACAAAATCATCCTCAGTGATACCGCTCATCTGTGCGGAGGTCTGTCCGAAATAGTAATCCCCGAAGTTTTCAAGGATATATTCCATGTCGTAATCAAGATTACTTTGACTTAAATCAATGCATAGAACATTAACTATTCCTCCGCCGTTTTTGCCTTTAAGCATAATTTTCTGTATTCCGTTTGACTCATCTTTTTCCGATTTAAAGGAACAGACTTTCATCGCCTCAGTAACCAATTCGCTTGTATCTTCAAAGCTGATATTTGAGTCGAAAAACTCTGCGATAAAGGTGTCGGACTTTACCTGTTCATTATCAATTGTACTTTAGGTCTCCGAAGAGACAGCCGAGTCCAATACTGACTCGGCTGTGATTGGTGTTGTTGCGGTAGTTTCTGCTGCATTATGCATTGGCGGAGAAATTGTTCCGCAGGCGGTCATTGTCATTGCAATTGCCGCTGAAAACATAGCTGAATATATTTTTTTCATACGCAAATTCTCCTTTTTAAACGATTGACCAGATATACAGCGGAGCCGTCAGGGTAAAAATCAGACATCCGAAAATGATAGCAATTGGCGTCCACTCCAACTGACCATGTTTGCGATAATCCAAGTAAGCGAGACCTATCTTAACAAACAGCAAAACCGCCAATATTACGTCAATCACAGGAAACACAACGTTGTTTACAACCGACACCACCTGCGATCTTGCGGTACTCCAAGTGCTTTGCACAGCTCCCGCAACATCTCCCGATGCATAGGCTGTGGTCGACATCATAGCAGCAAAGCACAATGCGCTTGCGACCGCTGCAATTATCTTCTTTTTCGTCTTTTTTAACTTCATTTCACATCACTCCTCTATAATTTTTCCTACCAGAATTGTACGACTGTTACCCTCCGCAGAAGTGCAGGTGGACAGCGTTATCAGGTTATCATCGGGAGAAATACCGATCTCCTTGTAAATGCTCGCACAGTTTCTAAGCTGTGAATCCCACTCTTCAAAGGTCGGGTCGGCAAGATAAAGTCCGCTTGTATCAGAAGTCCTTGCCACCGCAAAGAAATCTATCAGCCGAACATCGTCATCGGTAGTCAGCCAGCCGTAGCTGTGGTTCATAAAATATTCTTCGTTTTCGTAATTCGGAATGTCTGCAAAACACGTTGCGTTTCCCATATTGTGACCGTAGATAACACTATTGAAATCGGTGAAATCCGAGGAATTTCTGTAGTCCATAAAAAGCGAGCCTGCGTACAAATATGAGCCGTCCACCGCTCTGTGAGAGTAATATTCGTTATCGCCCGACTGCATGATCGGGTAATCGATATTCGTGTCGGGAATATACAGCCATGCGACAGAATCGCTATGATCTTCGGAAAGCTGCCGGACCTGTGCGGTCAGTTCGTCTTTTGTATCCTCGGGAACTCTGTCTGCGGACGGCTTTTCAGAACGGTTATCTACCGCCATATCAAGCGTTTTCCTGCGCTATCGGGGTAGGAGCGTATATCATAATATCACGCCACTTAATTTTCTGTGCCAAATCGTTTTTCACAAGAAGATAAATTCCTCCGCAAAGGAGAGCGGCTGCACTGACGGCAGCCGCAATTCTAATCGCTTTCTTATTCATGCTTTTTCCCTTTCTTTGTGATGATAAGGACAGCAATAATCAAGCTTGCAGCTCCAAGCATTGCGTAAGCCGCAAAATTGCTGTGGTTATCGCCTGTATACGGGGTATCAGGAACATCAGATATTTCCTCAGCCTCGTCTATCATAACAATCAGCGGATTGCCGTTTTCAGAAACAGCGGTTGCGTCCACGTTTTCTACAGTAACCTTGCTGTATACATCAACTGTAAACTTAATATCCGTAGCGATAACATAACCGTCAGGAGCAGCAATTTCCTTAAGCGTATAACCTCCGGCAGGAAGTTCGGTAACAACATGGTTTGTTCCATCGGAAGTCCATTTTTCAACGATCTCGCCATCAGAATTTTCAAGCTGCATTTCTGCACCAACCAGTTCATTTCCGTAGATATCCTGTTTTGAAATTTCAATGGTTATAGGCTTGTTGACTGTACGAATCGTGATAATTTCGCCGTCCTCAGAAATCGTTACAGGATAACTTTCACCGCTTAAAATGTAGCCTGTGGGAGCTTCGATTTCCCTGACGATATACTCGCCGTATGGGATCTTGTCAAATTCAAAGTGTCCGTTTTCATCGGAAACAGCGGTCATATATGCGTTGTCGGCAGTAAACTCATCAGTATCAACAGCAAACAGTCCGAACAAAGCATTTTCAAGAGATTTCTCGTTTTCATCAACCTTTTTACCGCTGATTTTTCCACGTTTTAAAGCATTCTTAAACTCGCCGCAATCAACAGTAACAGTAGTTACTTCCTGTCCCATATACTCAAAGTTGACAAGATATTTTTCGCCGTTCAGAACATAATGCTCATCGGTTGCAATTTCCTGCACATAGTACTTGCCGAAAGGCAGAGCGGTATCGAACTTTGCAGTCATATCCTCGTTTAAATTTACCTCTGAAATCAGTCCGTCGGCAGGAATTACAGTACCGTCAGCGGCAGTAATATCCTCTGCGGCAAACAATCCGAAACGAACTCGTGTATATTCATCGGAGTTTCCGATGTTAAATAACTCGTCCTTTTCCATAACCTTAGAAAGTGAGATTTCCACGCCCTGATAATCATTGGAAAACGTCGTATTTACGGTATCTCTCACCGCAATTTCCTGTCCTGCATAGGTCAGTTCAACAAACTGAGATTCTGCGTTCAGAACATAGCCGTCAGGAGCAGTATTTTCTCTGACCTCATATTTTCCGAGATACAGCAAATCAGTTTCCGCATAACCGTTTTCATCGGTCGTTATCTCAGCCACAACATCTCCTGCACTTGCTCTGAGTGTGCCGTCGGCAGTTATGATATCCTCGCTTGCAATGATCTGAAATACTGCGCCGGACAGATTTCCGCTTGCAAAAACGGGAGTGTAAGTTGTCGGATTTACAATAGTTTCGCCGTTTTCATCCGTGTAAGCAGATGATGCTGTAGCGACCGTTGTGAAAATATCACCTGTTTTCTGAACCGAAATTTTGCCCTTCTGTGCGGTATTTGTTTTCTCCACAACTACGGCTTCTACAGTGCCGTCTATGGTAAACGGAGTGGGCGTTCCGTCAAGCACATATCCCTCTGCCGACTGCACCTCATGAAGCTCATAATCGCCGTAAGCAAGCTCGTTCGGGAGCATAAGAGAGCCGCTTTCGTCTGTATAAAATTCATCAAGAATCATCTCAGACGGATAGTAAATTTTCTGCGAAACATATTCGGAATTTGCACAATCCCAAACCTTGAAGCCGATTCCTGAAACGGGAATCACATTGCCTGTTTCTGCGTCCTTTTTTACGATTTTCACAAAGGATTTTTTTACTGCGTCATTGAGCAAATAGAAATATTCTTTTTCGTTTTCGCTGATAATCACTTCAAAATCATCGATCCATTCGGTATTTACCCAGCCCTTGGTCTGATGAACGACGTAGATTCCGTAGGGGAGCATTTTTGTCGCAGCATAGCCGTTTTCATCGCATACGAGGTAGTCTTTTTCGCTGTCTTTTGCAGCTTCATAAGAGCTTGATGACTTGAGATAAACCTCAAATTCTGCACCGACTTCGGGAGTTTCGATCTGCGTTGTTCCGTCATCGGAATGCTTGATTATGCTGATTTTTCCCTTGAGAACGTCCTCGGTCACTGTCATGGAAATGGGGTTATGCTCAATGGAATAATTCTCAGCTTCTGCACCAACCGAGTACACAGTTTCGTCAAGCAGATAGCTCTCGCTTGGTGAAATTTCCTGAACAGTGTAGTTTCCGCAGACATACTCTTTTGATTTGAAATATCCATTTTCATCTGTGGTGTAGGTGTCAATCAGTTCGCCGTCACGGTAAATGCCGTAAACTGCTCCTGCAAGAGTACCGTCGCCCTGTGCGGAAACTGTTTTGGAATCCTGCTTTGTTACTTGGGCGGTAAACTTTTTGAGAACGTTTTTGAATGTCTTGGTTGTAGTTGCGTCAGCAGTAAGAGTTGCTGTCTGATCCGCAGGAACAACATATTTTACGGGTACATTTTTTTCAGAAATCGTGTAAACAATTTTCTCGTTATTGCTGTCGTAAACGGGAATATCGGAAAGAATTGCGATACCGTCAGAACCTGTTTTTATGCTGTAAGTCTTGCCGTTACCTGTGACAGTAAATTCTCTGCCTCCGTTCTGATTATCCTCAGACTGCTTGTTGATCTTAATAGAACCTGTTTTGAGTTCGTTGTTGAACTTTACATTGACAGTCAGATCAACGTCGCCGTCGGTAAGCTTGACATTCTTCGCCTTGGGAGTTTCATATCTCGTATCTACGTTGATTTCGGATATGGTATATGAAATTGCTTTTTTACTTGTAAGATCGTATACGTTAAGACCTTTAAACTCCGCAATTCCGCTTGAATTTGTCTTTGCCGTCTTGGAGTGAGATTTTCCGTTCTGAGTCCATGTTACTCTAAATTCACGCTGACCGATTATACCATCCTCGGCAGTTTTATTGATTATGATGTTTCCTTTAAGATAATCCTCGGTAACATTTACGTTTTCATTTGCATTAAGTGCAAATACTTCAGTTGATAGGCTGTAGCCTGTAGGTGCTTTGATTTCTTTAACATAATACTGCTTATTCGGAAGTTCAATCGAGCCGCTTCCGTTTTTATCGATTTTGATTTCTCCTGCTTTGTTTTTGCAAGCTTTATCAGTGTATACGCCGTAAATAGCCTGTGAACCGTCAATAGGACTGATACCATTGATCTTTACGGTATTATCAGCTTTATAGACTTTTGTAATAGTAAATTTCACATCTTTGGATGTGATCCTGAACGCCGACATATTCATGACAGTCGCAGTCTTACCGTCGGTCTTATTATTGATCACAACACCCTCCGAACCGTTGGACTCTATTCTCCAATGCCTGCCGCCTGCGCCTTTTCCGTCGCCGACTGTTTTGGAATTGATAAGGCTGTCCGAAACGCCGATAGATTTCAGGTAAGACACTACATCTGAACGGCTGTTAAATTCGCCCATATATATCCACGCATGATCTTCGCCATATGGATTCTGAGCCACCACTACCGAACCGGGCGTAATCGTTGAACCGTCGGAACACTCCCAATAAGGGCGGTCTGTTGTCTTGATATTTTTCTTTTCAACATCGACTTTTGAAGTCACACCGTCATAAGTGATTGTGCAATTGTTATTGACCGTCAGCCAGTGATCGGTATCCACAGGAACGGGGTTGTTCCATGAAAATCCCGATGTTTTGTATCCAAGCTGCGTCAGCGTGTAGTACACAAGTCCCGAACAGTCGATACCGAGATTGTTTATCGTCCGTACCGACAGCGGAGTATACTGACCCTGATTGTATGCATACCAGTACCCCTTATTCCCAAATGTATACGGAGAACCGAGAAGCGTCGCCGCCTTTGCAATCACCGTATCGGAAGACGGAAACGCAGAGTTTTGGGTCGAGTTGCTTGCGGCATTTGCTGTGATAACTCCGCTGAGTGAAGTTCCGAGCATAGAAAAAGCGCAGAGTCCTGCCATGAACCCTGCGCTGAGTTTTCTCAATATTTTTGATTTTGTTTTAAACATATATTGCATTTCTCCTTTTCATTTTTGCAAAGAAAAAGAGCCGAAATTTCTTCGGCTCTCTGTTTATTAGTATTTCGTTTTATTCGTGTAATTCTTCATAGCTATAATCGCTTATCATTCTTCCATCCGCAATATGGTTTTCATCAATATCAACAACCTCTGTAAAACCATAGTTGTAGTCAAGAAAAGCGCCTGCCTGAGTATCAAGAACATACCATATTCCGTCAACTTTCACTATATTGGCAACGTGTCCGTATATTCCTGAGTCAGTCCAGCAAGCATAGCAATCAAGCCCTATACCTTGACAGATTAGGTATGTCTTGTATGAATAATTCACGCAAGTACCCGAACCGTTTTCAGTCATCCAGTTGTATACCGCTTCTGCCTTGCTGTAGTCAGAACCATCATGCAATAAGTTTCTGCCAATACCCATATACCTTTCTTCCTCAGTAGGCTCCGGTGCAGGCGGTTCAGTCTGCGGCTTTGGTGTAGTCGTAGTCGGCGGATTTGTCACCGCAGGCTTTGCCGTTGTAACCGGAGGAGAAGGGTTGTTATTCTGAGGCTTATTGTCAGACGATTGGTTATTCTGTTGCGCACCGTTATTGCTCTGATTGTTATCGGGCTGCTGATTATTCTGTTCAGGCTGATAATTTACCTGACCGTTGTTATTCTGAACAGCATTGTTTTGTCTCTGATTCGAATTGCCGTTCGCATTTAATGAACTGAATTTTTGGGTCGTAGTTACTGTGGTACCCGTCGGCTTTGAGGAAGAGGATACCGTTTGCGAATTCTTTCTCGTAGTAGTCGTGGCTTCGCTTGTATTCTTTTCTTCTTTTGCCGATGAAGTTTCCGCAGTATCTTCGCCAGCCGTGCTTTCGGAAGCAATTGCTGTAGTAGTTCCCACTTTGGATTCTGTATCGTCTATCTGTCCGCAAGCCGTGAGCAGCAGACTGCATACAGCTAAGATCGTTATTGCTTTTTTCATGGTATCACCCCGATAAATTTGTTTCTTTAACGATAGCATATAACCGCCGCAAAATCCAGTGATTTTTGGTTTTTCTACCTATTCAATAAATTAAAAAGCCAATCTTTGTACTACATTGCTATCTCAGGCTCAGGTTTATCCGCTGGTCCGTCCGCCATTTCCTCATCGGGAGTATTTTCTACCTCAATTTCCGTAGCCTGCATTTGCTCCAATACGATAATGGGAGTTTCAAACATTTCGGAATATTTCTTGATCTGATCATCGGTAAGTGAACAGCTGTCCCATTCGCCGTATTCGTTCATATAATTTCCTGAAACAAAGAAAGTTCCATGTACAAGAACATTTCCCACAATACGATTAGGCTGTGAACCATTAAGCAGGAATTCATCGTTGCACCAAGCAATCGCAGTTTCTTTCGGCTCAAAATATATAGGTTCGATACACCCTCCGACTATTGCCTGCATATCGTGAATATCATCGCCGATTTCCTTTTCATACGGCGCTTTTTCAGGCTCAATAACAAGTATTTTCATTTACAAAACCTCCTCATCTTCATTGCAATAATCCCACAGTGGACACTCGTTACAGTCATCATACATTGAACATGTTCGCTCTATTTCTTCCTCTGAGATACCGCAGTCACGGCGTTCTCTTTCGGGAGCATTTCGCCATATCGTAAGCGTCACTCCGCTATCATCGCACTCCGTTTCTACGCTTACGGGATCGCCGTTTTCATCAAAAAGCCCCGAAAATACGCTTTTTCCGTTGTCTGCCATTACTTGTGCAAAAATTATTTTTTTCATAAAATTATACCTCCAAAATTGTCTGTTTCATCGTCAAACAGCGAAAGTTGGCGAACCGCCCGTAATCTCTCGCTTGTATCGTAATTTGAAATTAAAAGCTCCGCATACTGCGAACCTCCATCGTATCTTTGTGCAAGGTTGTTTATTCTTGAAATTTCCTCGATGTGAATATTCGGTTTGTCCCACAGCTCACGGATTTCGGGACAGTCATTGTAGGAAACAAGGAATTTACCCTTGATATCCATTAGCGAATCTCTGAGCCTAATATGATCCTTGGTTTTAAAACCCACGTCCTTGTAGTAGTTTTCGGTTGCAAAATACGGTGGATTGCAATAAAAAAAGCTGACAGGGCGGTCGTACTGCCGTATCAGTTTTTCAAAGTCTTTATTCTCAACTACTACCTTCTGCAATCTCCTTGCTGCCAAGTCTATCATCGGGAAATCCGACCATATTGAATGCGGCTGACTGCCGAAGCTGTCAAGTCCACTTGCGTAGCTGTAACGGATAAGCTGATAAAACTTCGCCGCCCTGTCAACATCACGAAATCTGCTGAACAGACCTCGCTTATGAAGACTAGCAATCCAGTCGAAATCTTCACGAGAATCGAGGACATAACGAAGCTTGTACTTCAGCTTATTCGGGTTATCCCTGACACAGCGATAAAGATTTGCAAGATTTCCGTTAAAATCGTTGTATACCTCAAAATCCATACCGGGCGGTTTATGGAATAAAACCCAGCCTGCACCTCCGAAAACCTCGATATATCGTTCATAGTAAGGCGGAAATCTTGCAAGCACGGCGTCCCTGAGAGCCTTTTTCCCTCCTACCCATGACATAAAACTGTTCATGTAACTCCTTTCTGCCGTTAGAACCAACAGCAGAAAAGTCGCTTTGCAAGCACCAGATTTTTATCTGCTGTTGGCAAAACGACCTTGTCCTAGCGCGGACGGCGCAATTTACGCTCAAATTTGATATGAACTATACTGCCTGCCCGCTGATTTTCATTTGTTGTATTTTCAGCCCTTGATTATTGGATCGACGTAGCTGAATATGATTCGTTTCTGTTCAAGGTAGCCGTTGGCTTTATTGACCTCGTTACACAGCTCCTTGTACTGCCTTTCCGAAAGTACGGGCTTTGTGGCTCTCAGCATTGCTGGAATACTGCCGAGGCAGAACTTGAAGTCCACTTTAGCTTTAATTCTGTTTGTGTGCATCACTTACCTCCTTGTCCAGACGTGCGATCTCTTTTTCCGCTGCCTTAAAAGCCGCAGCAAGACTGCCGACCGTCAATCCGATAACCCCTCCGATTATCATTCCTATGAATAAATACGTCATTACATCATCTCCATTCCTAAATCTTCGGTTTCTTCCATAGAGCAGTAATCTTCATTGCTCATAAATTCCGTAAACGTTCTTGTTTCACCGATAAAATTCGGTTCGGTATCATCGGTCAAAGGAATGAAACCATTTTTACCGAGATTGATCGGCTCTTTGGTTATGACAGAGCCTCCGTGATTTACTGTAACAATTTTTTCAATGGAACAAAATCGCTCACCATCGTCTGACTGCCGCAAATCGTAACAATACGTTCCTTTCGGAATATCTGCGTCTGTTATCCTGTCGTCAGTAAAAAGTGCAGGCCGTCCGAATAGTTCTATAAACTCATATTCATCATCACTCTCAATATTGACGTATCCTGTTTCCGAGGCATTGAGATACAATCCGTAATCAACCGCAAGATCAACGTCCATAACCCTCGCCGCAAATTCCAGCCGATCCTTTTCGCTTTCGGGATAATATTCTTCAATGCGATCTCCGTCATAATACGCATTTCTGCCGCAGTTCATGCCAATGTCCTCGTCAGCCCATTCATGAATAATTTCGATTTCGGGGAACATCTCCGAGAGGCGTTGAATTACAGGATGTGGAGCTGCCCAGGCGGTCAAAAAGCGCAGTTCTTCGGCAATTGAGTAATCACGGTCTTTCTCATAGCCATAGGCTGACCACTTCGTACCCCAATTTGCAATGCACCAATCATACCACTTATCATCAACATTTTCAGGTATAGGGATGATCTTGTTAAAGTCTATCGTTCCAAGTCCTAACTCATCGTTTTGGATCTGCTCCATAAGTTTCCGGATCAGCTTTCTGTCTCCGGTTAATTTGATTACGTTTGTCACATGATTTGGCATTCGATTTCTCCTTTCCGCAATTGTTTTTCAGTTGCCATCACCGCTGTTCCAAACGAGCCTATGGCAGCTCCTAAAATATCGCCTGTCAGCATTCCTGTAACTAAATACATCATTACATCATCTCCATTCCTAAATCTTCGATTTCTTCATATTCTTCCTCATCAACCGAAGTAATTTCCACATATTCGTCAATAATGCTTAACGCCTCGTCATAGCTGCCCGAGGAAGTGATACGGTCGCACATTTCCTTTGCCTCGTCTGCCATACCATTCTTTTTCAGCGTTTTTGAGGCTATCCCCATAAGATTGAAGATATTTCCGTTCTGACCTATCAGCCGACATTCAGGCTTCTTTTGTTTTTGTTCTTTTTCCGAAACAAAACCGCCAAGTCTGTTCGGAATATACTCGGAAAGCCATGTACCGCCGAACTGCTCGTGAGTCTGCAATCTCCACATTGCAAGCTTACCGATATCAAGCTGAACGTCATCAAACGGAAACAGCAGACAGGTGAGTTCGCCGTTTTTAAAAGTATATGCCTTTTCAAATCGATTTTCATTCTGCAATATTCCGCTTTCCGTCAGCATATCGTTTATGCCGTGAATCCATTCTTTAAGGTCACCGCCGCAGCCTTGTAGAATAAGTCCCTCGCTGTCATTCATTTTTCTCAGATCGTGTAAAGAAACGCTTATTATCTCCATTACTGCAAAACCTCCTTCCCATAATATTTTTTCAGCAAATTTATGACGAACTGCTGTCCCTTTCCCGTAACAAACGTCTGCTGATAGGTCTTTGTCATAGTCGGAGTTTCAAAAA
>ENA-OURQ01003208-OURQ01003208.1-human-gut-metagenome-genome-assembly--contig:-NODE-3208-length-11262-cov-2.313197_pt1 | contig 11262 bp, 8 predicted proteins | sample MGYA00242105_ERZ508999 | MGnify/ENA primary metagenome ERZ508999 (study PRJEB26280, sample SAMEA2338771) | human gut metagenome | biome: human gut; feature: human-associated habitat; material: faeces...
TTGCATGTGAATGCAACGTTTCCGGAGCCGCGATTCACCAACGAGTACAGAAACTGACAAATCTCGGAATTATAAAAGGTTCTGAATACACCATCGACTCTAATAAAATAGGATTTGAGACTTGTGCTTATATCGGTCTTTATCTACAAAATCCCAGCCAATTCAAAGACGTACTCGAACAGCTCCAAAAAATACCGGAAGTCGTAGAGTGCCATTACACTACAGGCCAATACGATATGTTTATCAAATTGTACGCCCGTAATAACAGCCATTTATTGAGTATCATACATTCCAAGTTACAACCGTTAGGTTTAGCACGTTCGGAATCTTTAATCTCATTTAAGGAAGCATTTAAACGCCAGCTCCCTATTGAAGATCTGGAAGAAGAGGATGATTAATTTTCTTTAATTATAAATATTGAGCAAAAGAGTATCTACCATAAAAACGATACTCTTTTTTTGTTCAGACCAAAACAAAATTTATTATGGATTCAGAAATTTCATATTGGCACCAATTAGCCGACCTGGCTACCGTATGGGCTAAAGAAATGGGGAAAATACATCTATCCTATTTCAGGGGCAGCCATTTAGATATTGAATTAAAAGGTTCTATAAATGACGTAGTCACCGCCGCCGATAAAACCAGTGAAAAATACTTTATCGAACAAGTTTCTCAACATTGTCCGGACCATAGTATTTTAGGAGAAGAAAGTGGGTTACATTCAGGTAAAAGTGATTACTGCTGGGTTGTAGATCCTCTGGACGGTACTACAAATTTCAGCCAAGGACTGCCCATCTTTTCGGTTTCCATAGGATTACAATACAAAGGCGAAACTATATTGGGTATTGTATATGCACCTTATTTGGACGAATTATATACAGCTATTAAAGGAGAAGGAAGCCTATTGAATGGAAAATCTATCCATGTTTCAACCAAAAAGAAATTAGGGCCAAGTGTCCTGACTACCGGATTTCCATGTGACAAAGATACAAATCCGGACAACAACCTCACCGAAGTATCTCGTATTCTTCCTCAAGTACGAGGTATACGCCGATATGGATCAGCAGCCTATGATTTGTGCAGTGTAGCTGCCGGATTTTTTGACGGCTATTGGGAACCCAATCTCCATTTATGGGATGTCTGTGCCGGTATCCTGATTGTACAAGAAGCAGGAGGTAAAGCACAGCAATACAGGCATGACCGCGGAATATCATTATTGGCTGCTAATCCTGATTTGTTCAAGCAAATAGAGCAGAATCTCATTCCATCAAAATAAACGTTTATTTGTCAGTACTGGCTGTTTTTTCTACATTTGTAACTTAATTATAAGATAATAGCATAAATATATATGAAAGAAACTGTTGTTAGCGGCATACGCTCTACCGGAAATTTACACTTAGGTAACTATTATGGTGCCCTTCGCAATTTTGTAAAAATGCAATACGAAAATAATTGCTTTTTCTTTATTGCTGATTTACATTCTCTTACGACACATCCTGACCCTGCACTTCTCCATGTAAATGTCAAAAACATTTTAGCAGAATATCTGGCTGCCGGGCTTGACCCCGAAGCTTCTACTATCTTTATCCAAAGTGATGTTCCTGAAATTCCGGAACTATATCTTTTATTGAACATGCATGTATATGTCGGAGAGCTCGAACGTACAGTATCATTTAAAGAAAAAGTACGTAAACAACCCGAAAATGTAAATGCAGGATTACTTACTTACCCTACCCTGATGGCTGCGGATATCATGATACATAAAGCGCCCAAAGTACCAGTAGGTAAAGATCAGGAACAACATTTAGAAATGACTCGAAGATTTTCCCGAAGATTCAACAGTATCTACGGAGTCGAGTATTTCCCCGAACCTACCAGTTATAACTTCGGTGCCGAATCCATAAAAATACCCGGTCTAAACGGAACAGGGAAAATGGGTAAATCAGAAGGAAACTGTGTATATCTGATAGATGACGAAAAGACATTACGGAAAAAAGTGATGCGTGCCGTCACGGATGAAGGTCCGCAAGCCCCCAATTCCCCCAAATCCGAACCGGTTGAAAATCTATTCACTATTCTCAAAATAGTTTCGACACCCGATACCGTCGAGTATTTTGAAGAAAAATATAATAGCTGCGAAATCCGTTATGGAGATTTGAAGAAACAATTGGCAGAGGATATCCTTAAAGTCACCCTTCCCATACGTGAACGTATTCTCGATATTCAAAACAATGACGAATACATGAGAAAGGTAGTTAAAGCCGGTGCTGAAAAAGCTCGTGAAAGTGCGGCTAAAACACTCCGTGAAGTAAAAGAAATTATGGGTTTCAAAGCATTCTGATAACAAGAAATCAAAATAGAAACCTGCCTAAAAGAACAAATTCACCCTAATCTCAAAGGGAAATCCTAAATAAATCCGGAATTTTTCCAATAACATAAGGAAGATTCCGGATTACAGCAAATATAAATCCATAACAATGACATGGTTGATAAAAGATAAATCAAAAGTGATGAGAAAAACATATTTTCCAAGAAATAGATTCTCATAACTCCTATCTTTTTATTGTTGCTTCAATATTTCAGTTCATAGAGGAAAACATTAAATACCACATTGATTCCATACAATGATTTATGAATAGAAAAATTCTACAGATAGCAATTCCTTCCATAATTTCAAATATTACTGTACCATTATTAGGCTTAATAGACATTGCTATCGTAGGACATCTGGGTTCTGCGGCTTATATCGGAGCCATTGCTGTAGGAGGATTGATGTTCAACATCATTTATTGGTTATTCGGATTTCTTAGAATGGGAACGAGTGGCATGACTTCCCAAGCATACGGAAAAAGAGATTTGAATGAAGTTACTCGAATACTGATTCGAGCCATCGGAACAGGCTTTTGCATTTCTTTCCTGATGATTATACTTCAATACCCCATACAAAAACTTGCATTTACATTCATCGATGCTCCCCACGACGTTCAAGAATTGGCGATTGCCTATTTCAGCATTTGCATATGGGGAGCACCAGCAGTATTAGGTTTATATGGGTTCTCCGGCTGGTTTATCGGAATGCAAAACTCTCGTTTTCCCATGTTTATCGCAATAGCCCAAAATATTATCAACATCATAGCCAGCCTTAGCTTCGTATTCTCCCTGAAAATGAAAGTAGAAGGGGTCGCCTTAGGTACACTAATCGCTCAGTATGCAGGTCTAATCATGGCATTCTCTCTATGGAACCGTTTCTACGGAAAATTGAAAATCAGAATTTTATGGTCTGAGATAATCCAGAAAGGTGCTATAAAAAAATTCTTTCAAACAAATAACGACATATTCTTTCGTACACTCTGTCTGGTAACAGTCACCACATTCTTCACCTCAACCGGAGCAAAACAGGGGGATATCATACTTGCTGTCAATACTTTATTAATGCAATTATTTACACTGTTTTCATATATCATGGACGGATTTGCATATGCCGGCGAAGCTCTCGCCGGCAAATATATCGGAGCCAACAACAAAACCGCATTCAAAAAAATGATTCGGCTGTTGTTCATTTGGGGAATTGCCTTATCTCTCGCATTCACTCTATTATATGGCATCGGTGGCAAAGATTTCCTCAGACTACTGACAAATGACACATCTGTAATCATAGCATCTGAAAATTATTTTTACTGGGCTCTGGTCATACCTGCCGCCGGATTTTCAGCATTTTTATGGGATGGTATATTTATCGGAGCTACTGCTACACGGCAGATGTTATATGCGATGTTAGTATCGTCAACAGCTTTCTTTCTACTTTATTATTCCTTATACCATACATTGGGAAATCATGCTTTATGGTTAGCATTTATCTTGTATCTTTCCCTCCGAGGTATTATGCAAAGCATCATTTTCTATAAAACAAAATTTTTTCCTCAAGTTTCTAAAAAAGGCTGATAAGCAAAGCTATGTTAAGTACTGTGACCATAGTCCCCAACAACAACAAAATAATTGTCGTTGACAACTTATTGACATGCTTACCCATCACTTTCCGTGAAGAAGTCAGATAAATTTGAGTAAAAACGGTTATAGGCAATTGCACGCTCAATAACATCTGAGAGATAATAAGCCCCTTAAAAGGATCTCCGATAAAAAATATAATTAATAAAGCCGGAATAAAAGAAAGCAATGTTCCCAACTTTGTATGTAAATCTTTAGGGCTATATGCCTCACCAAAGAAACCGGCAAAGACAGAAGCTCCTGCTATTCCTGATGTAATCGTAGATGATATACCGGCAAACAATAATGCTACAGCAAAAATGACTCCGGCACTATTTCCTACCAATGGAGTCAATAAATCTTGTGCCTGGCTCAATTCTTCGACCTGAATATTTTTACTAAAAAAGGCCGAGGCCGCCAATATAATCATCGCCGAATTTATCGCCCACCCGATTACCATAGAAAACAGTGTGTCAAAGAACTCATATTTCAACTGTTTATTTATAACTTTTTCATCTTCCAGATTCCATTCCCGACTTTGGATAACTTCTGAATGTAAAAACAAATTATGAGGCATCACGACCGCTCCAAGCACACTCATAATAATAAGCAAAGAATTATCAGGAAAAGTCGGAGTAACCCACGACTTCACCGCCTCTCCCCAGCTGACATCCACCAAAAACAGCTCATACAAAAAAGACAGGCCGATAATAGAAACAAAGGTTATAATCCAACGTTCGATCTTACTATACGTATTGGTCAATAACATAACGATTGAAACTATGGTTATAATAACAGACCCTGCCTTTATAGGAATACTGAACAACATCTGCAATGCAATAGCTCCTCCCAAAATCTCTGCCAAAGAAGTAGATATACTTGCCAACATTGCAGAGCCCAATATCGGCACAGATAAAGGCCGACGAATATACTTTGTCGTCGCTTCGGCCAGACAAAGCCCGGTAACAATTCCCAAATGTGCTACATTGTGCTGAATAATAATCAACATAACAGACGAAAAAGTAACCACCCACAACAAAGCATACCCAAAAGTAGAACCTGCAGCCAAGTTGGTAGCCCAATTTCCCGGATCTATAAATCCGACTGTCACCAACAAACCCGGTCCAATATATTTCAGTAAATCAAGAGCTCCCGATTTCGGGTTATGATTTATTTTCAGTTTATCCCAGAATTTCATTTTATTCCAATATTACATATTCATTATCAATAACTCCTAACAACATTTATGGTCACAATGCTCACTGTCCAACTCCAATTCTAATGTCGCATGCTGTATATTATGCTCATACAATTCCTCTTTTAACTTATGCTTCAACTCTTCCATATTCTCTGTAGAACGTACGACAATATGTGCCGTAAGAGCATTCTGCGTAGTGCTGATACCCCAAATATGCAAATGATGTACATCTTCAACTTCTTCATTACGAAGCAATACACCCTTTATCTCATCCAAATTTATATCTACTGGAACACCGTCTAAAGATAGCCGCAAGCTATCATGCAACAAGCCCCATGTCGAATAAAGGATAACAATTGCCACAACAATCCCTATAATCGGGTCTACAAAATACCAATGAGTATATTCTATAACAACACCTGAAATAAGTACACCTACCGATACTAAAGTATCGGCCGCCATATGCAGATAAGCCCCCTTAATATTCAGGTCACTTCCCTTTTGTCGGAAAAGTAAAAAAGCTGTAAAGGCATTGATTATAATCCCTGCACCGGCTACCCAGGCAATCGCATTCCCAGCTATCGGTTCCGGATGTCTTATCTTGACAATACTTTCCGACAAAATCATTCCCACTGCCACCAGCAGAATAACAGCATTCAATAGAGATACAAGTATCGAACTTTTCTTATACCCATAAGTATATTCAGATGTCGGTTTCATTTGTACTAACCGAAATGCAAGCAGAGCCAATATCAAGCTGATAACATCGCTTAAATTATGTCCTGCATCCGATAATAAAGCCAAAGAATCATAATAAAACCCTGCTATGGCCTCAATGACAACAAACAAAGTATTCAATATAATCCCTATCACCAAGGCAGAATTTATACTCTCGATATTGTGCGTATGCTGGTGTGCATGATGTTTATGATTATGTGCCATACCGATTATTCTCTTTTTATAAATTCATGTTAAAGGTCGTGCTTTTTATTGAAACCAGCAATACCTTACCATAGGGATTATCTTATCAAAGTAAACAATTAATGCGCCTCTGAATCTCCGAATAACGAGTATAGCCATTCGATATCGGATGTACTCCTCCTATAAAGTCGACAAAAAGCAAACTGGGATACTCGTAAGTCAGAGATCTCGCTTCCGAGAAACGTTCTTTTGTCAATAATTTTATCTCATCAGAATACTGATAATATAAAAATTCTTCGGGAGATAATTCAAGACGCCGGGACAATTGTTCATAAACCGACTTATCAGATAAATCTTTCCCTTCATAGTAGAATGCTCGCAACAGCAAATTACAAAACGCCAGCGACAAATGACGCCAATATTTATCTATCGTTGTAATTGCCATGGCCGGGATTTCACTGTCGAATATTCTGGATGTATCGTTTATCAAATTAAAAAAATTATTACCGAAAACCACTTCTGTTATATCCGACCCCTTGCGTGCCTGATACTTCAACATGCGAGCCAACTCCGGTGTGGCATTCCGCCTGTTATTTTCACTCCACATACCGACCGGCAAAATTTTAAAATCCAAACGATGGTGGTATGTTTCATATACATGATTTATTATAAGTTCATTGCCGTAACACCAGATACAATACGGATCAATTATATATACCAGTTTGCTTTTCATTGTTCTTTTTTGATATAACAAGAAAAAAGCCAGAAGGTTTCATTAAACAACAAAGGTGCGCTCAGATAAAGCGCACCTTCATTAATATATTTCAGAACAACAGATTCTTATTAAAAATCCGTTACATTCTTACGATTGGCAAAAACTCGGTCAAACTCTTCCTTAGAACCAACTATAATCTTGTCGAATTCACGCTGGCCTGTACCGGCAGGTATTAAATGTCCACAAATCACATTTTCTTTCATACCTTCGAGCCTGTCAACTTTACCATTAATAGCAGCCTCATTAAGAACTTTTGTGGTTTCCTGGAACGAAGCGGCCGACATAAAGCTGGATGTCTGCAATGCAGCCCGAGTTATACCTTGCAAAATCTGGTTAGAAGTTGCCGGAATGGCATCCCGCACTTCCACCAATTTCATATCACGGCGCTTTAACATCGAGTTTTCATCACGCAACTTACGAGGAGTTACAATCTGGCCCGGCTTCAACGTCTGAGAATCACCGGCATCTACAACAACCTTTTTGCCCCATATGCGGTCATTTTCTTCCATGAAATCATGTTTGTCAACCACCTGTTGCTCCAAGAAGCGAGTATCACCCGGATCGATAATCTCAACTTTACGCATCATTTGACGTACAATTACCTCAAAATGCTTATCGTTGATTTTCACACCTTGTAAGCGATATACATCCTGCACTTCGTTCACAATATATTCCTGTACAGCCGTCGGTCCCTTGATTGCCAAAATATCAGAAGGAGTCACCGCACCGTCAGATAACGGAGTTCCGGCACGAACATAGTCGTTTTCCTGTACCAATATTTGTTTTGACAGAGGAACCAGATATTTCTGTACTTGACCGGTCTTGGATGTTACTGCAATCTCACGATTACCCCGTTTTACCTTTCCGAAAGTCACTTCTCCGTCAATTTCTGACACAACTGCCGGATTAGACGGGTTACGGGCTTCGAACAATTCTGTAACACGAGGAAGACCACCGGTGATATCACCCGCTTTACCCACTGCACGCGGTATTTTCACGAATACTTCTCCAGAACGGAGTGCACTGTTCTCATCTACCATTAAGTGAGCACCTACGGGCAAAGAATAGGTCTTCAGTACCTGACCATTCTCATCAACGATATTTGCAGATGGAACACGGGCACGGTCTTTAGACTCGATAATGATTTTCTCACGCAACCCGGTCTGCTCATCCGATTCTACTTTATAGGTTACCCCCTCAACTACATTCTCGAATTTCACTTTACCCGAAACTTCCGATACGATAACGGCATTGAAAGGGTCCCACTCGCAGACAACATCACCTTTCTTCAATTCTGCGCCACTGTTAAAGAACAGTTTAGAACCATAAGGGATATTTGTCGTCGTCAGTACAATCTTAGTATTAGGATCAATAATACGCATTTCAGCCAAACGGCCTACGACAATCATTACCTTCTTTCCTGTCTCATCTATGCTGTCAACGGTACGTAACTCATCGATTTCGAGAATACCGTCATAACGTGACGTCACATTCGATACAGCTGCAATATTAGAAGCGATACCACCGACATGGAAAGTACGCAAAGTCAACTGAGTACCCGGCTCACCGATAGACTGTGCAGCAATGACACCGACAGCTTCACCTTTCTGTACCAATCTACTGGTAGATAAATTACGTCCATAACACTTAGCACAAACACCTTTCTTCGATTCACAAGTCAATACCGAACGGATTTCCACTCTTTCGATGGGAGATTCTTGTATTTTTTGTGCAATATCTTCTGTAATTTCATCACCGGCATGAACCAATATTTCTCCTGTTAACGGATGTTGTACATCATGTACAGATACACGTCCCAGAATTCTCTCATATAAAGAAGCTACAACCTCTTCATTATTCTTGATTTCCGTACAAACAAGTCCTCGCAATGTTCCACAGTCTTCTTCGTGAATAATCACATCATGTGCAACATCGACCAGACGACGAGTCAAATAACCAGCGTCAGCAGTTTTCAAAGCAGTATCGGCCAAACCTTTACGAGCACCGTGAGTAGAGATAAAATACTCCAACACCGACAAGCCCTCTTTGAAGTTTGCCAAAATCGGGTTTTCAATAATCTGTCCGCCTTCAGCACCAGATTTTTGAGGCTTCGCCATCAAACCACGCATACCGGACAACTGACGAATCTGTTCCTTAGAACCACGAGCACCGGAATCCAACATCATATATACAGAATTGAATCCCTGATTATCGCTCGACAACTGCTTCATCAGAATATTAGACAGTTTCGAGTTTACGTGAGTCCAAGTATCGATAATCTGGTTATAACGTTCATTATAAGTAATGAAACCCATGTTATAATTGGCCATGATTTGCTCCACTTCGGCATAACCTTCGTTTACCAAAGCTTCTTTTTCGGGTGGAATAATCACGTCGGCAAGATTAAACGACAAGCCGCCTTTAAATGCCATCTTATAACCTAAATCCTTGATATCATCCAAGAACTGGGCAGCACGAGTTACACCACATACTTTGATAACGTTACCGATAATATCACGAAGAGATTTCTTGGAAAGTATCTCATTAATATATCCTACTTCTGCTGGTACAATCTCATTTACAAGAACACGCCCCACTGATGTTTCGCGAAGAACTTCTACGATATTGCCGTTTTCATCCAAGTCTTTTACCATCACCTTCACTTTCGAGTGAAGTGTAACCTTGCCCTCGTTATAAGCTATCTCAGCCTCTTCCGGGCCATAGAATACAAGGCCTTCGCCTTTAGCTCCCGGACGAAGTTTCGTAATATAGTACAATCCTAATACCATATCCTGAGAAGGTACGGTGATAGGTGCACCATTAGCCGGATTAAGAATATTATGAGCCCCCAACATCAACATCTGAGCCTCAAGAATAGCTTCATTACCCAATGGCAAGTGTACAGCCATCTGGTCACCATCGAAGTCAGCGTTAAATGCCGTACATGCCAATGGATGTAACTGTATAGCTTTACCCTCAATCATTTTGGGCTGGAACGCCTGAATACCCAAACGGTGCAACGTCGGTGCACGGTTCAACAACACAGGGTGACCTTTCATTACATGTTCAAGAATATCCCAAACGACCGGCTCCTTGCGATCGACAATCTTCTTGGCCGACTTCACGGTCTTTACAATACCGCGTTCGATTAGTTTCCGTATAACAAAAGGCTTATATAATTCGGCAGCCATATTCTTAGGCAAACCGCACTCATGCATTTTAAGTTCGGGACCTACGACGATAACCGAACGAGCCGAGTAGTCGACACGTTTACCCAATAAGTTCTGACGGAAACGTCCTTGTTTTCCTTTCAAACTATCAGACAAAGATTTCAAGGGACGATTTGCATCCGTCTTGACCGCACTCGATTTACGAGAATTATCCAATAACGAATCGACAGCCTCCTGAAGCATACGTTTTTCATTACGCAAAATAACTTCCGGAGCTTTGATTTCCATCAATCGTTTCAGACGGTTGTTACGTATGATAACACGACGATAAAGGTCATTCAAATCAGATGTAGCGAAACGGCCTCCGTCCAGAGGAACAAGAGGGCGCAATTCGGGAGGAATCACCGGAACGACTTTCAGAATCATCCATTCAGGACGATTACGCATTTTCGATGCACGGAACGACTCTACCACTTGCAGACGCTTCAAAGCCTCACTTTTACGTTGTTGCGAACTATCTGTATTGGCACGATGACGCAGCTCATAAGAAAGTTCATCCAAATCAAGACGGGCTAATAAATCATAAATAGCCTCAGCACCCATTTTTGCAATAAACTTCTCGGGATCAGTATCATCAAGCAATTGATTGTCTTTAGGTAGATTATCAAGTACTTCCAGATATTCTTCTTCAGACAATAAGTCATAAACGGCCAAACTGTCTCTTTTTACCCCCGGCTGTATTACGACATAACGCTCATAATAAATAATTGCATCAAGTTTCTTCGTAGGTAATCCGAGTAAATAACCGATTTTGTTGGGAAGAGAACGGAAATACCAGATATGAGCAACTGGAACGACGAGCTGAATATGTCCCATCCGTTCGCGACGTACTTTCTTTTCCGTAACCTCAACACCACAACGGTCGCAGACAATGCCTTTATAACGAATACGTTTGTATTTACCGCAATGGCATTCATAGTCTTTTACCGGACCGAATATACGTTCACAAAACAAACCGTCACGCTCAGGCTTGTATGTACGATAGTTGATGGTTTCGGGTTTCAAGACTTCACCGCTCGAATTTTCCAAAATCTCTTCTGGAGATGCTAATCCGATTGAAATCTTTGAAAAGTTACTCTTTATCTTGTTATCTTTTCTAAAAGCCATAAATTAAATTTATAAAGAGTTATAAGAATTTCAGTGTGTCAGTTTCT
>ENA-OURQ01003209-OURQ01003209.1-human-gut-metagenome-genome-assembly--contig:-NODE-3209-length-11255-cov-3.902232_pt1 | contig 11255 bp, 9 predicted proteins | sample MGYA00242105_ERZ508999 | MGnify/ENA primary metagenome ERZ508999 (study PRJEB26280, sample SAMEA2338771) | human gut metagenome | biome: human gut; feature: human-associated habitat; material: faeces...
CTTAATAAAAGTTGTTTTTCCGGAACCCAGAAATCCTGTGATCAGATCAATAGAAATCATATTGTATCCTCCCCTTGTTTTGTTATTTTATATACTTTTTCTGTGTAAGGAATATTTTATACATATGTTAATTTTGTACAGAAACTTGTTTTATCACGCTTGAGTTTATCACACATATCATAAAAATACAAAATTGAAAAAGAAATGCTATGAAACTGCTTGTCTCATTATAAAAATACGTTTATAATTGTTGTGGTATAAAGGAGAAATTTGGACATCAGGAAAGAGAGGTATGAAAATGCAGCACAGGAAGAAGTAGATAACCAGACTGCATTATTAAATGCGGCAATGGCAAATCTGGTTGCAAAACCAACCGAACCGGAAAATCCGGCAGATAAGAGCAAACTGGAATCTTCACTTGAAAAAGCAGAAGCATTAACAAGAGCAGACTATACAGAAGAAACCTGGAAAGTTTATGAAAAAGCACTGAATGCAGCGAAAGAAGCCGTAGAGCAAAAAACAGCAACCGAAGAAGAGATGCAGCAGATTTTAACAGCTCTTCGCAATGCAGCCTCTGCACTTAAGAAAGAAACACCATCTACGGAAAAAGAAACACCGTCTACAGAAAAGGAAACACCATCTACAAATCCACAGACACCGGAAACTCCAAACGATGGTACGGTGAAAGTTGGTCAGGTGATCAAAGCAGAAGGTCAGTATGGAGTGTTTACTTATAAAGTAACCGGAAAAGACACGGTAGAGGTAAAATCTATCACTGCAAAAGGCAAAACAAAGAAGAGTGTGAAGATCTTTAATAAGATCAAGGCATCCGGAAAAACATGGAAAGTAACCAGTGTGGCAGCAAATGCATTAAAAGGCAACAAGAAGATGGAAAGTCTGACAATTGAAAAAAATGTCAGAAAGATTGGAAAGAATGCCTTTGCAAATTGCAGAAAGCTGAAAAAAGTTACTATTAAGAGTAAAAAGATCAATACCATTGGAAAGAATGCGTTTAAAAATATAAATAAAAACGCAACGGTCAAAGTGCCGAAAGCACAGAAGAAAAAGTATGCAAAACTTTTGAACAAAGCGAAACTTTCCAAAAAGGTAAAGATAAAATAGTAAAGGGAAAGTAACAGAAACAAAAGGAAAGAAAGGGGTAAAATATTATGGGACTTATCAGAGCAGCCGCCGGAGCAGTCGGCGGAACAATGGCAGATCAGTGGAGGGAGTTTTTCTATTGTGAGGCGATGGATGCAGATACCCTGGTTGTAAAAGGACAGAAGCAGGTGGGAAGGCGGTCCTCAAACACAAAGGGCAGTGAGAATATCATTTCAAACGGTTCCGGCATTGCAGTTGCAGACGGTCAGTGTATGATGATCGTTGAACAGGGCAAAATTGTGGAAGTTTGTGCAGAACCGGGAGAGTTTACTTACGATAGCTCCACAGAACCAAGTATTTTTACCGGAAAACTGGGCGAAGGTCTGAAAAAGACCTTTGCCACCTTCGGAAAGCGTTTTACCTACGGCGGAGATACCGGAAAAGACCAGAGAGTGTATTATATCAATACAAAAGAGATCATGGATAACAAATTTGGCACGGCAAATCCGTTTTTGTTCCATGTAGTGGATCACAATACCGGACTGAGCCGTGATGTACAGGTAAGATGTAACGGTATCTATTCTTACCGCATCACCGACCCGATCCTTTTCTATAAGAATGTCTGCGGAAATGTAGAGATGACTTACGACAGAGAAGAGATCGACGGACAGTTAAAGACAGAGTTTATCTCCGCACTGCAGCCGGCATTTGCACAGCTGTCAAGACTGGAGCTTCTGCCAAGTGATATCCCGGCACATGCGGGAGATCTCGAAGAGGCGATGAACGAAGCACTCACCAAAAAGTGGGCGGAAAAACGCGGTATTTCCGTGGTATCCGTAGCGATGAACCCGATCACCCTCAAAGAAGAAGACCTCAAGAAGATCCAGGAAATCCAGGATGCTGCTGTTCTGAGAGATCCGACGATGATGGCGGCAACGCTTGGCAGTGCACAGGCAGAAGCCATGAAAGCAGCCGCATCCAATCCAAACGGTGCGATGATGGGCTTTATGGGACTGAATATGGCAGGAGGAGCTGGAAGTGCCAATATCCAGGATCTTCTCCAGATGGGAAATCAGAGACAGCAGGCACAAAGACAGCAGCAGTATATACCGGAAGAAAAACAGGCCCAGCCGATACGTCCGTCCGCACAGGCAGGAAGCTGGCAGTGCAGCTGCGGAGCTGTAAATACCGGCAAATTCTGCATGGAATGCGGAACAGCAAAGCCGGAAGAGGGCTGGAGATGCAGCTGCGGGGCACTGAACAAAGGTAAATTCTGCAGTGAATGCGGCAGTCCGAGACCAGCAGCAGCAAAAAAATACCGCTGTGATAAATGTGGATGGGAGCCGGAAGATCCGACAAATCCGCCGCGTTTCTGTCCGGAATGCGGAGATCCGTTCAACGATGGTGATATTGTACAGTAAGGGGATGAATCTATGGCAGATATCAGAGAATACAAATGCCCTGCCTGTGGCGGAGCAATGGAATTTGACAGCAAAACTCAGAAAATGAAATGCCCTTACTGTGATACGGTTGCAGATCTGTCCGACTTTGAAGAAACGCAGTCGGAGAAAACAGCTTCCAAAGAAGGGGCAGAACAGGGAGAAACACAGGAAGCAGCAGAAGAAGGAGCAATGATGCTCTACGTGTGCGAATCCTGCGGTGGTGAAATCCTGGCAGATAAAACGACCGGTGCCACGAGCTGTCCGTACTGCGGCAACAAAGTTGTTATGAAAGGGCAGTTTGACGGTGCCTTAAGACCGGATTATATCATTCCATTTAAGAAAGACAAAAAACAGGCAAAAGAAGCATACCGGAAACATCTCGAAGGCAAAAAGTTTTTGCCGGGTGTTTTCAAACAGCAGAACCATATCGACGAGATCAAAGGTGTTTATGTTCCGTTTTGGATATTTGATCTGAAAGCAAAGGCAGATTTCTCCTATCATGCGGAAAAGACGCGTGTATGGGTATCAAATGATATTGAGTACACAGAGCATGAGAATTTTGAAGTAAAAAGAGCAGGAACGGTAGAGTTTGAAAAAGTTCCGGCAGACGGATCAAAAAAGATGGATGATACGCTGATGGAATCGGTGGAACCATATGATTTTAAGGAAGCAGTGCCGTTTCGCATGGCGTATATGGCAGGATATCTGGCAGACCGCTACGATGTGCCGAAAGAGGAGTGCATCGGGCGTGCGAAAAAACGTATCCGGAGAAGCACAGAGCGTGAATTCCGAAATACCGTTAAAGGTTATCATGTGATCGATCAGGAAAAAGCAAATATGGAGATCAAAGACCAGGCAAAGTATGCTCTCTATCCGGTATGGATCTTAAATACGACCTGGAAAGATAAAAAATACATTTTTGCCATGAACGGTCAGACCGGAAAGATTGTCGGTGATCTTCCGGCAGACAATGGAGCATTCTGGAGATTTGTTGCCATGTGGGGAGCAGGGATCGGACTTGTCCTTTATGCACTGCTCTGGGTTTTCATGGTGTTGCTGTAAGGAGGTGGCGAGATGAAGAAAACAAAAATGAAAATCATGTCTCTGCTGCTTAGTATGGTATTATTTTTATTCGTACCATTTCTGAATCTTCAGGCAGCATCGAATCATCCGGCAAGACTTGTTGACCAGGCAGAGCTGCTCACGGCAGAAGAACAGCAGCAGATCCAGGCAAAACTGGATGAAGTCAGTGAATTGCATCATTGTGATGCAGTGGTAATGACCGTTAATTCCCTGGAGGGAAAAACGGCAACCGAATACGCCGATGATGCATTTGATTACGATGGCTATGGACTTGGCGAAGACAAAGCGGGGATACTTTTCCTGGTGGATATGGGCGACCGCAACTGGGCAACAAGCACACATGGTTATGCGATCACGGCATTTACGGATGCCGGACTTAGTTATATAGAAGAAAAGCTGGTATCCTACCTTGGTGATGGTGAGTACGCAGAAGCATTTAATTGTTTTGCAGAACAGTGCGACCGTTTCCTGACACAGGCAGAGACAGGCGAGCCATATGATGTAGATAATATGCCGCAAGAGCCATTTGCCTATGCATTCTGGCTGGTTGTATGCCTGGCAATCGGATTTGTGATTGCACTGATCACGGCATCGATCAAACGTTCCAAACTGACTTCCGTTGTGAAGCGGACCACAGCAGAAGAATATATGAAAAAAGGCAGTCTGAATCTTACCGTGAAACAGGATCGCTTTATTAATAAAGTGGTTACAAGCCGTCCGGTTCCAAAAAATGATAATGACTCACACAGTGGAGGCGGCGGAAGCAGCACGCATGTCAGCTCATCCGGTGAAGTACACGGAGGTCACAGCGGAAAATTCTAAAGAGTGAGTATACCTGCAAAAGTGTGATACATTTTTGCAGGTATCTTTATATAATTTTAATGTGGATAAAAAATTGTTAATACTATTTTTAGGTACATGGTGTTATGATAGTCATGAAACAGAACTGGGAGACAAAAAGAATCATGAAGATAAAGAAAAAAGCCGGACACCGGCATATGACATCGTTTCAGATCATTATACTGGGATTTATGGGAGTGATCCTGGCAGGGAGTTTGCTGCTGATGCTTCCGTGGGCATCCAGAAGCGGAAGATGGAGTTCCTTTTCTGATACGTTATTTACTGCGACATCAGCAGTCTGTGTAACAGGACTGGTTGTGCAAGATACAGCAACTTACTGGTCTGAATTTGGTCAGGTTATTATTTTGCTGCTGATCCAGATTGGCGGTCTCGGCGTTGTGACTGTGGCAGTATCGATCGCAACGATCGCCGGCAGGAAGATCGGACTGATGCAGAGAAGTACCATGCAGGAAGCAATCGCAGCTCCGAAAATGGGCGGGATTGTGAGGATGACTACTTTTATCTTAAAAACCTCGTTTTTGATCGAACTGATCGGGGCAGTTATTCTGTTTCCGGTTTTTTACAGAGAATTTGGACTTGGCAAAGGAATCTGGTACGCTGTATTTCATGCGATATCTGCATTCTGCAATGCCGGATTTGATCTGATGGGAGTAACAGGAAAATTTTCATCCCTGACTTCTTTTGCGGCAAACCCGGTTGTGAATCTTGTGATCATGACACTGATCGTGGTTGGCGGTATTGGATTTTTTACCTGGCTGGATATCAAGGAGAATAAATGGCATATTAAAAAATACCGGCTGCAGAGCAAAGTAGTTCTTGCAGTCAGTGCCTTTCTGATCCTGGTTCCGGCGATCATGTTCTTTTTTTTGGAATTTCAGCATATGCCGCTGGGAGAACGGATCTGGAGTTCTTTTTTCCAGTCTGTGACAACAAGAACAGCTGGATTTAATACTGCTGATCTCGATAAAATGACAGATTCCGGAAAGATGGGAATGGTGCTTCTGATGGTGATTGGAGGATCTCCGGGATCTACAGCAGGCGGGATGAAAACAACAACCGCAGCGGTTCTGTTTGCCATGGCGATTTCCGTATTTCGAAAGAATGAGCAGGCACATCTTTATAACAGAAGAATTGCAGAAGAGACGCAGCGAAATGCCGCTACAATTTTTGTTTTATATATGATGCTGTTTACAGGAAGTGCGATGTTCATCAGCTATCTGGAAAAAGTACCGCTTGTGACGGCATTTTTTGAGACCGGATCGGCAATCGGAACGGTAGGACTTTCTCTTGGACTGACGCCGACACTTTGTCTGGCTTCGAGACTGGTACTGATCTGTCTGATGTTCTTTGGAAGAGTCGGGGGACTGACGCTGATCTTTGCGACCGTTTCCGGGAAGCGGACGGAGTATAAATATCCGCAGGAAAAGATTAACGTAGGATAGGAGTATCCACCAGATACAGAGTGTGCTTGATTTGCAGGAAAAAGCAGGATATTTATGATGCGATCAAGATGAAAAATGAAAAAAGCTATAGATGGAGGAAAAGAAGACATGAAATCAATCTTACTGATCGGGCTTGGAAGATTTGGAAGGCATATTGCGATAAAACTGGATGAACTGAATCATCAGGTTATGGCAGTAGACAACAATGAGAGCAGAGTAGAGGCAGTTCTGCCGTATGTGCGTAACGCACAGATCGGGGATGCGACCAATGAGGATTTTATCCGTTCACTCGGCGTGCGCAATTTCGATGTCTGCATTGTGGCGATCGGAGATAATTTCCAGAGTTCTCTGGAAACAACGTCTCTGTTAAAAGAGCTGGGAGCAAAGATGGTAGTCTCCAGAGCAGCAAGAGATGTACATGCGAAGTTCCTTTTAAGAAACGGAGCAGATGAGGTTGTATATCCGGAGAAACAGCTGGCATCCTGGACGGCGATCCGTTACAGTGCAGATCACATTTTTGATTATGTGGAGCTAGATGAAGAACATGGCATTTTTGAAATTTCCATTCCGGATGCCTGGATCGGAAAAACGGTTGGAGAACTGGACATCCGAAAGAAATATAATGTAAATATCATGGCACTGCGGTGCAACGGCGTGCTGGATATGAATATTGCGTCGGAAACTCTGCTTGGAGATGACCAGACCATGCTGGTACTGGGAAATATTAAAAACATCCAGAAACAGTTCCATATCTGAAACGAAAGAAGATGGTAATATGAAAGAATTTCTTTTATTGCCGGCAGTGGGAGGCATTTTTATATTTATGTATGAAATGCTGAAAAAATTTGATGCATTTTGTGATGCAAACAGACAGAATCTCTGGCTGGAGGAGGATGCGGTACCGGAAGAAAAAGAGGAAAGTGCAGAACAGGTGATGGATGACTGCCTTTCCTCTTCTGTTTCCGCAGAACGGAACGGCCGCCTGGAAAAACTGCTCGCTGCATTTCAGAGAGAAAAGAAAGTACAGAACTTCCGTGATCTGTTTACTAGTATTTTGATCTTACTGGCAGCCAGTGTGATGGGATATTTTTTCAACAGTCTGGGTTTTGCAAATGCCAATATCATGACAGTGTTTGTGTTTGCAGTACAGCTGATCGCAGTGCTTACAAATCACAGGACCTACAGTATGATCGCCGCCGTGCTGAGTGTACTTATTTTTAATTTTCTGTTTACGACACCGCGGTATACATTTCATGCTTACGGAGAGGGATATCCGGTTACCTTTCTGATCATGTTCGGTATTGCATTTTTGACCGGAACGCTGGCACTGAAGTTAAAAAATCAGGCAAAACAGTCAGAAATGGTGGCTTTCCGCACAAAGATTTTGTTTGATACAAACCAGATTCTGCAGTGTGCCAGAGGAAGGGAAGAAATCATCAGTAAAACGGGACAGCAGCTTCGGAAACTCCTTGGAAGAAATGTGATTTTTTACAGTGTAAAAGATCATGAACTGGAAAAAAGCAAAGTGTTTATGATGGAAGACAGGGAGTGGTCAGAACAGCAGAAGCTGAAAAAAGAAAAGTATGTGGCAGAATGGGTTTTAAAACACCGGAAACGTGCAGGTGCAGGCACAGGGAATTTCCCGGGTGCAGAATGCCTTTATCTGACGGTCGGTGTAAATGAAACAGTTTATGGAGTACTGGGGATCAGCATAGAAAAGAAGCAGCTGGAAAGTTTTGAAAAAAGTATCCTTCAGGCGATTATCGGCGAGTGTGCACTGGCACTGGAGAATGAACAGATTACCATTGAAAAAGAAAAAGCGGCGATTCTGGCAAAAAATGAACAGCTTCGCTCAAACCTTCTGCGGGCGATTTCACATGATCTGCGGACACCGCTGACCTCAATTTCCGGAAATGCGAGCAATCTGCTTTCCAATGCAGATTATTTTGACAAAGAGACGAAAAAGCAGCTGTATCTGGATATTTATGATGACTCTATGTGGCTGATCAATCTGATTGAAAATATGCTGTCCGTGACCAGACTGGAGGAAGGTCGGATGAATCTGAACATATCAGTAGAACTGGTGGATGATGTGATCCAGGAGGCACTTCGCCATGTAGACCGGAAAAAAGATGAACACACGATCACGGTTGAGCATGAGGACGAATTGCTTCTGGCCAGAATGGATTCCAGGCTGATCGTGCAGATGGTCATCAATCTGGTGGATAATGCGATCAAATATACGCAGAAGGGATCCCATATTGATATCAGGACAGGAAGAGAAGGGAAAAATGCCGTAATCTCAGTTGCAGATGACGGACCTGGAATTTCCGATGAAATGAAAGAACATATTTTTGAAACTTTTTATACCGGGACGAATAAGATTGCAGACAGCAGGAGAAGTCTTGGACTTGGACTTGCACTCTGCAAATCCATCGTAAATGTCCATGGAGGAGAAATCAAAGTTTCAGATGCACATCCACATGGAGCAGTTTTTCAGTTTACATTACCAGCAGGGGAGGTATATTTGTATGAACAAACCACGGATACTGGTTGTGGAAGATGATAATTCGGTGAAAAATCTGATCACAACAACTTTGAAAGCACATGATTATCATTTTCTGACGGCGGAGAATGGAGAAGTGGCGATCCTGGAAGCAGCGAGCCACAACCCGGAGATCATGCTGCTGGATCTTGGACTTCCGGACATAGACGGAATTGAAGTGATAAAAAGAGTGCGGACATGGTCGCAGATGCCGATCATCGTGATCAGTGCCAGAAGCGAAGATGTTGACAAGATCGAAGCACTCGATGCGGGAGCAGATGATTATCTGACGAAACCATTTTCAGTAGAAGAATTGCTTGCAAGGCTTCGTGTGACCAGACGCAGACTGCAGATGATGAAAAGTGACGCACTGAATCAGAGTGCAGTTTTTGTAAACGGAGATCTTCGCATTGATTATGCGGCGGGCTGTGTGTATCTTGGGGAAGAAGAGCTTCATCTGACACCGATCGAGTATAAATTGCTGTGTCTGCTGGCACAGAACGCAGGAAGAGTCCTGACCCATACCTTTATCATGGAAAATATCTGGGGCAGTAACTGGGAAAAGGACATTGCTTCGCTTCGGGTATTTATGGCGACACTGAGGCGGAAACTGGAAAAAAACCCACAGTCTCTTCAGTATATCCAGACGCATGTCGGCGTCGGATACCGTATGATGAAATTTGAAGAATCATCAGAAAATAAAAAGGGTGAATATTAAAACATCAGGATGGAGTCTCTTTTATCCTCTTCCAGCAAGAAGACTCCGACCTCTAAGGTGGGAGATGGCAAGTACAATGGAAAAGAAAACAGTATGCAGGGAGATCATCCCGGCATACTGTTTTTTTAACCAAATCAAGCAGCAAAGTGGATTGCGAATATTCGCTTTTTCTATTCTACAGAATTTCCTGTAAACGCTTCAGCAGATCGCCCTGCAGATAGTAGGTAGTCTCAAAATTCAGATAACGCATCGTCTGATCATCCCACAGGATTTTAATCTGCGGCGGGAATTCCTCGTCGCTTTCCCAGAACTGAAGCAGAACCGGGAAGAAAGAAAATGCCGGGATTTCTGCAGTGATATCAGCACCGGCAAGAGCTGGCTTTAAAATCCCGCCGATGGAAACACATGCCTTTTTGACGGCATCCACTTTGCCGGAAAAGAAATCTGCATATTTCTGTGAAAAAATTTCGGCACTTGGGCTTGCACCGGCAGCAGCAAAATTTGCGATTGGAGTCCATTTGCCGCCAAGAGGGGGCAGTTCCGTTTCTTGACCGTGACAGAGCATATCGTAGATGGTCATGACTGTTTCATAAGAGCGACATTCTGCAAAACCATCCGATGTTTTTTCGAAAACAGTTCCGCTTGGGCGATCAATCTTGCAGGGCGTATTCAGATAAGTAAGATAAATATAATCTTTATCAAGATCCAGGTGAAATTTGGCAGAGATGGCTTCCTGATCATATTTCAGGAAATGAGCTTTGCCGATATCCACCTGCTTTTCATAGTTTGAAATCATAAGATCCTCCTTTTCGAATGAAAATCATGATGCCAGGGTCAAAAGGTCTAAATCCACATAAGCTTGCTCATATCATTCATTGTAACATGGTCCGGCCGTTTCTTCCACAGACAGAGAAAGAAATGGATTTCTTATAGCAAAAACAGATTTTTTCCATGGGAGGAGATAACGTTTTTCTTGCATGAACAGGAGATACTAGTGTAAAATATAAAAGATTTTTAAATCTGAAAATACAACAGAGCAGGTATAGAAGAAATATGAAAGGAAAAAGAGTGATTGCAGCTATTCTGCTTGTGGGAATTTTAGCAGCCACCCTGGCAGGATGCAAAAATGAGGATATCAGTAAAAAAGAAACAGAAAAACCGGTCATCACCCTGGGCAGTGACAATTATCCGCCATACAATTATCTGAATGAAGACGGAATCCCGACAGGGATTGATGTAGAACTGGCTACGGAAGCTTTTAAAAGAATGGGGTATCAGGTGGACGTTGTCCAGATCAACTGGGAGAAGAAAAAGGAGCTGGTGGAGAGCGGGGAGATCGATTGTATCATGGGCTGTTTTTCCATGGAAGGACGCCTTGACGATTACCGCTGGGCAGGACCATATATAGCAAGCCGTCAGGTGGTTGCTGTAAATGAGAATAGTGATATTTATAAACTGAGTGACCTGGAGGGAAAGAACCTGGCTGTTCAGTCCACAACCAAACCGGAAGGCATCTTTCTGAACCGGACGGATGAGAGAATCCCAAAGCTGGGCAATCTGATCAGCCTGGGACACAGGGAGCTGATCTATACATTTCTGGGAAAAGGATATGTAGATGCAGTTGCAGCACACGAGGAATCTGTTGTCCAGTATATGAAGGATTATGACGCAAGCTTTCGTATCCTGGAAGAACCTTTGATGATCACTGGGATAGGTGTTGCTTTTGCAAAAGAGGATGACAGGGGAATCTGTGAGCAGATGAGCCAGACTCTGGAAGAAATGCGTCAGGATGGCACATCCCTGAAAATCATTGAAAAATATCTGGATGATCCCCAGAAGTATCTGGAGGTGGATGATCTTGGATATTAAGAGAAAGAAAAAAGAAAAACGAATCCAGCTGCTCGGTGGTCTGATTGGAATCTGTGTGGCTGTAGTCTCTCTGTTTTATTTCTTCCACGCAGAAAAAGCAGAAGCAGAGAAAAGAATGGTGGAGATTGTAAACTATGTGAAAGTGCAGTGTTCCACCTACACCCATTATAATGAATCTTCGGAATCCAAAAGTC
>ENA-OURQ01003221-OURQ01003221.1-human-gut-metagenome-genome-assembly--contig:-NODE-3221-length-11225-cov-3.790600_pt1 | contig 11225 bp, 6 predicted proteins | sample MGYA00242105_ERZ508999 | MGnify/ENA primary metagenome ERZ508999 (study PRJEB26280, sample SAMEA2338771) | human gut metagenome | biome: human gut; feature: human-associated habitat; material: faeces...
AACAGGTATAAGTGGTGTAGCCTCGTGCAGTGCAGGTCGGTGCGGTAACTGCTGCATTGTGGTTATGACCGAGGCTTGCGACATCTCTCGCTTCACTTGCATTGCAACGGGTACATGTTCTTGTCTCAGTCCCATTTTCGGTGCAAGTCGGTGCTTTAGTCTGGTTCCATTCGCCGTAGCTATGACCGAGTGGATTAGTGTAGCTATCGATATAGCTGTCGCCGCAAGCGCAGGTATGTGTGGTATAACCCTTTGCCGTGCAGGTGGGAGCCGTTACAACTGCATTGTGGTGATGTCCCGTTGCGGGGATCTCTTTATAGGTCGTGTAGTCGCAACGAGAGCAGGTGTCATATGCTTCCCAACCAATCTCTGTGCAGGTCGCCGCATTGCCGTCGTGGTGTATACGGTCATGACCGAGGGAATCGGTATACTCGTCGGTGTAGCTGTCGCCGCAAGTAATGCAGGTATGGGTCGTGTAGCCCTTGACCGTGCAGGTCGGTGCGGTCACTTTCTCGGTGTAGCTGTGTGTATGCGCTTTCTCAATTACAACGCCGCCGCTTACGACCTCAAAGCTGACAGGCTCTTCATCGTAATTATAAGCATCTCCATCGCCGCAGCGCAGGGTCACTTCTGTCTTGCCGCTTGCACCGTCGAGCACCTTAAACTTAAGCTTAAGTATTTCGCCGTTATAGGTGCTGTCATTGTCTCCGACCCAAACGGCGCTTGTTTTTACTGTCCAGCCGGTGAATCCGCTGTTTTCAAAGCCGACGAGTTCAAGCTTTTCAGCATCGTAGTTTATGCCAAGTGTCAGAACCGCAACACCGGGGTTATTGACTGTGCTGACACTCAATGCCACCTCATCGCCAGCCTTTGCGGTCTGCGTCGAGACGATAAGCTGCGCCGTACTGTCGGCAAATGCAACGCCCATTCCGGAGAAGAGTGAAGTGACCATGCAAAGTGTCATTAGGATGCTTAGTATTCTTTTTTTCATCTTTACTCCTTTCTGTATCACAGACGCCCAGTGCAGTTTTTGCTGCACTCAGCTTTTGGTACATCATTGCCTGCAAGGAATTTCTTTACTCTGAGAAGATCAAGCGCATTGACGACATCGTCGCCGGTAACATCGCCGCTGCACGCCATCTCAACGCTATCGCCTGCGAGGAACTTTTTGAGCCTGAGAAGGTCAAGAGCATTGACGACACCGTCGCCGTTGAAGTCGCCGGGCAGTACGCTGCCGACAGTTATAGTGCCTGCCTTTATGTCAGGGCAAATGACTTCCTCGTCGTAGTTTGCAATATCACCGATCGAGTACAGCATGTTGACCTGTATATCTCCGTCCTCGACACCATCAAGGACCTTAAAACGAAGCTTCAGGATCACGCCGTTATAGGTGTTATCAGAATCACCGAGCCAAACCGCATTGTTTGCGACCGTCCAGCCGGTGAATCCTGCGTCCTCATGGCCTACCAAGGTCAGCTTGCTGCGGTCGTAGTCGATGCCGAGTACCATGACCATAATGCCGGGGTTTTCGCTCAAGCTGACAGACACCGTAACCTCTTCTCCTGCTCTCGCACTGGCGTTGGAGACCGAGATGCATCCGGCATTGATCGTGGGAACGGATTTTGCAACACTGATCCTGCCGCCTGCGATCGAGTTGTTGACAGAATTGCCGCTGACATTTTTGAAGGTATCCGCGCTAACGGTCACATCATATTTGCCTGCTGCTGCGCTGTCGGCCACCTTAAATGTGAGGTAAAGAAGTGTGCCGTCGGATTCGATGTTCACAGAATCGGTGTAGCTTACGATATTAGCTGCGGCACCGACCGTAAATGTTCCGCTGTCGGAAGTTAGCAGCACTTCACCTTTGGTTACATCCGTCAGTGTCAAAGCACTGCTGTCATAGCTGACCTTGAAGCTAAACTGTGAAAAACCGTTGTTATCGGAAACGATAACGGGCACAGTCACCGTTTCACCGGTGTAACCGCCGACTTCGCCGACAGCCACATTTATAGGCACCGTCGGATCTGCCGTGCCACAGCGTGTGCACTTGCCGTTTATATAATTGTGGCCAAGCGCAGAGAGTACTGCTGTTTTGGTCTCGCTGCAGCCTGTGCAGGAGAAGGTTTTGACGCCGTTAGCGGTACATGTTGCCGCTTTGGTCACTGTGCCGTTATCCCATGTGTGGGTATGTATCTTCTCCCACTTTGCGTAAAGCGTAAGCGCACTGTTGCCGGAATAGGTATCGCCGGACTTATAAGCAACGGTGCCGTCCTTAACTGTGGTCCAGCCGAGGAAGTTATATCCGTCACGGGTCGGGACAGTGCTGCTTACCTTGAAAGCGGCATTGTGTGCCTTAACAGAGCTTACAGGAGCATTCATGCCGCCGTTTGCATCGTAGGTTACCGCATAAGTTTTTAGCTTGTAGCGGTAGTTTGTGGTAGTCTCAATATCACGGTTCGTCTTGGTTTCAGGCTTTGACTCCTGCCACGCAGACCAACTGCCCTCTGTCGTTACCTGAGTTGCAGTCCTGGTCTGATAGGTATATTCGTAGGTCTTGAAGGTACCTGCCTGCGCCCAAAGGTAGAAGTTGCAGGAGCATGCGGAATTGCCGTACAGCGTCTTGCCGCCCTTGTCGGCAACGCTTGTTGCCGACAGCTGCGAGGTCGTCCTGAGCGTGTGGTAATGATGCGAGCCGGAGCCGTAGGATATCGAGTCGACATTATTCATACCGTCATAGTAATTGCAGCAGTAATGATAGTAATTATAATATGTCTTTGTTGCCGTTATCCTTAAGGTATCGCTCTCGGTAGGCTTTGAGGTCGTAGTCTTTGACGCACTCCAATCGCCGTATTTTGTCGATGTGGTGTTGTCTCTGTACCGATACAGCGTTTTTGTTTCGATATCGTGGCTGTCGGATGTGACACTGCCGGGCAGCTTCGTCGCCCAACTGCTCCAGTTGCCGAGATACTCCTTGTAGGTATCGCCGCACTCTTTGCAGGTGTACAGAACATGCTCAGGCTCGGAGTCGGTCGCTGCTATGCTCTGTGCAGTGTAATTATGCTTGCAGCCGGTGAGCTCGAAAACATAACCTGTCCTGCTTATTGTTTTGGTGTTTGTCTTTTTGATATAATCACGGTAGCTGTAGCCTGTCTTTATTACAACTGCATCTGAACCGGAATCTTTAGTTCCGACAGCGGTATCGTTAAGATTTGCCGAGCCGAATATCCACAACTGACCGTCGCCGAGAGATGTAGTGTAATATTTTGCCGAGGTGTAGCTAAACTTCTTATAATTGCTCTTTGAGTACGGAGTTGTAGACCACTTTTCATTCCATGCACTTGACGGTATCTGCTTTCCGCAATCGCTTGTTCCCCAGAACGGTTCGTGAGCGCCGCAGGACGGGCAAAGGTAATAATAGTAACGGTACAGGGTCGCCGTTCTCACCTGCCTTGTCGATGACGGTGACACGGCGGTTGTGGAATAAGCGCTCCACGAACCCCAGTAGCTTGCGTCCACCTCGACCGTGGTGTCCACGGTTTTCTCTTTTGCCGTATATGCCTCGTCGTCGAAATCGTCAACATTGTATATGTAGACCACATCACCCGAAACGACCTTGTCGTACGATACGAACACAGGGTAAAGGTTTACCGCACCCGAAATAGTCAGCTTTTCGGTCGGGCGGATATCATAATCCGCCGCGCCGTCCGTATATGACCAGCCGCAGAAGTAATATCCGTCCTTTGTCGGGTATGATGACGGCAGTGTGTAGCTGCTGCCATAGTTTGCAGATGTGCTCTGCCATACCGATTTATCTGCATTGTATAAGGTCACCTTTGCGGTGTTTATCGTCCAGTGTGCGTAGACGGTGGTGTTTGACGAGAATGTCGTACCGGCGGATATCTTCGTTCCGCCGCTTGCAGCAGTGTACCAGCCGTCAAAGGTATAGTTTGTGCGGGTCGGCGTGGGCAGGCTGCCGAGGCTGCCGCCCTTGGATATCGACTTCGTAGAAGTCGAACACGAACCGCCGTTTGCGTTGAAGGTGACGGTAACGGTAGAAGATGCAATAGGGCTGCTCGTAAATCCTGCTTTTGCATATGAAGTATCCTTTAAAACCTGATACAATGAATCTCCGCCAGCGAGCAGTGAGTAGCCAACAGAACCCATATTTTCAACTGCGTATGTGCTCACCACAGGATCAATAATTAAAAAGTTCTTCTCAGATAATGTCGATGAGGCTGTTACATTTGTAAACCCTACAACGGTTACATAGTGTTGGGAGCTACCTCTACCAGTAACTTGAGCTATCACTGGTTTTCCTTTAGAGAGTTCAGTATAAAACGCATTAAATGCATTGGTTTTGCTTAGTCTGCTCGATGAGTACGAACCTTTAGTCCATACACAATTTACATTGCTTTGCGTATTCCCGTATTGATTGTACTCATAAAAATAGTGGGTTTTTTTATCTAAAATATCCCTACAGTACGCCAACGCATAACACGAACATGCATATAGTCCCGGTGTTTGATGCCCAGTTCCTTTTATTATGCTCCAGTCGACATTTAATGTTAATGAAGCATAGGCCCTTTCATCGGCACGACCATCAATTACCATCGTCGGCAATATGGTTGCTATCATCAGTACGGCGAGTACCAATGACAAGATCCGTTTTTTCATTTTGCCTCTCCTTTTTTTATTTTTGCGGTAGGTGTATTTTAACATTTTGATCACATTTTGTGGTGATAAATGCAATTATAGTCTCGTTTTCGAAGAAAACAGCACATTAGTTCAATTGCTTGAAGTTTTTCCAACACCTTTACTATGGTAAAATTGCCGAAAATTGTGTATTATTTTTGTTGAAATTAACGGCTTTTATTTCCATGGAATATAAAGAAAACGGCAGCAGGTCATCCCCTGCTGCCGTTCCCTGTATATTGGGGATAAACGACTGGAGTCGTTTTAAGCTGATGCAACTTATTTCGTTGCTTTGATGCTGACGGAGGCGCTCCGTGCAGAGTTTGCGTTACTGTTCGCAGCGCAAACTGCTTTAACTTTGTAATAATATCTGGTGTTCCTCTTTGCACCGGTGTTGATGTAGGACGTCTTTGTGGTGCTTTCCCAGTATTTGAAGTTCTTGCCGTCGGTCGAGCGGTAGACATAGTATTTATCCGCACCCGTGACAGCCTTCCATGTGAGCTTCGGCTTGCCGCCCGAGGTCGTGATGCTGACGCTCGGTTTCGCAAGCGTGGTAATCAAGTTCTTCGTGTTGCTGTTTGCAGAGGCAACATTGTTTCCGTTTACGATTGCAACTGCTTTAACACGGTAGTAATACTTTGTGCCCGATGCAGCGCCCTTATTGGTGTAATTGGTCTTAGTCGTGCTGTCCCAGTACTTGAAGTTCTTACCGTCGGTCGAACGGTATACCCAATACTTCTTTGCGCCGGAAACCGACTTCCAGCTCAGCTTGGGCTTTCCGTTAGAGCGATTGATGCTCACGGTCGGTGCTGCGGGCTTGCACATGATTCGCTTGACAACGCTGAATTCAGAGCGTGCGTCGTTTGCGTCTATCGCTTTTACTTTGTAGTAGTAAGTCGTGCCTATGGTCGTTGACCTGTTTGTATAGTTTGTCGAAGTCGTCGTATCGTAGTAGTTAAAATTCACGCCGTCCGTTGAACGGTAGAGCCAGTACTTTACTGCGCCGTCAACTTCATTCCAGTAAACCTTCGGCTTACCCGAAGAAGTGGTTATCTTCAGTTCAGGAGCTGCCAGCATGTAATTGGGGTCTGCTTCCCCGCAACGGGAGCAGATACCGTTTACATAGTCGTGACCGAGTCTATCCGTGTAGTTATCGACATAGCTATCTCCGCAAGAACAGGTATAAGTGGTGTAGCCTCGTGCAGTGCAGGTCGGTGCGGTAACTGCTGCCGTGTAACTGTGAGTGTGCACAAAGTAGATATTTGCTTTTTGCAGACTGTCGTTGTCTAAGCCGACCATCACTGCGTTCCACTGGGCGGTGCTGCCTTTATAGTACACATCGGTCAGGCTGCCGCAGTTATAAAATGCTTTTTCGCCAATACTCTTAACACTATTGGGGATAGTGACGCTTATAAGATTTTCACAGCTCATGAATGTTCCGTAGCTGATCCTGGAGACGCTGTTTGAAACTGTTGCGGTCGTGAGAGCGGTACACCGGTAGAACGCACTCTCGCCAATGCTCGTGACGCTGTCCGGAATGACAACGCTCTTAAGGCTGCTGCATCCTCTGAAGGCATAAGCTCCGATGCTCTTTAAGCTGCCGGGAAGCGAAACGCTTGTGAGCTCGGTAAAGTAGCAAAACGCTCCTTCGCCGATACCGGTAACGCCATTGGAGACGACGATCTTGGTCGTGTCATATCTGTGATCATACCAAGGCGCACTGCTGTTATTATAATCGTCCACATCTCCCGTACCGGAGATAGTGAGTGTGCCGTTGTTATACGTCCATGTAATCCCGGCATAGTTTATATTCGCCCCGGTAAGGTTAGTGTTGCCGTCGGCGATACTTATCGCATTCCACTTGTCGGCGTTTCCGCCGTAGTTTACGGTGCTCAGCTTATTGCAGCTTCCAAATGCATATTCTCCGATGCTCGTTACACTGGCAGGTATCGTTACGCTATTTATATTTTCGCAGTACACAAAAGCACATTCTCCGATACTCGTTACGCCGGCTTCTATCACAACATTTTTTATTGAGTCTGCATGTCTGCTCCACAGAGCACGATACTCATGAAAACCATAGTCAAACATCGCTCCCGTGCCGGATATGGTCAGCGTGCCGTTGTTGTTCATTTTCCATGTCAAGTCAGCACCGCAGATGCCGCGAGGGAGTACAGTGCCGTCAGCGCATTTGATTTCTGCCGCAGCCAGATGATAGTTGCGATCATAAGTATTCATTGACTTCCACTGATTAACGGTTCCCCCGTAGTTTACGGTTATCAAATCCCATCCGGCAAACGCATAGTCTCCGATACTCGTTACGCTAACGGGTATCGTAATGCTTTCCGGACCGCCATACAATGTATAAAACGCGCCTTCGCCGATGCTCTTTACATCTTTGCCAATTGTCACGCTATTTATACTGTGGCACTCCTCGAACGCATAGTTTCCGATGCTCGTTACACCGGAGCCTATCACAACTTCTTCTATTGAGTCGCCTGGCCACGGTTGAATACGTCCTGAACCGTCGCCGTAGTTGTACATGGCACCTGTGCCGGAGACGGTCAGTGTTCCGTCTTCAAGCTTCCATTTCAGGTTACTGCCGCATGTGCCGCTGGTAGCCTCAGCTGCCGTTGCACCAACGGGCAGGAGCGTGAATACCAAACACAGCACAAGCAATACACTTAAGATCCGTTTTTTCATTTTACCTCTCCTTTTTCTTGTTTTTGCGATAGGTGTATTTTAACATTTTGATCACATTTTGTGGTGATAAGTGCAATTATAGTCTCGTTTTCGAAGAAAATAGCATATTAGTTCAATTGCTTGAAATTTTATTGCATATCAGGGTTTTTAGCTTGCTCGGTTTTGTGATTATAAAGTATGAACGCCTCACGGACACGAGCGAGATTTGCACGGCTCAGGGGCACGGTCGTGCCGTTTGACAGCGCGACATAGGCTCGGTGCAGCTCCTTTACATATTGCAGGTTTACCAAAAAGCTGCAATGCGTTCTGACAAAGTCACCGGCCTCGAGACGGCGGTGGAAATCGTCGAGTTTTTCGGGACAGGTGACCGTTTTCGTGCAGGTGACTATCTTGGTCTGACGCTGGGCATGCTCGCAGTACATAATATCCTTCAGCTTCACAACATGCAGCGACGATCTGTTCCATATCATGATGCTCGGTTCAAATGCATCCTGGCGGGTATTGAAAAGGTAACGCACGGCCGTGCGCATACGCTCTTCAAGCTCCGTCTTATATATAAAATAATCCGTATCATAGTCAAAAACATCCAGCGCCGCTATCGGGTCGCTCGCCAAAAAGATAAGCCGCATATCTGAGTTATCCTGGCACAGCGAGCCGCAAAAGTTCGGGTCCGCCTTTCTGGTTTCGGCATCGGATATATCCGCCATGAGCAGGTCATACGACAATCGGTGCCTGTCAAGCTGCCGGAGCTGCTCGAGTGAGGAAAACTCGCTTACGCAGGAAGTGACTCCGTATTTTTCGAGCTCCCTGCACAGTATTTCCTTAATCACGTTACGCCAAGTCTCACTTGGATCTACGATACAAACATCCAATATTTTGGTCACTATCCGCCCTCTTTTCCAATCTCAATTTATCGTAGATAAAATATAGCATTGTCGGCAGTGTTTTTGATAAAAATTGCAAATACTGCGCATTTTTACGCACAATCGACACATTTTTGCGCTTTTTGTCGTTTTGACAGCAAAAAAGGCACCGTCAAAAACGGTGCCCTTAAGGTCAAAAGTATCAAATTAAACTGTCTGTTCGGTGTTTAGCATAACGGTCACGGTGTAAACACCGTCCTCTATGGAATGGGTAAAGCTGCCGTTGTATTTCTCCGCCATATTGTCGAGCACTCTGAAGCCCACTCCTCGCTCAAGTTCTGGTATTCTGCGCTTCTTTGCCTCAGGATGCTCGGGCACGGGGTTGCTTTCACGGACAACAAGGTGTCCTCGTGAGATGAGCGCCGTAAGCTTTATCGTGGCATTATCCATGTGCTGACACGCTTCTATTGCGTTGTCCATAATATTGCCGAACAAAACAATGAGGTCGGTGTTTGATATTGCAAGGTCAGCCGGCATGGCGACATCCGCCTCAACATTTATACCAAGGCTTCCTGCCTCTCGGATCCGACTGTAAAGGAATGCGTCAACCGTCGGGTTGCGGCACTCGCCGAGGTGTGAGATGTACTGCTGCATCGGCAGAAGCTGCGCAGAATACTCGGACGCTGCCTTGGCGTTGCCCTCCTTCAGCAGCAGGTTTATCGCATTTAAGTGATGATATATATCGTGCCGCATTGCACGTATCTGCTCGTATTGCTTGGTAAGGTCGTCATAGTGTGAAAGCTGCACATCAAGCTGCTTTTCAAGAAGCTTGTTTTCGACCTCGAGCTGAACTCGCTGTTCGGTCCTGATCATCATCTGATAAAGAATAATGTCGGAAACGATGAACAGCAGCGAGGCGATGAGGAAAATTGCAATGTACTCCTGCCGCTGCGAATCGTAGACCACGGTGGTTAACATGGCCTCGCACAGTGTCTGCGACACCGGCAGCATTGCAAAGACAAGTATCTGCTTGCTGCTGAGGTTATTCTTCGACCGTATCATCGGCAGGCTGAATGTCAAAAGCACAAGGACTAAGCAGGGCAGATATACAAGACCGTAGGTCACGGTTCGGGGATCGGCCCACACCGAGATCATCGGATCCATATCGTAGTTCATGATCATCGGCATAAACATAAGCTCGAGCAGCACGGTGGCCGCAAGCTCAAGACCAACGGCAAGTATCTTTTTGAGCGGTCTGCCGTAAAACAGTGCAAAAGCCATCACAAGCGGCCCCGTGGGCATCAGCAGGATGCGCAGCATCGAGCCTGCCTGCGTATAGAGCAGTATCGGCACAGTGTAGGCAATGTTGATGACAAAGGCAAGCAGGATAGTCAGCCATACCGAGAAGCGCCGTCCGTCGAGCACACGCCACTGGAATGCAAACCACAGCAGCATGATGCAAGAATTGAATATCAAATTGGCATACAGTCCGTTATATTCCATACTCTCACACCTTTATCTCCTGCTTGACCGTACCGGCCAGCAGATCGAAGAATGCCCTTCTGCTTTCATTTCTATATGTACGACTTATCGGGACAAACGAGCCGTCACGCAGCTTAAACTGCTCCCGCTCCATCGCCGCTATCGCCTTTGCGCACACCCAAAAGCTTTGGTGGCAGCGGATAAAATCCGCCTGCACCCCGCCGCTATCGATAAGTGTCTTGGGAAATTGCGTGGTCTCGATATCGCCGTCGTCTGTGTGGACGATGGTCTTATGCTTAAGGCGCTCAATGCACAGGACGTTGTCAAGCCGTACCCGCTGATGATATGCGCCGCTCTTGACGGAAAGTGTTTTTATCGTAGCCGTTGAAGCAAGCGCCTTTTGCAGCGCTGCCGGCAGGCGCTCTTCCATGTTGGGCTTCAGGACAAAATAGACATGCTCCGTCTCGTACACATCCATGAGATATCCCGAATAGCTTGAAATGAATATGATTTTGCTTGTCGGCGATGCCTTGTTCAGCTGCTTTGCAAGCGTTATACCGTCAACCTCATCCATACGAATATCAAGCACGGCTATATCGGGTATATACCCGTCCTCCTCAACGGCTGCAATAAGTGCGGCGGAATTTTGGAAGGTCTGTATCTTATTCGGCGTACCGTCAAGCGTCTCATGCAAAATTTTCAGTACTTCATTGAGATACAGCTTCTCATCGTCACACACCGCTATTTGAAGCATACTCCGCCCTCCTCTTGACCAATTTAGTTCATTATTCGACCAGTTATGTATATTTTAACTAAAATCCGCATGAATTTCAACACAAAAAAATCCCGCAACCAAAATGGTTACGGGATTGCTGTATTTGCACCAAACGGTGCGTAGAGGCAGGGTATTTGCCCCAAAAGTACACCAGCCAATATCATAGAAACTGAGTATATCTCGTACTCCAATGTCTTTTTCTAAAGGTAAAAGGATGTAAGGATACAGATAAGACATTCCTCTGCTCATTACAGAATTCACATGACGAAAATGATACCGCCGGCAACAACTGTCCAAAACCCAATGGAGCGAGCGCGAGAGAGGAGGGTATGCCGCGATACAATGATAAATCATCTTTTCCGCATGGAACGGATATCATTGAAGGCGCTGCATCTCAACAGCCTTTCTGCTGTTTTGAGACAACGCCTTTGACTCATATCAGATTTTTTCTTCCACGGTTTTGCTGTCGTGGTATTTAATAAGGGCGTTGTATATTTTTTCGATGAGCTTCATGTCCGCATTGGTCATGTATGCCAGAAACAGCAGACACAGCAGAGTGAAGAGAACTATCAGAACTATCCAGTACCAAGCCATTTTTATTTCCTCCTTAATTTTCCCTTATTTTACCATAAACTTTAAAATAATAAAACGACAATACTCTGTAATTTGTTGATTCTTATTTTGAGTAAATTACTTTATCGCCAATTGCA
>ENA-OURQ01003222-OURQ01003222.1-human-gut-metagenome-genome-assembly--contig:-NODE-3222-length-11218-cov-50.325540_pt1 | contig 11218 bp, 8 predicted proteins | sample MGYA00242105_ERZ508999 | MGnify/ENA primary metagenome ERZ508999 (study PRJEB26280, sample SAMEA2338771) | human gut metagenome | biome: human gut; feature: human-associated habitat; material: faeces...
ATGATTAAGGATTGCCTGAGCATGTACAATTCATTTTTAACTAATAAATAAGAGGAGGGTAAATAGAATATGAGCGCATTATTTTCTAAAAAGAATAGAGAAGTTCTTTTAACCCCGCTGGGTTTGAATAACCCTGTCACCGTACAGGTGCTCGGTATCTGTTCTGCACTGGCTGTAACGGCTCAGTTGGAACCGGCTATCGTAATGGGGCTTTCTGTAACCATTATTACAGCCTTCTCAAACTTCGTTATCTCCTTGTTGCGTAACACCATTCCCAACCGTATCCGTATCATCGTTCAGTTGGTGGTTGTTGCTGCATTGGTGACTATCGTTAGTGAAATTTTGAAAGCATTCGCATACGATGTAAGCGTACAGCTTTCTGTATATGTAGGTTTGATTATTACAAACTGTATCCTGATGGGACGTCTGGAAGCGTTTGCTATGATGAACGGTCCTTGGGAATCATTCCTGGATGGTATCGGTAACGGATTGGGTTATGCCAAAATCCTGATTATCGTGGCATTCTTCCGTGAACTGCTGGGTGCAGGTACACTGTTCGGCTTCCAAGTTATCCCGCAGGCTGTTTATGACTTGGGCTACTTGAACAACGGCTTGATGTTGATGCCTCCTATGGCGTTGATTATCTGCGCTTGTATCATCTGGTACCAACGTGCAAAACACAAAGAATTGCAGGAAAGTAATAATTAATCCCCGCTATAAAACGAAAAGAATATGGAATATTTAAGTTTGTTTGTAAAGTCCATCTTTGTGGACAATATGATTTTCGCATACTTCCTGGGGATGTGTTCTTACCTGGCAGTATCGAAGAACGTAAAGACAGCCGTAGGTCTGGGTGCAGCCGTTACTTTCGTGTTGATTGTAACTTTGCCGGTGAACTATATGCTGGAAAATTACGTACTGGCACCTAATGCGCTGGTAGAAGGAGTAGACCTCAGTTTCTTGAGCTTTATCCTGTTTATTGCCGTTATCGCCGGTATCGTTCAGTTGGTGGAAATGGCGGTTGAACGTTTCAGCCCGTCACTCTATGCTTCATTGGGTATCTTCCTTCCGCTGATTGCTGTAAACTGTGCTATCATGGGTGCTTCACTGTTTATGCAGCAACGTCATTTCATCAACATTGGCGAGGCAACAACTTACGCTTTGGGCTCAGGTATCGGTTGGGCACTGGCTATTATCGGTCTGGCTGCTATCCGTGAAAAAATGGCTTACTCTGATGTTCCCGCTCCTTTGAAAGGTCTGGGTATCACTTTCATCACTGTAGGTTTGATGGCAATGGCATTTATGTGTTTCTCTGGTTTGAAAATCTAAAAGGAAAGGAATAAGACAATGGATATGAATTTAATATTAGCTAGTATTGGAGTATTCCTTGGAATTATCCTTCTGCTCGTTGTTATTTTGCTGGTAGCTAAGCAGTATCTTACTCCGAGCGGCAAAGTAAAGATAACTATCAATGGAGAGAAAGAACTGGAAGTAGAACAAGGTTCAACTTTGCTGAACACCCTGTCTGTTAATGGTATATACCTGTCATCGGCTTGTGGTGGTAAAGGTTCTTGCGGTCAATGTAAATGCCAGGTTGTAGAAGGCGGTGGTGAGATTCTTCCTTCTGAAAAAGGACATTTCAGCCGTAAACAACAACAGGATCATTGGCGTCTGGGTTGCCAGGTGAAAGTAAAAGGAGACCTGGGCATCAAGATTGATGAATCTGTAATGGGTGTTAAGGAATGGGAATGCGAAGTAATCAGCAACAAGAACGTTGCCACTTTCATCAAAGAGTTTATTGTGGCTTTGCCGAAAGGTGAACACATGGACTTTGTTCCGGGTTCATACGCCCAGATTAAGATTCCTAAATTTGAAATGGACTACAACAAGGATATTGACAAAGACCTTATCGGTCCGGAGTATCTGCCCGCATGGGAAAAATTCGGCCTGTTCGGCTTGAAATGCAAGAATACGGAAGAAACAATCCGTGCTTACTCTATGGCCAACTATCCTGCCGAGGGCGACCGTATCATGCTGACAGTACGTATCGCTACTCCTCCGTTCAAACCGAAAGATCAGGGTCCCGGCTTTATGGATGTGAATCCGGGTATCGCTTCATCTTACATTTTCACGCTGAAACCGGGTGACAAGGTAACGATGAGTGGTCCTTACGGAGACTTCCACCCGATCTTCGATTCTAAGAAGGAAATGATTTGGGTAGGTGGTGGTGCCGGTATGGCTCCATTGCGTGCGCAGATTATGCACATGACCAAGACACTGCACACTACCGACCGTGAACTTCACTATTTCTATGGTGCGCGTGCATTGAATGAAGTATTCTATCTGCAAGATTTCCAGCAATTGGAAAAAGACTTCCCGAACTTCCACTTCCATCTGGCTTTGGACCGTCCGGATCCCGCAGCCGATGCAGCAGGCGTGAAGTATACCGCAGGTTTCGTTCACAATGTGATGTATGAAACTTATCTGAAGGATCACGAAGCTCCCGAAGATATTGAATACTACATGTGTGGTCCCGGTCCGATGTCTAATGCAGTCGTTAAGATGCTGGATAGTCTGGGTGTTGAACCTTCTTCTATCATGTACGATAACTTCGGAGGATAATATCAGGATCTCCTTTTATTAATAATGAAAATAAGCCCGGTAAAAGTGAACTTTTATCGGGCTTTTTCTTTACTTTTGTATAAAACGAAAATAAATATGATAGAGAACATACTAGCCAATTTGAAAATTGAGCGACTGAACCCGATGCAAGAGGCGTCCATTGATGCTTGGAAAGAGGGAAAAGACTTAATATTATTGTCTCCTACGGGATCCGGCAAGACGTTAGCTTATCTGTTGCCTTTGGTGCAGAGTTTGAAGCCTGGTATAACAGGCGTACAGGCTATAGTGCTGGTTCCTTCCCGGGAGCTGGCTTTACAAATAGATCAGGTATTCAAATCCATGAATACGCCATTCAAGGCTGTAAGTTGCTATGGCGGACGACCTGCCATGGAAGAGCACCGTACCATCAAAGGGGTGCAGCCATCAGTTATCATCGGTACACCGGGCCGTATGAATGACCATCTTTCCAAACAGAATTTTGATGCAGACACGGTTTCCATTTTGATAATAGATGAATTTGATAAATGTCTGGAATTCGGTTTTCAGGAAGAGATGGCGACTGTCATAGGACAGTTACCCGGTCTGCAACGCCGTTTTCTGTTGTCGGCCACCGATGCGGAAGAGATTCCGCAGTTTACGGGGCTGAACAAGACCATTAAATTGAATTTTTTAAATCCGGAAGAGCAGCTTACCCAGCGACTGCATTTATATAAGGTACTATCTCCGGAAAAAGACAAACTTGAAACCTTGTATAAACTACTTTGTACCTTGGGAAGCCAATCGACATTGGTTTTCTGTAATCACCGTGAAAGTGTGGAAAGGGTAGGAAAGTATCTTCAATCCAAGAAGTTTCAATGTGGCATTTTTCATGGCGGCATGGAACAGGATGACCGTGAACGCTCCCTATATAAATTCCGCAACGGAAGTTGCCATGTGCTTATTTCTACCGATCTGGCCGCTCGCGGACTGGATATCCCCGAAATAGAGAACGTGGTACATTATCATCTACCTGCCAATGAGGACGGTTATATCCATCGTAACGGACGTACCGCCCGTTGGGAAGCCGAAGGAAATTCATACGTTATTCTTCATGCTGAAGAAACACTGCCCGGATATATAGCCGATGAGCCGGAAGAATTCATATTGCCCCAAGTGCCTCCCAAGCCGTCCTTGCCCGAATACGTAACATTATATATAGGGAAAGGCAAAAAAGATAAAATCAATAAGATAGATATTGTGGGCTTTCTCTTTAAAAAAGGTAACTTGAATAAAGACGAAATAGGACGGATTGATGTAAAGGACCACTATTCTTTTGCAGCCGTATCTCGCAAAAAGATAAAACAAACTTTGAATTTAATACGAAACGAGAAGATAAAGGGCATAAAAACACTTATTGAAGAAGCCAAATAATGACAATTTGTCAATTCTCGAAATGAAATGATTAAAGAATAATTCAAAAAGATATTTTTTTTATGCTTTAGATCATTGTTTACTAGGGATGTAGTTACAAAATGAAAGCATAAAAATTCAGATTTAACTAATTTGAAAGAAAATTATGCGGAAATTCGTAAATTTATTAGCGATTTTTTTGGAAAACTGAAAATAATGTGTAATTTCGCCCAATGTAAGATATAAACAAATTGTATAACCAAAACAAACTTCAAATGAAAAAGCATAATTTCAATGCGGGACCATCTATCTTGCCTCGCGAGGTAATTGAGAAAACAGCACAAGCCGTTCTTGATTTTAATGGTTCTGGTCTTTCCATCATGGAAATCAGTCACCGTGCTAAAGATTTTCAGCCTGTAGTAGACGAAGCTGTTGCTTTGTTTAAGGAACTGTTGAACATCCCGGAAGGGTACTCGGTACTATTCTTGGGAGGTGGAGCCAGCTTGGAATTCTGTATGATACCTTTCAATTTCCTCGAAAAAAAAGCTGCTTACCTGAATACAGGCGTATGGGCTAAGAAAGCGATGAAAGAAGCCAAGGCTTTCGGTGAGGTAGTAGAAGTAGCATCTTCCGCTGAAGCGACCTATACCTATATTCCCAAAGATTATACGGTTCCCGCTGATGCAGATTATTTCCACGTCACAACTAATAACACAATCTATGGAACAGAACTTCATGAAGACCTGGATTCTCCGGTTCCTATGATTGCTGATATGTCATCTGATATTTTCTCTCGTCCTATTGACGTTTCTAGATATATTTGTATCTATGGCGGTGCGCAGAAGAATTTGGCTCCAGCCGGTGTTACTTTCGTTATTGTAAAGAACGATGCTGTGGGCAAGGTATCACGCTATATCCCTACTATGCTGAATTATCAGACTCACATTGACGGCGGCTCTATGTTCAACACACCTCCTGTACTTCCTATTTATGCCGCTTTGCAGACTTTACGCTGGATAAAAGCTAACGGTGGTGTAGCAGAAATGCAGAAACGTGCTAAAGAGAAAGCAGACATGTTGTATGCTGAAATAGACCGTAACAAAATGTTCCGTGGCACAGTAACGGATAAAGCCGACCGTTCTTATATGAACATTTGCTTTGTGATGAATGACGAATACAAAGAGCTGGAAGCCGATTTCATGAAATTTGCCACAGAAAGAGGTATGGTGGGTATTAAGGGACACCGTTCTGTAGGTGGTTTCCGTGCATCTTGCTACAACGCCATGCCGAAGGAAAGCGTTCAGGCTTTGATTGACTGCATGCAGGAATTTGAGAAACTTCATTAATAATTATGTTCACCACAGATTATACGAATTACACAGATAGGAACAATAAATGGAATCTGTGATAATCCGTGCTAATCTGTGGTGAATCTTTTTAATACAATAAGACCATGAAAGTATTAGTAGCAACAGACAAGCCGTTTGCAAAAGTTGCAGTAGACGGTATCCGTAAAGAAATAGAAGCAGCAGGTTATGAACTTGTATTGCTGGAAAAATATGGTGAAAAAGCCAAATTACTGGAAGCTGTAAAGGACGTTAACGCCATCATTATCCGAAGTGATATTATTGATGCCGAAGTATTGGATGCGGCAAAAGAACTGAAAATCGTAGTACGTGCAGGAGCAGGTTATGATAACGTGGATTTGGCGGCTGCTACGGCACACAATGTATGTGTTATGAATACTCCGGGACAGAATTCCAATGCAGTAGCCGAACTGGCTTTTGGCATGATGGTGATGGCTGTCCGCAATTTCTATAACGGGACTTCGTGTACTGAACTGATGGGCAAGAAGTTAGGTATCCATGCATACGGTAATGTAGGTCGCAATGTGGCTCGTATTGCTAAAGGTTTTGGCATGGATATTTATGCTTTTGACGCTTTCTGCCCGAAAGAAGTAATTGAAAAAGATGGTGTGAAAGCTGTTTCTTCTGCTGAGGAACTGTATGCTGCTTGTAATGTAGTGTCCCTGCATATTCCTGCTACGGCTGAAACTAAAAATTCCATCAACTATGAATTGGTTAACAAGATGCCTAAAGGAGGAGTATTGGTAAATACTGCCCGTAAGGAAGTGATCAATGAAGCGGAATTAATCAAACTGATGGAAGAACGAACCGACTTAAAGTATGTTACTGATATCATGCCGGTTGCCCATGCTGAGTTCTCAGAAAAATTTGCCGGCCGCTATTTCTCTACACCGAAAAAGATGGGAGCCCAGACGGCTGAAGCAAATATCAACGCAGGTATTGCTGCTGCCAGACAAATTGTAGGCTTCCTGAAAGATGGTTGTGAAAAGTTCAGAGTAAATAAGTAATCCAATAACCGCAGGGGCGGATTGAATCCGACCGAATGCATATAGCTTATGTTTTCGGGCGAATGCAATTCGCCCCTGCAAGTAAAATCTAATACCTTTATTTTTATGGCAATAATAAAACCCTTCAAAGGCATCCGCCCTCCGAAAGAATTGGTAGAACAAGTAGCTTCACGCCCATACGACGTACTGAATTCTGAAGAAGCACGTGAGGAAGCGAAAGGTAATGAAAAGTCACTTTATCATATTATTAAACCGGAAATTGATTTCCCTGCCGGAACAGACGAACACGATCCTAAAGTATATGAGAAGGCTGCCGAAAATTTCCAGATGTTTCAGGACAAGGGCTGGTTGGTGCAAGACGGAAAAGAAAATTATTATGTATATGCACAAACCATGAATGGCAAAACCCAATATGGGTTGGTGGTAGGAGCGTATGTTCCCGATTATATGAACGGGGTCATCAAAAAACATGAACTGACCCGTCGTGATAAGGAGGAAGACCGCATGAAACATGTCCGCGTAAATAATGCCAATATAGAACCGGTATTCTTTGCTTACCCGGATAATGCGGAATTAGATGCTATCGTTAAGAAATATACTTCACAACAGCCGGAATATGATTTTATCGCTCCGGGTGACGGTTTCGGACATTCATTCTGGGTGATCGACAAAGAAGAAGATATAACAGCTATCACAAAAGCTTTCAAAGCTATGCCGGCTCTTTATATTGCCGATGGCCATCATCGCTCGGCTGCTGCCGCCTTGGTAGGTGCCGAAAAAGCGCAGCAAAATGCAAACCATCAGGGAAATGAGGAATACAATTACTTTATGGCTGTATGTTTCCCGGCCAACCAGCTGACTATTATTGATTACAATCGTGTTGTAAAAGACTTGAACGGGCTGTCTCCGGAACAATTCCTGACCGCTGTCAGCAAGAATTTTGTAGTAGAAGAGAAAGGTATTGAGGTTTATAAACCGCAGGCTCTTCACAATTTCTCTCTCTATCTGGACGGTAAATGGTACAGCTTGACAGCAAAACCGGGCACATACGATGACAATGATCCTATCGGAGTATTAGACGTGACTATTTCTTCCAACTTGATATTGGATGAAATATTGGGAATCAAGGATCTTCGTTCCGACAAACGGATTGACTTTGTAGGTGGTATCCGTGGCTTGGAGGAATTAAAGAAGCGTGTGGACAGCGGTGAAATGAAAGTGGCTTTGGCCCTTTATCCTGTTTCTATGAAACAATTAATGGATATTGCCGATACCGGTAATATTATGCCGCCCAAAACAACTTGGTTTGAACCGAAACTTCGTTCGGGATTGGTTATTCATAAACTGAGCTGATCAATATAGAACACGGACAGAAGAACAAACCTGCATTTTCCCTCTCTGTCCGTGTCCGTTCATTTCATATAATTTTTTCAGCAGCTACAGGTGATATAAATTCTTTTATATTTGTTGATTAGGTATAATCTAAATAAATAGATGTTAGATTGAAAGAATAAAGCACTTTTCCTTTGTTTATTGCTAACAAATATCTAATTTCGCGCCGATTTTAAAGCGTGTAATAAAAACGATGATTAACAACAAGACTAAAGGATTTCTCCTTGGGGCAATCGCAGCAGCCAGCTACGGCATGAACCCACTGTTCACCCTTCCTCTTTATAGTGCAGGAATGAGCGTAGACTCGGTATTATTTTATCGCTATGCACTGGCTATAGTTGTACTAGGTATCATGATGAAGATGCAGAAACAATCTTTTGCCATTAAGAAAGCGGATGTGCTGCCACTTTGCATCATGGGGTTGCTGTTCTCATTCTCTTCCCTGTTTCTCTTTATGAGTTATAACTACATGGATGCCGGTATCGCATCCACCATATTGTTTGTCTACCCGGTACTGGTAGCTATTATTATGGCTGTAGTATTTAAGGAAAAAGTATCGCCGGTCACTATGTTTTCCATAGCGCTGGCCTTTGTGGGAATTTCCTTGCTTTGTAAAAGTCCGGGAGGACAGACACTCAGCTTGGTCGGGATTACTTTTGTCTTTTTATCATCCTTAGCTTATGCTATCTATATAGTTGGTGTAAACCGTTCTTCCCTGAAGGATATGCCTATAGCCAAGCTTACTTTCTATGTCCTGCTTTTCGGTCTGTCTGTTTATGTGGTGCGATTGAAGTTCTGTACGGGATTGCAGCTTATCCCTACACCCTTGTTATGGGTAAACGCAATTTCACTGGCTGTTTTTCCTACTGTTATTTCGTTGGTGACTATGACAAAGGCCATACACTACATTGGCTCCACACCCACTGCTATTCTAGGTGCTTTGGAGCCTGTTACAGCTTTATTCTTCGGAGTACTGATTTTTGGAGAGCAGCTGACACCGCGCATTATTCTGGGCATTTTGATGGTGATTACTGCCGTAACTCTAATTATAGGAGGAAAAACATTGCTGAAAAAAAGCAAGATTCGGTTAAGGCATACTGGCAAATAAGATCGGATTTTGTATCTTTGCCCTTGTAATTATAAATTTTCCACTATGAAAAAACAACTGATGCAATGGGCAGGAGTGGGAATGTGGATGGTATTTGGTCTGTCCGCATGTTCTCCTACAAAAACAGAAATCGGAAACCTGAATGTCATTCCGCAGCCCCAAGAAGTAAGTCAAGACATTCAAGCCCACCCTTTTGTTATTAATCCGCAAACCGGTATTGTCTATCCGGAAGGCAATGAAAAGTTGCAACGGACGGCAGAATTTTTAGCTTCTTATATTAAAGAGGCTACGGGAATTACCGTCCGGACAACAACTGAAGCCGTAAAGAAGAATTCCATAATCTTGGCGGTTGACAGTTCCATTACCAACAAAGAGGGGTATCAACTGGAGGTAACTTCTGAAAACATTCATTTGAATGGAGGAAGTGAGTCTGGGGTCTTTTATGGAATACAAACGCTCTATAAGGCTTTGCCATTGACCAAAAACAAACAGGTATCCGCTGCCATCCCGGTGGGAACTGTTAATGACTATCCTCGTTTCGGTTATCGCGGTTTTATGGTAGACGTGGGCCGCCATTATTTCCCGGTTTCTTATCTGAAACAAATCATTGATATGCTGGCATTGCACAATATCAATTATTTTCATTGGCATCTGACTGAAGACCAAGGTTGGAGAATTGAAATCAAGAAATATCCCAAACTTACGGAAATAGGTTCGATACGTCCACGTACGTTGATTGACCGTGAAACCCAGATCTATGATGAAACTCCTCATAGCGGTTTTTATACACAGGAAGAAGCAAAAGAGATTGTCAAGTATGCCGCTGACCGTTTTATTACTGTAATTCCCGAAGTTGACCTTCCGGGACATATGATGGGAGCTTTGGTTTCCTATCCGGAATTAGGTTGTACGGGAGGTCCATACGAGATTCCTTGTAAATGGGGGGTATTCCCTGATGTGCTTTGTGGAGGAAACGACCGGGCTTTACAGTTTGCTAAAGATGTATTGAATGAAATTATGGACATCTTTCCATCTCCTTATATCCATATTGGTGGGGATGAATGTCCGAAAGTACGTTGGGAAAAATGCTCTGCATGTCAAGCTAAAATTCGGGAACTGGGTTTGAAAGATACACCAAAACACAGCAAGGAGAATCAATTACAGACCTATTTCATGTCCGAGGTAGGCAAAGTTATTAATGACAGAGGGCGTAAAATGCTGGGCTGGGATGAGATGTTGGAGGGAGGATTGGCTCCAGGTGCCACAGTAATGTCATGGACTGGTGTCAAAGGTGGTATCGAAGCCGCCCGTCTGCACCATGATGCAATTATGACTCCTATTCAGTTTCTTTATTTCAGCAATCCTACTTACAATCGGATAAAAGGGACTAAAAGCCTTGAACGTGTCTATACATTTGAACCTGTTTCTAATGAATTGGCAAAGGATGAACGAAAATATATCATCGGTACTCAAGGATGTATCTGGACAGAATGGACGCGTGACAGTTTGAAGATGGAATGGCAAATTCTTCCTCGTATGGCTGCCTTGTCCGAGATTCAATGGACGGAACCGTTACATAAAAATTTCGACAGTTTTTTGAAACGTTTACCAGCTCTGCTGGCTATTTACCGGGATAGAGGTTATGATTTTCGTCAGGATATTTATGATGTGAACATTGATATCGTTCCGGCTCCCGATGAAGGAAAAGCCAAGATTGCTTTTCAGACTTTTGATGATGCGGAAATACATTATACATTGGATGGCAGCGTTCCCGATGTGCAATCCCCATTGTATACCGACACTATACAAGTGGATAAAGATGTTATCATACAAGCCATTGCAGTTCGTCCGCAGGGTACTAGTCAGATAAGTAAGGAGGAAATACATTTTAATGCAGCCACAATGAGACCGGTTACCTTGAATACCATTCCTCATAAATCATATACTTTTAAAGGAGGAAGTACCTTGATAGACGGATTATATGGGGATATGAATTATCGCTCAGGACGTTGGATTGGTTTCTACGGGACAGATATGAATGTGACCCTTGATTTACTTGAGCCTAAGGAGGTGTCTTCAGTTTTCGTAAACACAATGTTGAACACAGGCGATGCTATCTTTGGTACAACAGGTCTGAAGGTGGAAGTTTCTGAGGACGGGAAAAATTTCCGCAGGGTAGCCTCCGAAGATTTTCCCGTTGTGGAAAAAGGAACTAAAATGCAGAGCCGCAAAGACTCTGTCTCTTTTGACAAAGTAAAAGCCCGCTATATTAAAATCATAGCAGAAGTTACTCCGAAACTTCCCGCATGGCATTCCATGCCTGGCGAAAAAGC
>ENA-OURQ01003224-OURQ01003224.1-human-gut-metagenome-genome-assembly--contig:-NODE-3224-length-11212-cov-2.189836_pt1 | contig 11212 bp, 4 predicted proteins | sample MGYA00242105_ERZ508999 | MGnify/ENA primary metagenome ERZ508999 (study PRJEB26280, sample SAMEA2338771) | human gut metagenome | biome: human gut; feature: human-associated habitat; material: faeces...
AATTTAACTCCATCCGATACTCTTTCGGTTCTTATATGATTTCTATCACTGATATAATCACGTATACCTGTATCATTCGGATCTTTCAAATCGAAATAGACAGGCTCTCCCTCTTTCATTGTTACATTGATCAACGTTTCAGTGTTCGTCCTACTTTGTATGGCAACCCCTTCTACAGGAGTAACCAAATCCCAACTGCCATTTATCGTCAAAGTCGTAGACGTCGGTGTAGAATGCCATACATAAACAGCATCGCTTTCGGGACACAAATCAGGATTACAAACCGCAAATTTATACCGATTTGAAGTGACATCCCTCTTTACCATCAACAAATGCCTGAATGTAGTCGCTTTTACTATTCCGAAATCCAAATCGCTTACCGCATCATAAAAAGCATACGCGGTCGTATTGTTCGGTAAGTAAGTCAAAGCATGTACTTTATCTGTCTGAGATTCTATTGTGAATATTTTTGCCTGAGTGCTACGCATCCTCATGGCAAACTGGCTCATTGCCTCTGTCGTCGTTGCAGGAAGAAGGACAAAAACATCCTTTGCCCCGGAAGGTTTTACACCATGATTGATATATGCTTTCGCCGCAATCAATGCAGTCGTCGGATTCGCACAGTCCGCCCCCGTCTGATTCGGAGTAGATTGTTCTCCGAATTTTAAAACAATCGGATCATTACCTTTAGGTACGAAATAACCCGTACCGGCAGGAGTAATAAACCAATTATCTGTCGTAGCAGAGTTGATCGTTCTCTCACCCTGCTGAGCAACCTCTCCGTTTACGATCAAATCTCCGACCGATCCGGTCACAACATTTTGAAATAAATTAGTTGCCGTAATCATATCATCATCATAAGTCCCAGACGAAGCAATATCGCTTCCTATACATACAACCATATCGCCAAAGGCAAACATCGTCTTCTTGAATACCAAATTCGTCGAAGTATAGCATACCGTACCACCCCATCTATCAATTTGGTCGAAATCCGTTGCAAAAACACCGCAATCGTTCCACGCCAAAGCTCCCGAGAAATTTTTCTCTTTACTGAACTGATCGAAACGCTGAGTAGTCGACTCTTTCGGCATCATTTTCGACCATGAGGTATAATGTACCGTCGTCGTTCCCGGAACGACATTCCAATCATAACCGGCAGCAGTAGTCGGATAACCGCTTTCTGCTACAGTTCCGTCATAAAGCACATCCAAACTTCCATGACTTTGATAACGTCCGAACCTATTTTGACCGCTATATATTTCGGCCCCCCAAAATTTCGTCGTAATAGAACGCATCGATACGACCCAATTATCTTTTCTGAAAATTGCTGCCGGACTATAATTAAATGCATAAAAACCGCTATAATCGGCAACATCTACAGCATAAGTATTCGTTCCCGAAAAATAATTGTAAGCAGCCTTCAACTCAGCATTATCACCTTTAATATCAACACCAGTCTCTATCAATTTATTAAAATGATCATTGCTATAAGCCAAGGTTATACCAGCACCGAACGGATTACGTCCGGCAAACGTATTGGCAAAATAATGAAGAGAACCTTTCGTAGCCATAATATACTCCGAAAGCACGGCTTTCTTGAACCGTTCATAAGCATCCTCGGCTATCCGAAACGGAGTTCCGCGCATATACCACATACATACGGTCCAAGGCTGATACGAATACATATAATTGTTATAATGAGTATTATGATGAAATCCCGTCCCATCGGGTTTCAATATACCTTTACATCCCGGTGTATATTCTGTACTACGTTCCATATAACGCTTTACCGCCTTCAGTTCCCTCACGGCAACAGCATCATCTGTCTGATATGCCGCTATAGCTGGGAAATGAGACAAATACAGATACATATAATCCGATACCAAATTTTGTTTATATGCCTCTTCCGAACGATATACCTCATTATAATATGAGAACCATTGGGCGAAATCTAAAAGACGTTGGCGCAACTCCCCTTCACAAGCATACGCAACATCTATTACATGAGCCGGTATATTCATACCTGCTGTATAAAAATTCATGTTCGAACTCATAAAATAATTACACCCTTCTCCCACACCTTGATCCAGAAAATACCGAACCGCTTTCAAAAATGTCTCTCTATAATCGCTTCTGGTCGATAAATTGGATAAATGAGTAAATACCGCTTCGATATATGTATCGCTCAAAGCGCTATACGAAATATCGATCGGTGTTCCACGCAACGTACCGTCCGCGTTCTCGACAATATTCAGAGCATTTATAAAATTCATCGAAACTCTCAACTGTACCGAAGTTGGAGTATTTACTTTTCTAGCTAACCTCTCCCGTAACAATTGCAAACCGTTCAACTCATCTTGTGTAGGCTGAGTCACCGGAATATCTCTTTCCGATGCATAAAGCTCCAAATAAGAGACATCGCCTTTTAAATATTGCTTATCGAGAATCATGTGCGGACCTTCGACTCTCGAAGTAATCGTCGTATTATTGAATTCTACATTATCGAACAAAATTTTCCGACTTCCCAGAACTTTTTTATTCCAATGTAAACCGACTTCTATATTATCGACCCGAGTAGATGTTTGATCTTTATACTCCACATAAGTACGATTAAATTCCCTCCAACCTTGGAAGTTACACAATATGCGAGCCTCTCTTTTAACCGCACCCTGATATTTAAAACGAATAACGATCGTATCATTCGTTATTTTCGGAGAATATACATATAAAAGAGTTCCATTCGTAGCCAGGACCTTAAGGTCGATAGGAATATTAATCACAGAGTTCGCATTGGAAGTCCACTCTAAAGAATAACTTCCCTCCTTATACGTACGATCCGTTAAAGAAAGAGTTCCTCCCGTTACCGTCCAATTCGAAGGAACTGCATCCTCAAAAGTAAAGAGTGTCTGAGCTTTACTTTCAAATACGACCGACAACAACAACAGAAATATTATTTTTTTCATATAAAATCTTTTTTATACAAATGTTACCTCAGTCCAAAACCAAAAGGAAATGGGTCTAAAAGAGTCTGCTTTACCCATTTTCTATATTCTCATCTAAAAAATTCATTACTCCACTCAGGAACAGGTTATAAACTTTTCGGCTCAAATTCTTGAAACCGGTTTCAATACCCTGCATTTTGAGAAAATTTAGCCAATTCTACCTCTTTCGGAGGAAGCGGCATCAAATAGTTTTCTTTATTCCTATCTATATATCCAGCCTCTACTACACGAGAATTATATCGGTTACACTCTTCTACTTTCTCACGACGGACCAACTGGAACCAGCGCTTGAATTCAGCAAAAAACTCCCATCCCCGTTCATCGAAAACATATTTATCAAAATCCTCGCCAGAAAGATTTTCCGGGATATCATTGGGTGTTCCACCTGTCGCTCTTTTCCGGACATCGTTTATACAACGATAAGCCAAATCATCCGGACCATTGTTCGCCAAATTCTGAGCCTCTGCATAAATAAGCAATACGTCTGCATACCGATATATAGGAATAATTCCGTCGGATTGGGCAGCATCTGTCCCATAATCACGATACTTATTGATAAAAGGAGACTTCATGGTAGACTGCGTATACGGTACGATGATCGTTTGCCCAGGTCTTCCCGCACGATTATAGGTCGTTTTATAATTAAACGCTTTCCGTTCGTCATCTGGATACTTTAGATAAAAAGCCTCATCTGCTAAATAATCACTCCAACCATTTTCTTCCATAGCAAGAAAAGAAATACCATATTGACTGGCCATACTATTCAACCGAGAACAATTGATGGCAAAAATATGCTCCGTATTATCACTCTTCATCACCTCTTTCCACAAATCTTCATAATGTTCTACCAATCGATGCGTGTTGTAAGAAGCCTCTATTATCTGTTTCGCCTTTTCCGCAGCTTTTGCATAATATTCGGTTCGTTTCAAAGGCCATCCTGCCATAGTCAAATATACTTCGGACAGACAAGTCTGGGCAGCAATCTTTCCGACAGACGAATTATCCCGAGTACGAGGAACCTCTGGCAAATACTCTTCGGCCATTATCAAATCGGGAACAATAATTTTATCATAAATATCTGCAACCCTATTGCGACCAATATTTTCATTACCCAAAACATCCTGAGCCGATTTCGAATCGATAATAGCCGGAACATCACCAAAAATTCTCACCAAGTTATAATATGCAAAAGCCCTCATAAAGTATGCCTCGCCCAAATAGGGTTTCTTTTCTTCAAAAGATCCAGAACTACCGGAAATGCCTTCAATCATCAAATTGGAATTCAAAATCAGATTATACATATTCGTCCAAATATTTCACATCCAATTCACTGATCGTAGCATCGGCACGTAACTCATCGATAACGATAACCCGAGTTTTACTCAACTGTCCGGCAATCACATCATCGGCTCCCAACGTCAACGTAAATAAACGGCAGCAATATCCGTAGTTCCAGCCCCAAAGCGCACGATACAAACCATTCGCCATAGTAGTCATATTCGATTCGTCGTACGATACATTTTCCGGGGTCAAGAAACTCAACGGCTCCTGCTTCAAATCAACACATCCGAACAAAGATAAAACCCCTAAAATACTTATAATAATTTTCTTCATGATCTTCTTTTTTAAAATGAAAAGTCCAGCCCTATCATATAATTACGTCCATTCGGATAATATCCCCAATCGATACCTGAGGTCAACGGATTCTTCAATGTCACTTCAGGATCCATTCCCGAATACTTCGTTATCAAAAACGGATTCTGAATAGAAGCATAACATCTTAAAGAATTCACCCTCAATTTCTGTAAAGCCTTCTTGGGAAGAGTATACCCGACAGTAATACTTTTTACTTTCAAAAAACCGCCTTTTTCTACAAATAAAGAAGACGGACGAGTAGTAGGTGTTTTAACAAATCCCTCGATATAACCAGCCTCATTATCCGGACGCCAACGATTATTCATTTCCGGATTAGGAGTCAATCCTATGGTTCTGGCTTGACGAGTATAATTGTAAATGTCGAAGCCATGATACCCGATCATAAACAAACTGAAATCGAAATTTTTATAAGCGACCGTATTGCTCCACCCCCAATTGAACTTAGGCTGTCCATTTCCAATGACACACTGATCATCTGTCGTTACCGAACCACTTTCATCAATATCTCTATACTTATATTGACCAGCCTCGGGTCGATCTACCACAGCAGGTAAAGCAGCGACTTCATCGGTTTTCCAAATACCATCGCATACATACCCCCAAATCGTTCCGATCCGCTGACCTTTGATATAACGGAAATAATCGTATTCATATCCTCCTGACGGAACAATCATATCGGTACCATCCGAAAATTTCTCGAAAGTCCCGTTATTATGAGTAAGTGTCAGAACACTGTTCCAAGTCACCTCTTTCGTCGTTACCGGAGTTGCATTGATCGTAACCTCTATACCTTTATTCAAAATATGAGCAGCATTGGCTAAAGTCGTCTCTTGTCCTGTATAAGAAGGGACATTGACATTGATCAACACATCTTTACTCAATTTATGATATAAATCAACATTAAAAGCCAATCTATTATTAAAAAAACCGAAATCTAATCCTAAATTATATTGTTCCGTATGCTCCCATTTCAACTTAGGATTTCCTATACGTACCAATTGGAGCAATAATTCATTCGCGGCATTTCTGGATGCCGAATATTCATTGAATGCCGAATAAGCGGCAACTGCCTGATTCCCTGTCTGTCCGTATCCTAAACGGAGCTTCAATTGATCGAATGGAGTACTTTCCATAAAAGGTTCTTGCTTGATATCCCAAGCCAAAGCAAGAGACGGAAAAGCATCCCAACGATTTTCATAAGCCAAACGAGACGAACCATCCCAACGATATGAAGCCGTCAACATATACCGATTCATCAAAACGTAACTGACGCGAGCCAAAGCCGACATCAAAGTAGCCTTCGATCTCGAAGAGGATGCACCTACTGTCGCTCCTAACGATGTATTATTCGCTCCGATTTCGATAGAAGGCAATCCCACAGCAGTAGTCGTATTGAGAAAACTATCACTATAACTTTGTTCGAAAACAAGGGTTGCATTCAATCTATGATTGCGATTTATTTCTTTCATATAACTCAATATATTCGAATTTACCCAGCTTTTCGACTGACTGCTTTGTGCCCTTGCCGAAGAAAGACCGTTTCCCGACCAAGCCTCATACGAATCCTCATTAAAAGTCGAACGGTAAAGATTCGATCCGAATGTAACGCTATGATTCGTTCTCAAAGTCAACCCCGGCAACAACGTCAACTCCACATATCCTTGCAAACGGGTACTGAGCGTATAGTCATCTTTATCCAATTCCCATATATGCCCCATCGGATTATACTGAGCACTCGACAACAGATTAAGATTATTATATTTTCCATTTTCATTTTTAGGAGCAACGGTATTCGGAAAAATGAGACTCTCTATCAATATTCCCCGATATTGGGAAAATCTCGGACCAATCGAAGTTCCGTATTCCCCCCACAAATTTACACCGGCTTTCAACCAAGGTTTTATTTCGCTATCGATTTTCACTCTATAATTCGCGGTTTTGCTCGAAGAAGTCTTTACAATACCATCATTATAAGAATAACGGCCCGAAATAAGATACTGAGTTTTATTCTCTCCACCAGACACCGAAACCTCATGTGTATGCTCGATCGCCACTTTTCTGAATATATTTCCGACATAGTCGTATCCGGCGCTTCCATTATCGAAAGCTGCAATTTCATCATCAGTATAGAATACTCTCGGAGCAGCTCCTGAAGCTGTATAAAATTCATTTCCATAATCATTCGCCAATCTTGCAAACTCACCTGGAGTCATTCTATCTGGCAAACTATATGGTGTTTTAAAATTTACATAACCATTATAGTGGACGCTGACTTTTCCTTTCTCTGCATTTCTCGTAGTTACCAGTATTACACCGTTTGCACCTTGCGATCCATATATTGCAGTAGCAGAAGCATCTTTCAAAACTTCGATAGACTGTATATCTGCTGGATTCAATGAAGTAAGACTACCCCCTATAAAACCGTCTATTACCACTAATGGTCCCGTATCAGCATTGATAGAGTTAACTCCACGCACACGAATTGTAGCCGATGACCCCGGCTGACCGGAGGCCGAAACGATGCTGACACCGGACAATCTTCCCTGTAAAGCATCCGTAATATTCGATGCCGGCATTTGTTTCAACGCTTCTCCTGCATTTACCGATGCCACAGACCCTGTTAAATCGGACTTGCGCATCACTCCATAACCGACTACCACCACTTCATCCAGATTATGGTCATCCTCCTCCAACACCACTTTTAAGAAATTCTTTCCGTTAACCGATACCTGCTTTGTTTTATAACCGATACAAGATACCTGCAAAACCGATTTCGAAGTACACGACATAGAGAAATCTCCATTACCGTCGGTCATCGAACCTTTTTTCGTTTCTTTTACAAAAACCGAGGCTCCCGGAATTTCCTCACCGGTCTTACTTTCCACTCTTCCCTTTACTACCATTTCCTGAGCTGATATGCCCATTCCACATAACAAACAAAGGAATAAAAAAATTATTCGTTTTCTAATCATAATGTTTAGTTTATTTAAACGTGAGTCCGAAAAATTTTATCGGACTCACATCGCCTTCTTAGCTCATATACAGCTCTCTTTACTTATTTTATCGCAACAATCATAACACAACCTTCCCTGTCACCGAATGCCCGTCCGTTTCCACTTTTACTATATATATTCCACTCTCCAATGCTACTGGTTCGACCAAATTGCCGGTATTAAAAGACACAACAAGTTTTCCCGAAATATCGAACACCGATACTCGGCTATATTCCGAGTTCACATATAAATATCCAGAAGAAGCATATATACATGATTCATCAATAGCTGATAAAGACAAATGCGAATCACCTTTCACGGCTTCATAAGCTCCCAAATCACAGGGATCCCCCTCTGTCAAAGCACGGATATTCCCAGCTAAATCTTTATCATAAGCAATGTCGACAGAAAGATTGTCTCCTTTGTCGACAAGAAATGACGTAGACTTTATTCTCCAATCGGCAGACCTTATCTCTGCTAAAGAATCAGCGTCCAAAGTAACCGATGCTCCGATAAAAGTTGTAGGATTAATAAATTCCGGATAATTCTCATTTTCAGCGCTTCCCATATTATCATTCGACAAAACATACACATGATCATCCCATGTAGATGTCTCGGCCGAAATAATTTCCCCATTATGTGCCAAATTATATAAGATAGCAACATAATTGTTCACAGCAGTATATATACCAGAAATCTCCTTATTCGTATATTGATTATTCCAAATTACACTGTTTCCCAAAATCTGGGTCTGAGCTCCGCCAAAATAAACAGCGTCAGAACTACCCTTTATCCCTACCAAATTATTACAAACAGTCAGGTTCACAAAAGTACCTCCGTTCGAAACAGCAACCGGAGACCCAGAATTATTATAAACAAGGCAGTTGATAAACGTATTCGAGGGATATGCTGAAAAAATGGCAGCTCCCTGACCATATCCGAGAGTGGCATCACCGGCCATATTATTATAAAAAATACAGTTCGCAACAGTCGTCGCAGCATTTGCTTTCAGACCACCACCCTGTATAGAATAATGGTAAGGACGTCCGTAGTTGCTATCAAAAACACAATTCTCCACAAACATTGGAGTATCGAGAGTAGATGCATTCGAATACAATCCGGCCCCCCCATTTCTATCATCCGACCGAGATATATTATTATAAAAATAACAGTATCTTACAGTTCCGCCTTGATACATTTGTACGCCACCGCCACCCCATGTAGAAACATTCTCTCGGAATATACAATTCTGGACCGTAGTTCCTTTTCTAACAGTACAAGCTGTGCCTATACTCTTTTCAAAAGTAAACCCATCGGTAATTCTTGGATTATTAAATGTTGCCGTTTGGTTGAAAAGATTTGAAGCCGCAAGCAAAGGATCTTTCGTTATCACCGTCTCATTCACAAAATCCCAAGGATTACCACCTTCGACTTTGGCCCGGTCTTCTACAGAAGTTTCTGTACCGACAAATCCCCCATAAATAGAAACCCCGTCTTTCATATTCAACGCCTCCGAAAGTTGGTACTCTCCGGCAGACACCCAAATTTCATCTCCGAATACTGCATTTTCCATGGCTGTTTTCAAATCGGTATACACCGACCCGGCAGATGCATTCGACCATGCAACAGACGAAACATCCGGTTTTACATAAAGCGTTTTAGCCGAAGCCGCGCTTACTACGCAAAGTGAAACAAGAAATAAATTCAGTTTTTTCATATCATTCAATTTTTCAATAAATATTCATCTACAACGTCCTAAAAAATAACTGTAACGATGAAAAACTCAGATTTTAATTTTCAGATTCCGCACACTTCCATTCTGTGTGACATGTAATAAGTAAATACCCGGAGCATCGACACTTATTATATTCACTCCCGAAATAAATGCCCGAGTCTTTATCAAAGAACCATTTATCGCAAAAACTTCTATCACACCCGACTCATCGGTATCAAAAATAATATCGGTTCCCACAACCCGTACTTTTAATCCGTCATTATCCTCCTCCGCTTGTTTTATCAAACTGGATACACCTTTTTCATAAGCACCGATACTAATTTTATTCCCCGAAAGACGAGAATTTCCCGCTAAATCAGTTTTATAAATTGCATCATACCACAAAACAGGCTCTCCCGTATCATAATTATCGGTCCAGAAATTCCAATAAAGAACTGATCCTCCACCCCCGCAAACACTGGACTCCGATAACATCCAATCTACAGCAGCAATCTCCTGAGCTTGTTCATCGGTTTGCGCTACTCCACTAAAAGATGTAGGTCTTTCAAATGTGTTATTTTCCGACAATACGAAATTTCCATCGACAACAGAAGTATTAGCAGCAGAAGAATCTCCGCCTGTAGGTACAATAAATTGAATATCCTTATTCAATGCATTGTTATAAAACTCACTGTAAAAAGCATTATCGGCTTTAATAAACGCAGGCGAATCATTCAACATATTACCTACAATTAAATTATTGACCATTCCAATATATGTCTGAGAAGCATATATCCCCCCAACATTATTCACCCATGTATTATTCAAATAGGATCCACCGATAAGATTGAAGCAAACATCGGGTGCAGAATTATTATAAACTGAACAATTTGTCATCAATAATCCATTCTCCGAATAAATAATCGCTGCCGGCTTAGTCACAACCGATATATCCGATTTATTCTCATTATTTCTAAAAACACAACGAGAAAAACGCGTAGAACCCGTATACTTACAAATCAATGCAGCTCCCCCCATCGTTTCGATAGAATTGTTCTCAATACAACAATCCGTAATATGCAACCCCTTCGTAAGCGAATGAGTGATAGCCATCCCGGCGGAAGTTCCGTTATCTGTCGCTGGATTATAGTTAGCCGGAACCCCGACATGATTATCATGAATCCTCACCCGAGAAATAGTTCCAGCCATCAAACCTTCCATTTCGCTCGGGTTGACTTCTCCAGCTCCCAATGTCGAATAATAAGCCAACGCACAAGAGTTCGAACGACAAATTTCTACATTATCAACAGTCACGATATCAGCAGATGCTTTAACTCGGCGAAGATCCAACGATACCCCCGACTTCGTCCCATCATACAAACATCCAATAATCGTTCCCCCATCTTCGAAATAAGTAATTGAAGTTGTTGCCCCACAATCGATAAACCGACAATTCAACAAATTTACTTTCTCTTTAAAATAACATACTCTCCCGTTCGAAGTTTGAAAACCATCGACTGTAATTCCATCTATCCAAGTCTCCGTTTTCCATTCCGTCGTTTTATCAATGCGATCGAACAAACGCATCGACGGGTCACTCCCCTTTATAGACGTCACTTCAGAAAAAATCCAAGGCTTCTCTGTATCCGGCTGTACACGTTCCGATAATGAAGTCGCTCCGACCGCGAATCCGCCACGAATATTCACACCTTCTACTATGTTTATCGTCTTAGAAACTGTATATAAACCACCGGACATCCAAACTTCATCTCCAGATACAACATTTTCCATTACAGCATTTAAATCCGAAGCCGGATCGGACCAACTCGTCCCAGCCCCCATTCCTC
>ENA-OURQ01003225-OURQ01003225.1-human-gut-metagenome-genome-assembly--contig:-NODE-3225-length-11210-cov-40.348095_pt1 | contig 11210 bp, 8 predicted proteins | sample MGYA00242105_ERZ508999 | MGnify/ENA primary metagenome ERZ508999 (study PRJEB26280, sample SAMEA2338771) | human gut metagenome | biome: human gut; feature: human-associated habitat; material: faeces...
CCCACCGGGAGACCTCACATCGAGGAAGGACATTCCGTTCGCCGTGGGCGTTCGTCCGGTTTACGGCAATCCTACGTTACGAGCCATGCACCCAATTCATAAATGTGTCGCAAAAGGCGCTCCACATTTATTTCATTGACGGCTGTCGCCGTATAAAGTCAAAAACAAAAACAGCGACTTGTGAGCAAGCTCCCAGATCGCTGTTTTCGTTTTGACTTTGCGTGGCTCGTAACTTTCAATTTAATATACAATTTCACCATTTTGTAAAGAGTAAACGGTTTGACAGAAGAGGGAGAAACGCTTACAATTCAAGTAGTTATGTAGTCTGTGATATAAAGGAGCCTACAGGGGATGGAGAAGCGGAAAGAGGAATTTCTGAAAATCGTATGTCAGATCTATATGGCTGCCATTCTGGTAGTATTGCCGCTGTACTATATTCCCGGGAATGGATATTACAAATTGGGTGATAGCAAATATTATTTATATCGCAATATATCTCTGATCTGTATGGGGATTTGTCTGGTGGTACAGATAATCGCTGTGGTAAGAAGCTGCCTGATGGAAAAACACAGACGGATAGAACAATGCTGTCGGATGGAAAAATGCGGTAGCTTCGGTATGTATATAAGAAAAACCGGGGAAAAAATGATCGTATGGTGCAGGGAGCATATTGTAGTGACAGCGGTCTGCCTGTACGGCGCCTGCGCTGTGGCCTCTGCACTCGCCAGCCCTTATGGAAGTACTGCGTGGACGGGAGAGAAGGAATGGTACATGGGAACTGTCACAATCTGCCTGATGGTGGGCGGATTTCTGCTGGCAGCGAAGTACAGCGGACAATGCAGCCGTATTTTATATCTGGGAGAAACAGCGTCTGTCACAGTGGCACTCATAGGATTGCTCCAAAAACTGGGTTATGATCCATTGGGATTGTTGAAGGGTTATATCGTGGGAGACTGGGAATATACACATATGCTCACTACGCTGGGGAACAATAACTGGCTCAGCGGGTATTACAGTGTGATGTTTCCTTTATCGCTGGCACTTTTTTGTAAGGCGGTGGAAGAAGAGCGAAGAGGAAGGTCGATATTGCTTGGAGTCAGCAATACTCTTGTGGTCATATTACTGTTTTTGCAGGGAAGTGACGGCGGTGTGATGGTGGCAAGTGTGGCACTGTGGATGTGCTTTTGGAGTAGCCGGAAGAAAACGAAGCTGTGGGAAGCCCTGCTTTTCCTGCTGACCGGCGCCTGTGTGGGAATGTTACTGTGGGGAAAGGGGATGCAATCCCGGGGAACCTTTGACATCCTGTTGCAGGACGGTATTGCCAAGCGGCTGGCTGCCTGGCAGGGATGGCTTTTGCTTGCAGCGGTGTGCCTGTTATTTTGCGGGGTACATCATGTCCTCCCGGAGAAGAAAAAGAGGACGTTACGGATCGGAGTGCTGTACGGCAGTCTGGTATTGGCTGCAGGTACGGTCATATGGTATATTTTGAAACAGCAGGGCAGTAATTTCGCGGAATGGGGTAATCACCGTGGAAGATTATGGCAGATGGCATGGCAGGGATTCTGCCAGGGAGATCTCAGGCAGAAGTTGTTGGGGGCCGGACCGGATTGCTTTGCAGGTTATTTGGGACAAGTGTTGCCCGGAGGTACGGTACTGTTCGATAAAGGCTATTTTGCCGGCTCGATTTTTACGAATGCTCATAATGAATGGCTTACGACACTGATCGATATGGGAGTGCTTGGAGTGCTCGCCTATGCAGCCGTATTTTTTACCGCATTTCGAAAATATCGCGGAAACTTCATGACAAATATGCTGCTTTTTACCTACGGAATACATTCTCTGATCAGTTTTCAGCAGGTACTGAATGCTCCACTTTTTTTTCTACTGCTGGGGATATGCGAAGCCGGACAGGGGCAGGAGAAGCTACATAGAACGGATACAGATGAGGAGTCGATAGAAATCGCATGAAAAACATTTGGAAAATTTTCACAGGAGATCTGAAAAAGCTAGTGAAACAGCCTTTTGCACTGGTCATCATCATCGGGCTGTGCGTGATACCGTCGCTGTATGCATGGTTTAATATTTTCGCCAACTGGGATCCCTATGCCAATACCGGTGGAATCCCCGTAGCGGTGGTGTCTCTGGATAAGGATTACACGCGAAAGGACGGCTCTGTGGTGAACATGGGAGAATCCGTGTTGGAGAGTCTACATTCTAACACCAGCGTGAAATGGATCTTTTTAGATACTGAGGAAGAAGCGCAGGAAGGCGTGGAAGCGGGGAAATATTATGCCGCCATCGTGATCACAGATAAATTTACATATAGTATGTACAATGTATTCTCCGACGATTTTGAGAATCCGTCACTGATTTATTACCAGAATCAGAAGAGTAACGCTATTGCTACCAAGATCACAGATACGGTAGCCGGTACGTTGCAGAATACTATTAACGAGACTTTTATCAAAGTGGCAGCTACCACGATTTTCGAAGAGGGTAATTCCGTATCGGATCAGATGCAGGGAGACAGCTATGTGGAGGAATTTTGTGCCGATCTGGAAGAACTGAATGACAACCTGAAGGAATACAGTACGATGATCGATACTTTCCGGGCGGGGAATGACAGACTGGAAGCGGCGATCACCCATGTGAATTATGAGATTCCCGTAATGCAGAAGAAGTTGGATACAACGACGGCAAGCCTGAATCAGAGCAGTCAGAATCTGTCATCCACCAGAGATACGCTGTCGAATTTCAGTACGAATGTGGATACCTCCATGAGTACCATACAGACCTCGCTGGAGGATATGAAAAAGATCCTGGATCAGAGCAAGCTGGCAGACGATACGGCACAGATGACGAAGGATCTGAATAAAGTGGCAAGGGATACCAACACCCTGAACGGACAGGTCAACAATCTGCTGGCAGCGCTGATTGAACAGCGTGTGCAGGGAAGTGTATCCGGCGGAGATGCTTCTACCGGCAGCGGAAGCGGCAATACGGCAGCGACGGATGCTGCCATCGAGGCGCTGAAGGCTATGCAGAAAGAACTGGATATGATGAATACAGTCATAGGCAGTGTGCTGGAATCCACCGATGAACAGGCGACAGAGAAAGCAAAGGTCAATGTCAACAATGCCATGAATAATTTAAAGAATGTCATTGACAGCTGTGAGAATTCCGTGAGTAATATGCAGGGCATCTATAAAAACAATCTGGTGCCCCAGATGCAGAAAGTCCTGACAAATATGTCAGATTCGCTGAATCAGGTGACCAACCTGGTAAATACATTGAGCAGTACCGTACAGAATATAGGTGTAGTTATGGAAGGCGTCGGCGATGCGGTAGACGGTACCAGCGAGAGCCTGGGACAGATCCAGGGCGTAGTAGACGGCATCAGTCAAAAACTGACAGATCTGACAGAACAGCTGGAAGGTGCCTCCGAAGAGGAAATGATGGATATTCTGGTACGTTTCCTGGGAGGAGATCCTGACAGCCTTGGAGCATATTTCGCATCTCCTGTGACGATGGAGACCATAGCCATGTATCCGGTAGCCACCTACGGTTCTGCCATGACACCGTTCTATTCCACGTTGGCAATCTGGGTAGGATCTACGATTTTGGTGGCACTGGTGAAGGTAAAGGCATCACCGAAAAATCTTAAAAACGTACAGAGTTATCAGCTGTATTTCGGCAGATACCTTCTGTTCTTACTGCTGGCGCAGATCCAGGCTGCTATTATTGTGGCGGGAGATCTGTGGCTGCTGAAAGTAAATATTGTGGAACCGGGACTGTTTTTCCTGGCGGCAAGTTTTACCGCCACTGCATTTTCCCTGCTGATCTATTCCCTGACGTTGGCATTCGGGGATGTGGGTAAGGCTGTCTGCGTAATTGTTATGGTACTGCAGATCGCGGGATCCAGCGGAACGTTCCCTATTGAACTGCTTCCCGATATTTATCAGAAGATATACATCTTCTTCCCATTCCCCTATGCGATCACGGCAATGCGTGAGGCACTGGCAGGAATGTATGGAACCGCCTATATGGCAGCCCTGGCGAAGTTGATTCTGTTCATGCTGGAAGGGCTGCTCATCGGACTGGTGATCCGGATCCCATTTGTGAAGCTGAACCATTTCGTGGAAGAGAGAATGGAAGACACTGAGCTCATGTGACGCCTATTTGGAGCCATGTAAACATTACATAATATTCGTCGAATGCTGGTATTCGTAAGAAGATTTTGCAATGTTTATAGGGCGAATGAAGTACCGAATAGGCAGAAAGTAAGGCAGAAAATAAGGCAGAAAGGAAATTTCATGGAAAGAGATTACGAAGAGATTTTCCAGAAGGTGCTGGACTATGAGCAGACCCTTCATGAAAAAAACAGAAAAAGAATTAAGATCGGTCTGAAGTGCATCTGGATCGTGCCCCTTTTTTTTCTGGCGCTGTTATTTTTAACCGGCAGTAACAAGGTGATCTTCCTGATCCTGTGGATCGTGTCACTGTTCGCCCTGTCGATCTATTTGATCGTTGTGGAATATATGGATTATAACTTGCAGGAAAAGATCATGGAACTGAAGGGAGAAGAGGGAACGATCGAAGCAGTGACTCCTGCGGATTTCGACAGAGCGGCACAGATCATCCGCAAGACCCGTGAAATGATCGGTGAGGGACTGAACTCCCCGGCGGAGACACAGGCAGAAGACGGGGAGGACGGCGAGTAATATGCGTAACATTTGGAAGATATTTACCACCGACATCCGTCGGATCAGCAATAATGTAGTGGCAGTAGTGATCGTCATGGGATTAAGCATCCTGCCGGCACTGTATGCCTGGTTCAATATTTTCTCCAACTGGGATCCTTATGAACCGGCGGCTACCAGCCAGTTGAAAGTTGCAGTCGCTTCGGATGATGCCGGAGCGGAGATCATGGGTCTGTCCCTGAATGTGGGAGACAGTGTGCTGGAAGCCCTGGAAGCGAATACTACTATCGGCTGGGTATTCCCGGAGACCACGGAAGAAGCCCTGGAGGGCGTGAAGAACAGCGACTATTATGCAGCACTGATCATTCCGGAGACTTTCACACAGGAAATGCTGGGATTTATAGACGGTGAAGTGGATCATCCGACGATCTATTATTATGAAAATGAGAAAAAGAACGGCATTGCACCCAAGATCACAGGCAAGGCGAAAAATGCCGTGCAGGAGCAGGTAAATGCTACGTTCATCAGTACTGTGGCGGAGTCGGTCATGAAAGCCGGCAATGCGCTTTCTATGGTGAATGCAAACGGTCAGGTCAGTGTGACAGACTCTCTGGATACTGTGCAGAAGCAGCTGCAGGATTATGTGGTCATGCTGCAGTCCTTCCAAAGCATCATGAATTCGGCGGAAATGATCATGTCCACCAGCCAGAATATGCTGCCGGATATGGACAACATCCTGGAGAATGGGCGGAATACCATGATCGGCATGCAGACCATGATCAATTCCAGCGTGGATGCAGTGGACGTCATGGGAGATATGGTAAGCAGCAGTATGAATATGGTGACGGAAGCACTGCAGTACCTGTCCATCTATGCGGACGGACTGTTAGCCCAGATGGACAGTAACAGCGTAGGCAGTACCACGGACACCGGACTGGGCATGGCAATCGGACTGGTGCAGGGCATGCAGGCAAATATGGATGTTCTGGGAAACCTGGTAACCGGGCAGGATGCGCAGATTCAGGAGATCAGCCAGTCATTAAAAAATATTGAGGCGGACCTGAAGCAACTGCAGAATAGCAAAGGACAGGTAGATACCGATATCAATACCCTGCGGGCGCAGATGAGGGAACAGATCCGGATCTGCAGCAAACAGCTGGATAACCTCGCAAGTGACTATAATAACAACGTCAGACCTTCTTTCCGTGATACCGGTAAATCCATGCAGCAGGCATTTTTGAATGCCGCAGCGATGATGAATGGCACGGATGTGAATATGGATGAAATCTCCGATATTTTAAAAGAGTACCAGCAGACTTTACAGGAAGGCAACGTAAGTTTGCAGGATTCACTGGTAATTGCCCAGGAACTGCTGGACAAGGTGAATAAAATAGCGGATAATATAAAACGGATCACCGGAGCGGACTCTTATGAAGATATTTTAAGTGCCATGGCGACGGATCCTACGGCTGTTGCGGACTTTGTATCATCTCCGGTGCAGCTTGAGACGGTGCCTGTTTATCCGGTGGATCACTACGGCTCGGCAGCATCGCCGTTCTATACGATCCTGGCGATCTGGGTAGGTGCGTTATTTTTGGTAGCCATCATTCACGTAGGGGTGAAACCGATTGATCCCGGGGATCATTACAAGGCTCATGAGAGGTATTTTGGCAGATATCTGCTGTTTTTCCTCATAGGACAAGCGCAGACACTGCTTACGATCCTGGGCAATCTCTACTACATTGAGATCCAGTGCCAGCATAAGTTTTTATACTGGCTGGCGGCAGCGGTGGCGAGTGCCGCATTCAGCTGTTTCATGTATTCCGTGACATTTGCATTCGGCAACGTGGGAGAAGCACTGGCAATCGTGGTCATGGTCATCCAGGTAGCGGGAAGCGGCGGAACTTTTCCTATCGAAGCATTGCCGAAGGTGTTCCAGTGGATCTATCCGTTCCTGCCGTTCCAGTTCGGCATGAAAGCTTTCAAGGAATGCATCGCCGGAATGTACGGCGTGGATTATTGGATCAATGTGGGTAAAATGGCATTATTCCTGATCATTGCACTGTTGTTGGGACTGGCGCTGGAACCGCCGTTCCGTAAGCTGAACCATAGGATCGAGAAGAGCAAGGAAAAGACAGGGCTGATGATATAGAGTGCGATAGCACGAATTCGTGAGCTGTAAGTAAATGATTAAGATAACCAGAACAGAAAGGAATCACAATATGAAGTGGGTAAAATTCAGAATAAAGACCGTGACGGAAGCAGAAGATATTATTATCAGCACCCTGTATGATCTGGGGCTGGAAGGTGCACAGATCGAGGACAAAGTGCCCCTGACTGCCATGGAGAAGGAGCAGATGTTCGTAGATATCCTGCCGGACGGACCGGAGGATGACGGCATTGCTTATTTGAGCTTTTTCGTAGAGGAAAAAGAGGACGGTAGTCTGGAAGTAGCCGGTGAGAAGACCACTACCGAGGCGGTGCTTGCCGATGTGAAGCGGGAACTGGAAGATTTACGCCAGTTCATGGATATCGGAGAAGGTTCCGTTGTCGTGGACGAGACCGAGGATATTGACTGGATCAACAACTGGAAGCAGTATTTCCATCAGTTCTATATTGATGACATCCTGGTCATTCCTTCCTGGGAAAATATCAAACCGGAAGACACCGATAAAATGGTGCTTCATATTGATCCCGGTACTGCATTCGGCACCGGTATGCATGAGACCACACAGCTGTGTATCCGTCAGCTTCGCAAGTTCATTACTTCTGAGACGGAGCTTCTGGATGTAGGGACCGGCAGCGGTATTCTGGCGATTCTGTCCCTGATGTTCGGTGCAAAGCATGCCGTGGGAACCGACCTGGATATCTGTGCGGTGGAAGCAGTAGCACAGAACTGCGAGGTTAACGGCATCGATCCCGCACAGTTCGACATGATGATCGGCAATATCATTACCGATAAAGAAGTGCAGGACAAGGTGGGCTATGAGTGCTATGATATCGTCGTGGCCAATATTCTGGCAGATGTACTGGTGCCCCTGACTCCCGTGATCGTACACCAGTTGAAAAAGGGAGGTATCTACATTACCTCCGGTATCATTGATGACAAGGAACAGACCGTGGTAGAGGCAGTGAAGGCAGCAGGTCTGGAAGTATTGGAAGTAACCTATCAGGGAGAATGGGTCAGCGTTACCGCAAGAAAAAATTAGAGGATTTTTAACAATGTATCAGTTTTTTGTAGAGCCGGATCAGATCGATGTGGCAGGAAAAAGTGTCATTATCCGGGGAACCGATGTCAATCATATCAAAAATGTACTGCGTATGCGCCCCGGCGAGGAAGTGGCGGTCAGCAACGGAATCGACGGGAAAGAATATCGCTGTGGGATCCTTGCGCTGGAGGAGGACTGCGTCCGTCTGGAACTGCGTTTTATCAAAGAGGACGGCGTGGAACTTCCGGCGAAGATCTATCTGTTTCAGGGGCTGCCCAAGGCAGATAAAATGGAACTCATTATTCAAAAAGCAGTGGAACTGGGAGCTTTTCAGGTGATTCCGGTAGCCATGAAGCGGTGCGTGGTAAAGCTGGATGAGAAAAAGGCAGATGTAAAGATCAAGCGCTGGCAGGGAATTGCGGAGGCAGCAGCGAAACAGAGCAAGCGGGGCGTGATCCCAACGGTAGCTCCGGTGATGAGTTACGCTCAGGCAGTGAAAATGGCATCACAAATGGATCTGAAGCTGGTGCCCTACGAACTGGCAGAGGGAATGGAACAGACGAAGCACCTGATCGAAAGCGTGGAGCCGGGGCAGCAGATCGCTATTTTTATCGGTCCGGAAGGCGGCTTCGACCCGGAGGAGATCCGGATCGCCACAGAGGCCGGAATCCAACCCATTACCCTGGGAAAACGGATCCTGCGGACAGAGACTGCCGGATTTACAACTATCGCATGGCTGATGTATCAGCTGGAAAAATAGCGGTGGGCGGCACAGAGTATCTGCCTGTGGCATATTTTAATCATAAGAAGAATATAGTAACTATTCAGAGTAAACAAAAAAGCTTTGAAACAGAGGGCTTGCAAATGGAACCTGAGTAGCTGCTGAACAGATAGATAGCAAGGAGAAGAAGAGAATGGAAGTCTATTTGGACAATTCCGCTACCACCAGAACCTTTCCGGAAGTAGCCGAGTTGATGACGAAGATCATGTGTGAAGATTACGGAAATCCCTCCAGCCTGCATATGAAGGGAGTGGAGGCGGAGAAGTACCTCCGCTATGCCAAGGAGACTCTGGCAAGGATCCTGAAGGTGGAGGAGAGAGAGCTGTTGTTCACCTCCGGCGGTACAGAGTCCGATAATATGGCATTGATCGGCTGCGCCCTGGCGAATTGCCGCAGGGGCAACCATCTGATCACAACACAGATAGAGCATCCTGCAATCCTGCAGACCATGCGTTACCTGGAGAGTCAGGGATACCGTGTCACGTATCTGCCGGTGGATTCCTGCGGACGCATTCGCCTGGAAGACCTGCGCAGAGCCATGACACCGGAGACCATTCTGGTATCCATTATGCATACAAATAACGAGATCGGAGCCCAGCAGCCCATTGAGGAAGCCGGAGCGCTGATCAAACAGATGAACCCCGACACTTTATTTCACGTAGATGCGGTACAGGGATTCGGCAAATCCAGGATCTATCCGAAAAAGATGCACATTGACCTGTTGTCCGTCAGCGGACACAAAATCCACGGCCCCAAAGGCGTCGGACTGTTATACGTAGGAGATAAGGTGAAGATCCAGCCTATCGTATTCGGTGGCGGTCAGCAGCAGAACCTTCGATCCGGTACGGAAAATGTCCCGGGAATTGCCGGACTTGCCAAAGCAGCGGAAATGTTGTACAGTCGTTTTGATGAGGATCATGCGAGACTTTGTGCCTGCAAGAGAAGATTTATTGAAGGTGTGGAGAGACTGGATCATGTGAAGGTTAACGGCCTTCTGCCGGATGCTCCTTACGGAGAGGGAACAGCAGCCCATATCGTCAGTGTGTCCTTTGCCGGAGTAAGAAGCGAAGTACTCCTGCATGCGCTGGAGGACAAGGGAATCTATGTCTCCGCAGGAAGTGCCTGCTCTGCGCATAAGCCGCAGCCTTCCGCTACGTTGAAAGCTATCGGAGTGGATAAATCCCTGCTGGATTCCACCATACGCTTCAGCTTTTCGGTATTTACCACGGAAGAAGAGATTGACGTTTGCCTTCAGGCATTGTACAATATAGTACCTATGTTACGCAGATACAGCCGCAGATAAGAAAGGAAAAAAAGTGTTTACATCATTTTTGATAAAGTATGCCGAGATCGGCATTAAGGGAAAAAACCGCTACCTGTTCGAGGATGCTCTGGTACGTCAGATTAAATATGCTCTGAAAAAGTGTGAGGGAGAATTCCTGGTACACAAGACACAGGGACGTATTTTCGTAGATGCAGAGTCAGAATTCGACTATGATGAAGTCGTGGCACATCTGCAGAGAGTCTTCGGTATCTCCGGCATCTGCCCGGTAGTCCATGTACAGGATGAAGGCTTCGAGAAGCTGTGCGAGACTGTGATCGACTACATTGCAAAGGTATATCCGGACTGTAACCAGACTTTTAAGGTGGCAGCGAGACGTGCCCGGAAAAATTACCCCAAGGATTCCATGACCATCAACATGGATATGGGTGAAGCCATTCTGAATGCTTACCCCAATATGAAGGTGGATGTACACCATCCCGACATCATGCTGAACATCGAGATCCGTGAGGAAATCTATATCTACTCCGTGATCCTGCCCGGTCCCGGAGGAATGCCCGTAGGCACCGGCGGCAAGGGAATGTTATTACTGTCCGGTGGTATCGATTCCCCTGTGGCAGGATATATGATCGCCAAGAGAGGTGTCAAGATCGATGCGGTATATTTCCATGCACCGCCTTACACCAGCGAGCGCGCGAAACAGAAAGTAGTGGATCTGGCGAAGATCGTTGCCCGTTACACCGGACCTATCTACCTGCATGTGATCAACTTTACCGATATTCAGTTATATATTTACGAGAAATGTCCTCATGAGGAACTGACCATTATCATGCGCCGTTATATGATGCGTATTGCGGAGCAGATCGCAAAGGAGACCGAGTGCCTGGGACTGATCACCGGTGAGAGTATCGGACAGGTGGCATCCCAGACCATGAATTCCCTGATCGCGACCAACGAAGTATGCGAACTGCCGGTATACCGTCCGCTGATCGGATTCGATAAGCAGGAGATCGTAGAAGTATCCGAGAAGATCGGTACTTACGAGACTTCCATTCTGCCCTATGAAGACTGCTGTACTATCTTCGTGGCAAAGCATCCTGTGACGAAGCCGAATGTAAAGGTGATCCGCAGACATGAGCACAATCTGGATGAGAAGATCGACGAACTGGTGCAGACCGCATTAGAGACCAAAGAACTGATCATTGCGGAAGCATAAGTGCGAATGCAGAGTAACTATT
>ENA-OURQ01003236-OURQ01003236.1-human-gut-metagenome-genome-assembly--contig:-NODE-3236-length-11181-cov-39.330038_pt1 | contig 11181 bp, 7 predicted proteins | sample MGYA00242105_ERZ508999 | MGnify/ENA primary metagenome ERZ508999 (study PRJEB26280, sample SAMEA2338771) | human gut metagenome | biome: human gut; feature: human-associated habitat; material: faeces...
TAAGCACCGGCGTGTGCAGACAGCCGCAGTGGGTTTATGTCGGGGTGTTTATGTACTCATTGGCTGGGTGCAGCCGGTTCTACGGCATACTCTTTCCAGCGGTTTATGCTCCGGCGTGTGCAGACAGCCGCAGTGGGCTTATGTCGGGGTGTTTATGTATTCATTGGCCGGGTGGAAGCCGGTTCTATGATCGGAAATATGTCATATAATTCACGCGGAGATGCCCTTACGACTGTTTATGGATTTCTCCGCGGGTTGCTTATGTATCTTCAACCGGAATATAACTGCATCTCAAGAGAAACTGTATCTTATACTTCGCGCGGCACTATCCCTCACATAGTCACGAACTACCCTCGCGCGTATATACAACGCCGGACTGAACACTTCCGCGGCTGTTTGCAGACGCCGGTGCTTAATCCGCCAAAGGCGGATTTTAGCATCCGCTGCGCCTGCAACCAAACGAGAGTGTGCCGACGGAAGTGTTCCGGCCGGCGGCTTCCGGCGGCTTTCCTATTTCCGTTCAAACACCGGTATAATGTCGAGTGGTGCGTCGCAGGTTATCGTGTCAGAGCCTTCGTAGATTCTGTGGTCGTGGATGTTCTCCCACTTGCCGGCCGGAAGATATACTTTTCGCTCGTTCATTCCGGCTTCGAGAATCGGAGCTACAAGGTATTTGTCACCGAACATGTACTGGTCGGTAACTTCCCAGCACTTAGCATCGTCAGGGAACTCATAGAACATTGTACGCATGAGCGGTGAACCGTCCTCATGAGCTTCCTTCATGAGTTTCTCGATATAAGGCTTGAGGGACCACCTGAGTTTGAGGTAATCAAGCATGATTTTCATGTTGTCCTCGCCATAACTCCAAAGTTCGTTTGGCTGGCCTGTGTAGAGATAACCACCGCCAAAATCCTTATCTGAAAGCGGCGGAATGTTGTGTGGTCCACGGTCTCCATGCATGCGGAGTATTGGGGTGAATACTGCAAATTCATACCATCTTATAAGAAGCTCCCTGAATATCGGGTCGGCGACATCATCTGTCATGAAACCACCGATATCGGTTGTCCACCAAGGAATTCCGGCAAGACCCATGTTGAGGCCAGCTGCGAGCTGATCCTGCAGGGATTCAAATGTGCTAGGAACATCACCGGACCAGATGAGCGTTGAATATTTCTGGGAACCGACCCAGCCGCATCTTACGAGGTGGAGCATGTTGTCAGCATTGCCCTCTGCGGCTATGCCGTCCGAAAATGCTTTGGCATAAAGCTTTGGATAAATGTTGGAGACCTCAAGAGCTGTTCCCATGTGGTATCTGTAATTATCATAATCGTATACGGCAAGGTCAGGCTCCGCATTGTCAAGCCAGAACATGTCGATACCGTAGTCGTAGTAGTTTTTCTTGCATTTTTCCCAGATAAATTCTCTGGCTTCAGGATTGGTCACATCGATTATGAGGCAGTCGCCCTGAAAATCATATGACTCGATTGTTCCGCGCTCGGTTGTCATAAGAAGTCCGCGCTCGTACATTTCCTCAAAATTCTCACTCTTGCGGTCAACCGAAGGCCATACGGATACGACAACCTTTGTTCCCATTGAATGAAGTTCATCAACCATAGCCTTTGGATCCGGCCAGTACTCAGGGTCGAAATGCCAGTCGCCCTGTCTTGTCCAATGGAAAAAGTCGATGACGATTACGTCAAGCGGTATTCCGAGTTCCTTGTATTTGCGGGCAACCGAAAGAACCTCGTCCTGGGTCCTGTAACGGAGTTTGCACTGCCAGAGACCGAGAACGTCGTTTCGCATTATAGGAGCGCGTCCTGTAACTGCCGTATAATTCTCAATGATTCCGCGCGGTGCGTCTGCTACTGTGATCCAGTAATCGATTTCCTTGGAAGCCTGTGCAACCCACTCGGTATAATTTTTACCGAAAGAAGCACTTCCGACACCCGGATTGTTCCAGAGGAAACCATAACCGAGACTTGACACGGTAAAAGGAATGGAAATCTGTGAATTTCTCTGTGCAAGTTCAAGCACACATCCCTTGAGTTCAAGGTACGGCTGCTGATACTGGCCCATTCCGTAAAGTTTCTCGCCGTCGTTGCTCTCAAATCTCATCGTGAGCGAATAATCTCCGCCGATTATCGGCTTGTAATTGCGGGCAATCAGTTTGAGGCATCTGCTCTCATTGCTGATGGTACCGTAATAACTTCTGTAATATTCCCTGAGGATAAGCTTGCCATCTCTGTAAAAAGAAAGAATGCCGACCTCATTCACATCCGCTCTTATGCGGCCGTTTGTGATGCTCGCCGTTCTGCCGTCGATTGTAATCTTAACCGCGTCCGAACAATCCTCCTTCTCCTCGGTAAGTGCCCAGTCATTGCCGGTAAATGCGGCATTTTTGGTGCTGCGTACACGAAGTGAATCCTTTCCCCATGCTTCAATACGGATTTTCTCCGTCTGGTGAGTAAAAAATAATACGTTTTTCTCCTGTTTAAAAATCATAACCTGTCCCTTTCCGCAATATCTGCTTGATATCTTTATATAGTGACATTATAATGACTTTATAGTTATAATTCTATATCTTTTTTGCCTATTACTAACACTATTTTGATATTATATGTAGGAGGAAGCATGAACTTGCACGATTCTCTTCTCAAAGAAAAAGAGCCCCACGGAAATGTACTGTTTCCACTTAGGGTTCACGATATAATTACCAATCCCGGTATTTCCGAGCGTGTCGGCTGGCATTGGCACAGTGAATTTGAATTTCTGGTCGTCACAAGTGGAGAGGCGGATTTTGGCATCAATGAACGCTCCATAAAAGTCCGTGAAGGCGACATTCTTTTTATAAGACCTGATGTATTGCATTTTATGAGTGCCGAGGGTGGAACGGCGGTTGATTTCTATGCGGTTGACTTTCTTCCTGACCTGTTTGGTGGGTATCCCGCGGATGACATCCACCGTAAATATGTTACGCCGGTAGCTGGTGGGGAAATTATTTTTCCCGAACTGTTGGACGGCTCGGAAGCATGGCATAAGGACATCGCCGACAGGCTGACGGAAATACGACTTTTATATGAGGAACACCGTCCCGGCTTTGAACTTCTTATAAAATCCGATATCTGCGCTGTGTGGTATATGATGTTTGAACATGCCGAGCACGCAGTTTCACAGGCGGACACTTCATCCGACCACCGCATGGTGCGTATCAAATCAATGCTGTCATGGCTTCAGATGAACTACCGCGAAAATATTACCATTGAGCAGATGGCTGATGTCTTTCATATAAGTGAGGGGCAGTTATGTCGTTTTTTCAAATCGATGACCCGTATGTCGGTAATCAGTTATCTGAATTTCTACCGTATAAGCCGTTCCATAGAAATGCTTGAGAAAACCGATTTGCCGGTAAGCCGTATTGCACTTGATTCAGGTTATGATAATATCAGTTATTACAATAAGGTTTTTAAAGAACACATGCACATGACCCCCGGAGAATTCCGCAACCTGTCCAAGGACGGCAGTTCGCACCCGGAAGTCATTACGGTATAAAAACAGCGGGATGCCTGTGCATCCCGCCGATTAAGTCAATTTATCTTGTTATTACTTTCACCGAACTCCAGTCGCCCATCGTACTGCCACTGTATGCTCTCACTGTATATGTATATGTCGTTCCTGCTTTAGCGGTCCTGTCCGTATAACTTACGGTTGAACCGCTCTTGATATCTGCGATTCTTCCCCAGCTTCCGGATCCGCTCTTGCGGTATACTATGTATCCTGTAGCTCCGGTTACTCCAGTCCATCTGACATTGATTCCTCCGCTTACTTTAGATGCCGATGTGAGTTTAGGATCTGACAGTCTCTTGACCGATTTCGCGCTGTGCCAGTCTCCCATCGTGCTTCCGTTGTATGCTCTGACTGTATATGTGTATGTTGTTCCGCTTGCCGCTGTCGTATCTGTATAACTTACGGTTGAACCGTTCTTGATGTCTGCGATGCGCGCCCAGCCTTTGCCTGCTCCCTTGCGGTATACTATATAGCCTGTGGCTCCGGTTACCCTGCTCCATTTAACCTGCACTCCGTAGGTTATGTTGGATGCTCCAGAAACTGTCGTGTCGGAAAGTCTCATCAGTGACTTCGCGCTGTGCCAGTCTCCCATCGTGCTTCCGTTGTATGCTCTGACTGTATATGTGTATGTTGTTCCGCTTGCCGCTGTCGTATCTGTATAACTTACGGTTGAACCGTTCTTGATGTCTGCGATGCGCGCCCAGCCTTTGCCTGCTCCCTTGCGGTATACTATATAGCCTGTGGCTCCGGTTACCTGACTCCATTTAACCTGCACTCCGGAGGTTATGTTGGATGCTCCGGTTACTGTGGTATCTGAAATTCTCATAAGCGACTTTGTGCTGTTCCAGTCACTCATCGTGTCTTTGTTATATGCTCTGACAGTATATGTATATGTCGTTCCGCTTGCCGCTGTCGTATCTGTATAATTTACTGTTGAGCCATCCTTAATATCCGCAATGCGCGCCCAGCCTTTGCCTGCTCCCTTATGGTATACTATGTATCCGGTTGCTCCGGTTACCTTACTCCATTTAACCTGCACTCCGGAGGTTATGTTGGATGCTCCGGTTACTGCCGGCTCTGCAAGATACATCACTCCGACTTCCGGACACTTATCTTCCGTTCTGCTTCCTGAATAAACTGCCACAGCATAATAATACTTTATTCCTGCGCTTATCGTATCGGAATATGTGTTTCCGGATGTTCTGCCTATCTCAGCATAACTTCCGCCTTCTGTTCTTCTGTAAATCACATATCCTTCTGCTCCGGTTACTCCTCCGGTCCAGCTTAACTGTACTTTACTGCCGTTGGCATCTGCCTTAAGTTTACTTACGGATATCTGGGTCTTCTTAAGTGACACAGCTGTTGAAAATGCACTCGCGCCTGCTGCATTGTATGCTTTTATCCTGTATGAATATTCTGTATTATTTTTGACACTGGTATCAACATAGCTTGTTGATGTGACTGTTGTTATTTTACTGTACTTGCCATCTGTTCCCGCTCTGTATATCTCATATCCCGTTGCGCCTTTTACAGCGTTCCATTTGAGCGTGAGTGATGCTATTGTGTTTGATACTGACAGTCCGGACGGTGTGGCAAGATACATTACTCCGACTTCCGGACACTTACCTTCCGTCCTGCTTCCCGAATAAACTGCCACAGTATAATAATACTTTATTCCTGCGCTTATCGTATCGGAATATGTGTTTCCGGATGTTCTGCCTATCTCAGCATAACTTCCGCCTTCTGTTCTTCTGTAAATCACATATCCTTCTGCTCCGGTTACTCCTCCGGTCCAGCTTAACTGTACTTTACTGCCGTTGGCATCTGCCTTAAGTTTACTTACGGATATCTGGGTCTTCTTAAGTGACACAGCTGTTGAAAATGCACTCGCGCCTGCTGCATTGTATGCTTTTATTTTGTATGAATATTGTGTATTATTTTTGACATTGGTATCAACATAGCTTGTTGATGTAACTGTCGTTATTTTACTGTACTTTCCATCTGTTCCTGCTCTGTATATCTCATATCCCGTTGCGTCTGTTACAGCGTTCCATTTGAGCGTGAGTGATGCTATTGTATTTGATACTGACAGTCCGGACGGTGCGGATGGCTTCTGTATCTGCACATCATCCGTATATGCCTTGATTCGAACATTGGCTCCCATGCTCTCGACCATGTCACGCCATCCATAATTATAATAGAAGCTCTGTCCCTTCTCTCCGCCGCAATACCATGATGCCGCATTACCAAGATTATACTTGCTTTCCATTACATAGTATGCGCCTGATTTGCCATCCATGGACTCCAGTTTAATGACTACGGAAAATGTTTTTCCCTTGGTCAGCGTTAAAGGATTATCCATCTTAATTGTATGGAATCCCTGATATGTGAAGCTTCCTGTCTGTGTTCTTACAAGTGTTCCGCTTTCCGGATTGGATGAATTCGCAATGTCTGTATATATGTTAACGGTATAATTAATATTCGGATTCTGTGTCTCCACACCTACCGCCTTAAGCGATTGTGTTCCCGTTGCCGTAAATATATTGGCAATTGTGGAAGATGTTCCTGTGCCGATCCAGCCATATTGAGAATATGCCGATAAATCATATTGATAATTATGATCATAAAAATCATCATCACTGCTTCCGGTATCACTTACACAATCGAGTGCATATACCCTGTCATAAATAGACGGCTCGTCATATGACATCCAGAAATAGCCGAAATGACTGTATTCGTCACTTCCCCAGCTGTTCCTTACAAGCCAGGCTCCCTTGTTGGAAGAATTAGTTACCTTATCATCATCCCATCCGACAACACTTATTGCATGGTTAGTATTATCAGATACTGTTGAATAGTAGGAATTGGTCGAATAATCATAATACTGATTATCATCATAATATGACATTCCAACACCGCCGTATTCTTTAATAAGCTGCTTAATGTATTTTCTGTCAGCTTTATTTACTATATAGAAATTCCTAAGATGTGCGCTGTCGTTCATCGCTATATCATTCGATAAACCGCTTTCAAGTGTAGCCGCTGCCCCACTGTAAGGAGCAGTCTTCTCATCTGCCACGCCTACCCAGTTGGCATATGCATGATATATGAATGACGAATCGCCACCCATGGAAAGGTAATTATAGCTGGCTGTCGGCAGATATTTCACACCGTCTTTACCATCCGCGGATGTATAATGATACGCAAAATAAACCGAATGAAGTTCACTCAGATCAAGAAGCGTACCATCGTTATTCAATACACTGAGTTCCGCAAGCGATGTCGGTGCAAATCCCCAGCATGTACCGTAAGGGCTCTGATTCCTTATTGACGGATATGAATCCGTAAGAATCCCTGACGGAATATAGGCACTTTCAAGTGCCGCTGCCTGCACGATATTATTATCATCTGCGACATCATAAATCCTGTCTACCGGTCTGTCATCCGCAATAAAAGCTGTACGCGGATATTCCGGTGTCTCATAAGCATTATATATGGTATCATCTGCAATACCACTGTCCGTATTCCCGGCAAGTACTACGACTCCTGAAGGAATCATCATTACTCCTGCAAGAAGAACTGCCAGGGCACTTCTAAACCATTTTCTCATAGTTTCCTCTTTCCCTCCCCAGGTGTTATAATTATACTACACATTCCGGGGGTCCGCAAGAAATATGTACATCAAAAGAGACTGCATCATTCCGACACAGTCTCTCTATATAAAATATACTTACGGATTTACTTGTTTATTTCAAACTTAAATGCCGAGTCGCTCCATACATTATCTGTAAAACTTATTTCCATGTTTTTCCAGTCTTTCGGAACCTCGTATCCGATTATACCACTCATTTTCTTGCCTGCTGCCACTGTTCCGTCAAGAGTGCCGACACCGTCTTTGACTGACTCGGCTGATATTGATGTACTCACCGAATAATCATCAACATACGCCTCGAAACTGGCAATGCTGCTCACCGAAATTTCAGAATCCGAATTATTGGCGATTTCAAATGTCACGATGACAAACACATTTCCGTCATCAGGTGTCAGAAATTCAGTGCCGTTGCTTTCCTCATAATCCTTAAGCGTCACCTGCACTCCGTTCATTTCTGCTATCTCGCCCTTAGTGAAAACATCTTTCTCTTCACTGTCACTGCTGCCGGCCGAAGCGCTTTTGTCATCGCCCACTTTCTTTGGTTTGGAATCGCTTCCCGCATTGGCTGCTATAATAATCACAACAATAAGTGCGACGATACCAAGTGCAATAAACCCGCCTATATGCTTCTGTTTCTTACGGCATACCGGACATACCTTTGCATTCTTCGGGATCTCCGTTTTGCAGTATTTGCAGATTTTGGTTTCCTTCTTAACTTCCTGTTCCATATCCTTTTCCTCCGTGTTATGTTTTGATTACATAATACACGTCCGGAACCGGTATTTGGTATGCAGCCTGCATACATTTTATCAGATAAATATATCTATAAAAGATGATACCGCCGTTGCAGCCAGAATAAGCAGAAATTCAAGTATAATATATCCTGCAATCCTGACAAAAAGATACCTGCTTTTCACAATAGGCATCCTGTCCCTGATACCGCAATAATTACAAACAATAAATATCATAACCATCTGTGATATCCACAACGTGATGCGGCCGGTTATCTGTTCGCGCATTGGTGCCGGTCCGTCCGGAGTGTTATATACTACAGCGCAGCATACTGCCGTTATTCCCGCGTATCCCAACAGCGCTATTATCATTTTCCACGGTTTCAGGGTCCTAAAGCCCGGCGGCAGGAATTTTCTTCTGCATTCGGGATGAACAATATCCTGCCGGGTAATCTGCGCCTTAAGCTCCGAAACATTAGCATAACGTTCATCCGGCTTAAGCCTGGTACATCTGCTTATTATATCTCCCACCCTGCCTGACGGCATCCCATCCGCGGGCATCTTTCCTGTTATCATATAATTGAGCAGCACTCCCAATGCATAAATATCCGTCCGCCAGTCCGTCTGGCCGAAGCCAAACTGTTCCGGTGCTGCATATCCTTCGGTTCCAAGAAGTGTTGTGTCTTTATTAAGTCCCGGTCTGTAAATCCTCGCTATGTCAAAATCAACAATTACCACTCTTTTGGATTCCTCAATCATTATATTCGCCGCTTTCAGGTCCCTGCAGATAAGAGGATTCTGTGACTCGTGAAGCGGTTTCAATATATCGCAAAGTTCTGCAATAATCTCAAGCGCACGTTCCTGCGTAAAAAGGCCATCCGCAGCCACTATCTCTTCTATCGTCCGGCCATTTATGTATTCCTCCACGATAACAAGGCTGTCCCCGTCTTCTATGCATTCATATATATGCGGTATTCCCGGAATGGACATTGACCTTAGATATTCATACACCGCAATCCGGTCGATTGCAGTACGTTTTTGCACGCAGATCATGCCCGTTGCTTCATTTCTCACCAGATGAACACTTGCGTTTCCCGCAAGTATATCAAGGTCCTTGTATTGTGACAGTCTGTATTCGTCCGACAGTTTCATCTTTGCCCCTTGCTTTTAGATAATTAAAATTGTATTATTTTTACATTATAACACATAAAGGATTACATATGAACCAGAAAACAACCGACGAATTAATGAAAATACTCTCCGGTATTACAAACAAAACGGATCTTGGCAATTATACGGACACACTTTCCAAAGACGATGTTCCTGATTTTGCCGGATATATTAACGATATAATCAATGATAACAGTCTTCAGACAGCCGATGTTATAAGGGAATCCCTCATCCAACGGAATTACGGTTACCAGATCCTTAACGGAACGCGCAAGCCATCCCGTGATAAGGTAATTGCGATATGTACGGCAATTAAGCTTGATTCCGCCCGCACCGACCGTGCGCTTGCGGCCGCCGGATATGGAAGACTGTATTCCAAAAGCCGTCGTGACAGCATTATTATTTTCGCATTGAACAAACAGCTCACCGTCATGGAACTCAATGAACTTCTGTGCGATATGGGTGAGAATATATTGGATTAATCGAGTAGGAGGGAAATTTAAATAAATTTCCCGACCTCTCACACCACCGTGCGTACCGTTCGGTACACGGCGGTTCAATCAACTTAACAAGTAACACACCTTTTGGTGTAGTAATCTAACATTGAGACTAATCCAAATCGAGTTAATCTCTCTTTTGTTATAGCGTTATGCATGGCGCCACCATGACATACTCGTGCTATATGAGCACCATAATAAGCCATTGACCATGCTAACCCTTTATTCACTCCAAGTTTCATCAAATTCTTTGCTCTGTTTTGTGAAGTTTTCCATTGTTTCCAGATGCACATGCGCATTCTGTATCGGATACTACTATCCAACTTCGCACACAAGGTTTTCATACTTCCTATCTTGAAGTAGTTTATCCAACCTCTGATGAGTTCGTTGAGTTTCTGCACTTTATAAGAGTTGCTTACTCCCCAACTTCTGCAAGTAAGTTGTTTCATTCTTGCTTTGAACTTCGCTACTGATTTAGCGTGTGGCTTTGCCTTGAATTGGTGTGCTCTGCTGTCAAAGTAAAATCCAAATCCGAGGTATTTAAGACCGCTTGGCCTGTCTACCTTGCTCTTTGTCATGTTTACCTTGAGCCCCAGTTTCTCTTCAATAAACTTCGTGAGATTTCTCATCACCCTCTTTGCAGACATTTCACTTCCAACCATAACAATACAGTCATCTGCATATCTAACAAAGTTCAATCCTCTTTGTTCCATTTCCTTATCCAGTTCATTCAGCATGATGTTTGCAAGAAGTGGGGATAGATTTCCACCTTGTGGTGTTCCTATCACTGATTCCTTATATTCATCATCTACCATGATTCCACTAACCAAGAACTTTCTAATGATTGAGATTACATCCCCATCCTTGATTGTCTTACCGATTAAGGTCATCAGTTTATCATGGTTTACTGTGTCAAAGAACTTCTCCAAGTCAATGTCAACAATCCAGTCATAGCCGTCATTCATCATATCTAATGCTGTGATGATTGCCTGCTGTGCACATCTATTCGGTCTGAATCCGTAACTATGTTCATGGAATTGTTTCTCATAGATTGGTGTTAATACCTGTGCTATGGCTTGCTGTACAAATCGGTCTGTTACTGTTGGTACTCCCAGGTTTCTGACACCGCCATCTGGCTTTGGTATCTCTACTCTGCGTACTGGTTGAGGTTTATACTTTCTTCTCCTCAACTGTTCTTTGATGATTTCGCCGTTCTTTTCAAGGTGTTCTTTAAGTTCTGTGTACTGCATTCCGTCCACTCCCTCTGCACCTTTGTTTCTTACGACTTGCAGATATGCCGTGTTAAGATTATCTTTACTTAATATCTGCTCCATTAGACTACTTGTGTCCATGCGTTCTTTCCTTTCCGCCTCGCTCGAATTGACCACCCTTTACCCGATTGGTTACGGCAGATGTTGTCGTTTCTGCAACACGAGACATACTAAAACTTATCGATTGTTCACCCCTTCACTCCATTTCCATTACAGAAACTTCCTCGCTACTATGGGCTCTGCTGACTTCTCACAGTTCGTTGTTACTAGGCTAATGGAACCTCTGTGAGACCTCC
>ENA-OURQ01003241-OURQ01003241.1-human-gut-metagenome-genome-assembly--contig:-NODE-3241-length-11162-cov-2.526065_pt1 | contig 11162 bp, 10 predicted proteins | sample MGYA00242105_ERZ508999 | MGnify/ENA primary metagenome ERZ508999 (study PRJEB26280, sample SAMEA2338771) | human gut metagenome | biome: human gut; feature: human-associated habitat; material: faeces...
TATTCCCCACAATCGCATTATCAGGGTGTTTCTGGTGAAACCGTAATAGTATGCGATAATCCTTTGCCGCACGGATCACTATTGCATTTGCGAGTTCCCGATAGCCGTCATGTTCCATTTGAACACCTCCAGTATTTTAATTACTATACTGTTGGTGCGTTCAGAAACCGAAAACCTCCGCAGCCGAAACCGTGGAGGTTATTTGTTATGCGGTCAGTGTCCATAAATCAATTCCTTTTGCTGCGAAAATGCTCTTGCTGGTGGGGCTATGTGTGGAATTTCTCAGTACCTGAAATTTTTGTACTTATAAGTAGCCTGATATACGCCATTACTGTCCAGATACAAATAATCCCTGTGTTCCAGCTCTCTGGCATAACCAATTTTTTCAGCACCGCCAGATGTACGGAAGCAATAAATCAATCTGTCATCAGGAAGCCTTTGAGCACGAATATATGCATTTTCGATTTCTCTGTTACGCCGCTCACACGTCTGGGTATAATCTTCAACTATCGCACTGCCGACTTTTTTCACGAACGAAAAAAAGCCATGTCTGCTATCGGGCTCATTGCTGCTTTTTTCGGATGTTGTAGTCTTATTAAGCTGAGAGCCAGCGTCATTTCCTGAAACATTTTTTTCACACGATTTTGTGCTGTTAATAAAACGGCTGTACTGTTGATCATACTCTTTCCTGCTCTGAGAGTTCGACAAAGTTTCATAAGCCTCATTAATATCAGCCATTGTTTTTCCCGTGTTCGAACTGGTTTGTGTGTCTGGATGATATTTTTTCGCAAGCGCTCTGTAAGATGCCTTGATCACCTCAAATGAGGCTGATGGGCTGACCTCCAGTATCCTGTAATAGTCTTTCATGATATTACGAGTTCCTTTTGAATGACTTCAATGCTCTTAAGCATACTCTGTAATTCGTTGCCTTCCACATTTAACTGGCCGTTCTGCCACTGCATTGCATAGAAATAACTGCAGGCCTTGACCATTATTCTGGTAAGCCGACACATATTAATATCCCTGTGATATATATTACCCGTAGAAGCATAATTCGAACCATAACAATTTGGACAGCATCTGTTTATTACACAGTCCCTGCACTTCTCATCGGCAAGCTCCGAAGGAATAAAATCCTCGTAGAATTTTAAATCCTTAGCCTTTGAGGCTTTTTCCTCTCCGACTGAAAGAGGCATGAAGAACTGACACGGATAGCTGCGGCCGTCAACATCATAAGCTGTCATCTCAATACCTGCGCCACAATGACGATGCGGTCGTTTGTCTTCAAGCAGCACATTCGTTATTCCCATCGATAGCATAGAGCAAGGAGTGATCTGAGGATTTGCTATATAAAAATCAATAAGCTTATGTAACTCCCTGTCAAGAATCGCAACATTATCCGGATCAGACCAATCAATGCCATAAGCCAGATTACATGATACCTCGAATCCCCTTTTGTGAGCATACATTACGCCTTCAGCCATTGTGGGAAGTGTTTCTCTGGATATAGTCATTTTGATATCCTGCATAGGATAATTCTCAGCAAAGAAATCTATGTCAATAGAATCAAAGGAATTTGACCTGTTGGTATTATGCATTTCCCTGGTTCCGTCAAGACTTAATCCGCATATAACACAATCTTTATGATCGATAAGCCACTTCTGAACATCGCCATGCACAAGAGTCCCGTTAGTTGTAAGAAATATTGTATGCGGAAAATCATTAAGCTCCTGACATGCATAGTTTGTGATTTGTTTTATCAATTCAAACTGTAAGAACGGCTCTCCGCCAAACAGGTCGATTTCAAATCCAGTATATTTATCCTTGTTTTGCAGCTCTTTATCAATGATCTGCTGTGCAGTATTGAACGTCATTGCTTTAGGTGATTTATTATTCTCGTAGCAGTAGCTGCATTTTAAATTGCAGGATTGGGTCAGAGTAATGGTGATAGTTTTGATTTTTCTTTCCGGGGTCTGGTATTCATATTATCTCCTTATAGTAATTCGGGATTGACGTACTTATACATCAATCCCAAAAGATTATCTGCTGTTTCCTTTGCACGTTCTGGTGCATCCGCCTTTACAGCTTCCTTTGCAAGTACCCTGACAGCCATTCTTGCATGTTCCGGTGCAAGCAGCGCATGACGCCTCAAAGTGCGGACCTACAGGAACGAGCTCAGCGTCAGGCATTATTGCTCTGCCTATTTTGTCCAGCAAATCCTTAGTCAACTCAAACATACAGCATTCTCCTTTCTAAGTCATATAAGACTTAATTTCATACATATTATAAGTCATAACAAACTTAATGTCAACCGATTTATTTCGAATTAAATAATTTTTGTATATACTCACAAATAATACACACAAGAATTGTACATAAAGACAGTGTTTCTGATAAGTCATATAGCACTTAAAGTCGTGTAAGACAACTGCTTACATGGTAAAATATTTTCAGAAAGGGGAGTGTTGCCATGCAGAAGTACTACTCAAGGCTGAAAGATCTGCGTGAAGATCATGACATGACGCAGGCTCAGGTTGCCGAAGTCATAGGAACCTCACAGCAGCACTATGGCAAATATGAGAGCGGAAAAATCATTATTCCCTTTGACCGTGTGATCGCCCTTGCAGAGTTCTACAATGTGAGTATCGACTATATCGCCGGATATACTAACGAACCTCGCCAACTGATAAAAAAGAACAAAAAATAAAATCAGCCAGGCACTCAACAGCTTTCACTGTTCTGTGCCTGGCTATCATTTGTCAATAAAAAACTCATAGGGCTGTTGGCTTTATAATTTATGGGATCAGCCCTGGCTCTGGCGTTCAGAAAACGAACGTTTAACGAACACATAGAAAGCCCCCGGAATCTGCATGATTTCGGGGGTATTTTCGTTCGGAAAGCCGTTCGGGAATCTATGTTCGGAAAAGCACCGTTTTACGGAAGCTTGATGATCAAAGGATGAGCCATCTCCTAAGCACTGCGTTTCATTGCAAATAGACTTACGTCAGGGAAAGGCTTAGTTGAAGTTAATTAATTTTTATAGTAGCTTAAGACTGCATAAATTGCAGACACAATTGCACATATCATCATTATAAAAGACATAATGCTCATAAGCTCACCTCCGTTTTTTAATTACGGAAGTCTATAAAAATAATAGTATTCATAGAAGGCTCAAATATATGATAACATATCATAATGATTTTGTCAATGTATAAATGTAAGATAGCAAAAAATAATCCTACCGCATGGCAGAATTATTTTTTATCTGCTATCCTCGCAGATTCTTATAAAGCGTGGTTTTCTTAACTCCTGTCAATTCAGTTATCTCACTGACAGTGTACTGCCCAGTCTTGTAAAGCTTCACAGCCTTGCGGACAGCATCGCTGTCTATGGGTTTACGTCCGCCCTTACGTCCTCTCGCACGAGCGGCGGCTAAGCCCTCTTTGGTTCTGTCGGCCAGGACATCACGTTCGAACTGCGCCAGTGCAGACATTAGCGTGAAAAGCAGTTTTCCTGTGCTAGTCGTGGTGTCGATGGATTCTTTCAGAGATACAAGGTTCACGTCTTTCGCGTTGAAAGTTTCCATGAGCCAAATCAGATCTTTTGTACTCCTGCCAAGCCTGGAGAGGGATTCCACGACTACCGTGTCTCCCTCTGTCAGACGTTCGAGGAGCTTTTCAAGCTCCGGGCGGTTGCGCTTCGTTCCGGTCATCTTCTCGTTGTAGATGAAATCCACGCCGTATTTCTGGAGCATATCAAGCTGACGGTCGAGGTTTTGCTGCTCTGTGGAAACCCTTGCGTATCCGAATACGAAATTCTTCATCAGAATTCACCGCAATAATCGTAGGCGCATTCATTCAGAATTTCGCACAAAGCTTCCTCGATTACACCGGGCTGATATAGCATTTCTTCTATCTCTTCCACGAAATAACCGTAGCTTAGGAGCAGGTCAATGTCCTCCCGGGATACACCGATAGAGCTTGCGAAGTCTTTCAGCTGCCTTACGTCCTGCGGTTCTGACGTGCAGGTTTCGGGGACGTTCCACCAGTCACGGTGGAAATAGCGATAATCGTACAACATCAGATTTGTGGTGTCGAATATTCCGTGCTCCATTGCTCCGGAACTGTCGATTTTCAGGATATCACCGCAGGTCGTGTCGATTTTCTGGTGCTCAATGCTGATGATTCCGAGCCTAGCCAGGGCACGGTCAAGAATTGCTTCTGTGCTGGCGTATATGTACAGTCCGCAGGTTTCGTAATGGTACAATGCCAGCGGGTTATCGCCCTTGACGAAATAGATGTTATTCTTGTCATCAAGCACGGTAAACACAAAAGAGCCCTCGACAAGCTCAGCCATTTTAGAAGTGGACTGTATGTCGAGGGAGTTCTGCTGTTCCAGAAGCTGCACTGCTATATAGCTATCCGTCTTGACTGGAGTATTCGGAAGTGACATCTGTTTGCGAAGTCTGACGTCATTGTGAAGCACTCCGTTGTGCGCTAGAGCGAAGCTTATATTTCCGACCTTGCCAGGAAACGGGTGATTGTTTCTGTTATCAAGCTTATTGCCCTGAGTAGCCATTCGGGTATGTCCCATGATAACATTGCTGTCATCATGCAGGCGCAGATGCACTTTATGAGCGGCAAACGGACGCTTGTAAATCGTCAGCTTGCCATTGTGGTTAAAGGCATAGCCAGTTGCGTCAGTTCCGCGCACCTCGCATTCCTCGGAAAGAACACGAAGCAGCTTCTCACGCTGCTTCGCATTAAGGGTGTGATTGTAGTCTATCAAGCCGAAAATTGCACACATGTTAATCGTCCTCCTCTGCCGTAATGGGCGTGTTTATGTAAAGCTGGCGCTCTTTAAGGTAGGTAATGAGCTCTGGTTCAGTACTGTCATCAAGAGAACCTACGAAATCCGACCAGCTTACAGATTTCAGTTCTGTGTCTGTCAGGTCAGTCGCAAGTTCGCATATCTTGTCCACAAGTTCCAGCGTTGCAATCAGCGCATTGTATTTCAGCGTGCCGCGGAACATACGAAATTCAATGGTGTGGTAGTTCGTGATGTTTACGCAAGCATAGCGACCGTTACAGCCTTTCTTTGCGTCCTCCAGAATTTCTTTCGGACTGTTCTTGTAGCCATATCTTGCTGCCCAGCGGTTCATCTGGTACTCGGTTCTGCGGCTGAATTTAAGTAGCTCCAGCCGGTGGTGTTCCACAAAATATAGAACCCGGGAAACGCACTCGTCCTGCGCTTCCCGGGTTGCTCCAAATGCTGTCCTGTTGACGTGAATGTGTAATCCGCAAGTCGAGGTTTTGTGGCTGTGGTAGTCCATGTGGATTGCTGAACGCATGATTTCCGCCCACGGCATTTTGTCCTTGTGGTATTTTAGGGACATTGGGTGAGTTACAATTTCCATTCCGTCTGAAAGGCTTCCGTCGGATTTTATGTATATATGCTCCGCAACCCGGTTGCCGATACCCAGAAGCGTATCAGCGTTGTCGCTGTTCTTGCCGCCCTCGTCGATTTCAAGTTCCACGCCGAAATATCGCTTGCTGTCACCGTAAAAAATGGGTTCGGGTTTGTAGTTGTACTCGTGAATAGAGCTATTCTGGCGTTCCTCATAGCACCTATCGCAATAGGCGTAATCGTCGTCATCATCGTAGTTAGCGTAGTCCCGATGAATGATTCTACCGCAGCACTCGCAGGTCGTGTAGTAATCGTCGTAGCAAGAGTTGCAGAGTGGCATACTGTCAGAGCCCGCATTATCGTCCGTCCAGATTCTGTCACCACAGTGTTCGCAGGTGACGGTTTCGCTGTGATAGCAGTCGTCGCAGAGTATGTTGCCGTCGAACGTGTAGTAGTCATCGTTTTCGATTGTTGCTCCGCAGCAGCTACAAACGGGGCTGGTATTTTCGTTGTTGTCCATGGTGTGTTCCTCCTAATCAATATTCTTCTGCCAAAAGCATAGTGGAATGTGTTTCATCGTCAATGACGAAGATTTTCGCTGTGATTGGTTCATCAGTTGGGAATGTGAAAGTTCGCTCGTAGTCTGGCTCCTCCTGATGTGCGTGACCTGCTGATTTACGCCATTCGCTACGAGCTTAAAGACTTGCAGGTAATCTTTTCGCTCGACTTTCATGCTGTCAATACAGTCCCAGATTATTATCTGGGTGACGAGCGGCACCGTGCTTGTTATGCCTTTTGTGACATAACGCTGATTGTTAAACATACTTTTCTCCTCTCCCGGACACCAAAAATCCCCGAAGCATTTACGCCTCGGGGAAATTTCTGTGTGCCGAAAATTATTCGGATAGCTTACGCAGCTACATGGAGATAATATGTCAATGTACAAATTGATATTGACAAAAAATCTGTTTCAAAAATGATACCCTATTCACCTTGACACATACGGTCAGTTTGTGGTACAATGATTATCAAAGATAAGGGGTGGAAATCATGCTGAAACGTGGATTATACGAGCAGATAATCAACAAATCTCTCGACCGTGAGCTGGAGTGCTCTGACGATATCGTAACAAGCACCGGAAAACTGGACGGCGCCGAGGCTCCGCAGATACTTTCGCACTATATCAGCGAACTGGTGGAAAAAGGGCTTCGTCAGGTTAGCTCCGATGATATTTCGGGGCAGCTTTCGCTTGCGAACAGGATAGTTTCAGCCATAGCCGATGTTACCGGAGACAGCGATTTTGACGGAATGTCCGTTGCCGAACGCGCCGAACAGCTCCTTGCAGTAGCCGAAAAGAAGAACACGCTCACCGTTGTAACCGGCGAGTTTTCTCCGGTACGCCCGGAAACCTCCCTCGCGGCAAGCTCCCTGTTCACCGGATCTATCCACGAACCGAGCATGATGAGCGAGCTTAAAAAGGAAATACAGTCCGCTGACCGCGTGGATATGCTGGTTTCATTCGTGAAGTGGAACGGTCTGCGGCTCATCATCGACGAACTTTCGGAGTTCACACAGCGCGGCGGAAAGCTGCGCGTCATCACGACCTCATACATGGGCGCGACCGACATAAAAGCAGTCGAGGAACTGCGAAAACTCCCGAATACGGATATACGGATTTCCTACGATACAAAGCGCACAAGGCTCCACGCGAAAGCCTATGTTTTCTGGCGTGAGACCGGATTCAGCACGGCTTATGTCGGCTCGTCGAACCTCTCGAATGCCGCTATTTCAAGCGGTCTGGAATGGAACCTCAAAATCACCGCGCACGACCAGCCCTCCACCCTCGATAAAATCAGCGCGACATTTGAAAGCTACTGGAACAGCCACGAATTTGCGCCCTATTCCGAGAACGATGTGCAGAAGCTGTCGCAGGCGCTTTCAGCCGAAAAATACAGCGGCGAAACAGCGGATTACCTCTTTGACATCAACCCCTATCCCTATCAGCAGGAGATACTCGACCGCCTGAAAGCCGAGCGCGATATACGCGGGCATTTCCGCAATCTTGTCGTTGCCGCGACCGGTACAGGCAAAACTGTAATTTCCGCGTTCGATTATCGCAGATTCCGCAGCGAAAACGCAGGTAAGCCCTGCCGCCTGCTGTTCGTAGCGCACCGCAAGGAAATCCTTGAACAGAGCATAAAATGCTTCCGCGGGGTACTTCACGACCCGAATTTCGGCGAACTGTTCGTTGGCGAACATCGTCCGGATTCGCTGGATAATCTGTTTGTTTCGGTGCAGACTCTGAACTCCCGCGCGCTTACTGAGGCTGTCAGCGAGGATTTCTACGATTTCATCATCGTGGACGAGTTCCACCACGCCGCTGCACCTACATATCAGCAGCTTCTGAATTACTTTAAACCGCATATTCTGCTGGGACTAACCGCAACTCCTGAACGTATGGACGGCGAGAATATTCTTCGCTGGTTCGACAACAGAATCGCCGCTGAAATCCGGCTCCCCGAAGCCATCGACAGGAAACTGCTGTGTCCGTTCCAGTACTTCGGGATCTCAGACAGCGTTGACCTCTCGGACGTAAAGTGGAACCGCGGAGGTTACGAGCGTTCCGCGCTTTCAAAGGTGTACACCGGCAACGATATGCGGGTATTCCTGATACTGAAACAGCTCCGGAAATACGTCACCGATATGGACGGCGTTAAAGGGCTGGGATTCTGCGTCAGCAAGGAACACGCTCGCTATATGTCTGATAAATTCAACGAAGCCGGAATTGCCTCCGAGTGCCTTACTGCGTACAGCGACAACGAATTTCGCCGCAACGTAAGCAAGCGGCTTTCGGACGGAGAACTGCGGTTTATTTTTACGGTTGACCTGTTTAACGAGGGCGTGGATATTCCGGCAATAAACACTATCATGTTCCTGCGTCCTACGGAATCTCTGACGGTATTTTTGCAGCAGCTTGGCCGTGGATTACGTTTGTACGACGGCAAGGAATGTCTGACCGTACTTGATTTCATCGGGCAGGCGAACAAGAAATACCGCTTTGAGGAGAAGTTCCGCGCGCTGCTTTCGGACAGCTCGCGCTCGGTTCAAGGCGAGATAAAGAACGGCTTTGTGGCGCTTCCGAAGGGCTGTTATTTACAGCTTGAAAAGAGGGCTGCGGAGTATATTCTCGACAATATCAAGCGTTCTCTCGGAAACAGAAATGCGATAGTTCAGAAGCTTGCGACATTCACCGAGGATACCGGAAAACTGCTCACTCTGGAGAATTTCCTGACCTATTACAGCCTTGATATCTCCGCGATTTATGCGACAAAATTCAGCTTTTCAAGGCTGTGCGTAATGGCTGGCGCAAGGGAGGATTTCTCCGAGCCGCTGGAGGATATCGTGACAAAAGCGCTGCCGAGAATTTCCGCGATAGATTCACGCAGGTGGATCGAATTTCTAGTGGATAATCTGCCGGAAATTTCAGCACGCAGCGAAGGCGATTTCTCGCCGTTGCAGCTTCGTATGCTGACAATGCTGCAATTCACTATCTGGCAGAAAACGTGGCAGGAATGCGGCTTTTCAGATATGCTGGAGGGATTCCGCAGGCTGTCGGAATGCCCGGTGCTTCTCGGTGAGATTCTGGACGTGCTGTATTACAATTACGACCGTATCGACTTCGTGGATTCTCCAGTCGATTTGGGATTTGAGTGTCCGCTTGACCTGCACTGCACCTACTCCCGTGACCAGATACTTGCGGCATTGGATTTCATGAAGCCGGGCACGGTGCGTGAGGGCACGAAGTACCTCCTGGACAAGAAAACGGACGTGCATTTCGTAACGCTGAACAAAGCGGAAAAGGACTACTCTCCGACAACGATGTACGAGGATTACTCGATAAACGAGGTGCTGTTCCACTGGCAGAGCCAGAGCACGACGTCGCAGAGCAGCACGACCGGTCAGCGGTACATGAATCACCGCAGCATGGGCGTGCGTGAACTGCTGTTCGTTCGGGAATTCAAGAGCGGAAAGCTCGGCGCGGCGCTGTATACGTTCCTTGGGCTTGCGGATTTTCTGTCGGTCAACGGGTCAAAGCCGATGAATATTACCTGGAGACTGCATGAGCCGATTCCGGCGAAGTACCTTAGAAAGACTAATAAATTGGTGGTGGGATAATGAGAGAAGTTACAGCCGCGATAATTCGCCGCAATGGAAAAATACTGATCTGCCGCCGTGCAGAGGGCTCCTGCGCGCATCTGTGGGAATTTCCCGGCGGAAAAACAGAGCTGGGGGAAACTCCGTTTGAATGCCTTACACGCGAACTCCGCGAGGAACTGAATATCGAGATCAAGCCGCTTCGCGAGTACTGCCGCAGTGTTTGCGGAGAACTTTCGTTTGTGTTTATCGAGGCAGAGATCATTTCCGGTGAGCCGCAGCTTTCCGTTCACGAGGAAATGCGGTGGGTACTGCCGAATGAGCTCACGGCATTTGAATGGTGTCCGGCGGATAGACCGGTGGCTGAGGAGATCTCGAAAAGCACAGAGCATACAAATAATCCCCTTCGCTAGGCGGAGGGGATTATTATATACTATGCTAACTTAATGTGTTTTATCAAAACTTTACATCCCATTAAGCCAAGCTGTTTCTTAACATTATAAAACGCAATTTTTCCAAATAGCGGTAATGAAGGGAGATCATCATTACCGGACTTTATAATTGCATATATGATAGTTAGTTTATCATCTGAATGCAGCAAATAATCACTAATATTGCCGGTCAATTGCTGTTCTTTGAATTGTTTCTTTATCTCTTCATTTGCCTTCTCGCAAAATTGCAAGTCCGATTTGATTAATTCAGCTGATATTAATCCCTGATTGAACAGGTGACTTAAAAGAGAAGAAGAAGCACCTTGTTTTGTGTGAATAAGCTCTTTTTTATCCGTCAGAGTATCACATAATTCAACTTTGCTTCTTCCTGTTCTAGGTATTACTAGGTTGCAGTCCATATTTATATACGGGTCACACGAGTTTGCAAAGTTGATATTATAAATTTTCTCTTTCTCATTGTGATTATCAGGAAATTCAATATCGCACACACAAGTGTTTTGGTAATCATTTTCAATCTCATTAACAAAATCGCTGTTCACTTTGTACCAGACACCGTTGTTGAGACAGTAATGGCTATGGTTGTAATCTATTTCCGCAAACAAGCATTTGTAAATTATCCAACTTCTATATGAGAACTGGTCATCAACGCTGCTTTGCAAATAAACCATTTTGGACTTGAGCTTTTGTACAGTAATCTCATCACCATTAAATGAAGATATAATGCTGTCAATTGAGATGTCATCGACAATATCCTTACTTCTAGTAGATTTGAATGAGAAGCCTTTAGCTTTATCCCATTCAATTATTTCTGGTACAGCTGCAATTATTGAACTAGGATCCTCATTAATTCTTGTTTCAAGCAGGTTATCCAGCTTCTCAATAAGAGTATTGTCCTTTATATATTTGATATTATCTATCCAACCAAAATTAGATTTATATCCCTCAGAATGGTAATCAGACAATAAAGTTGACAGATAACCTTCAATATTCTCAAGATCTGTATCAATCGTAACGCTAAGCATTGCACGGCCTGATATCATTCCGTCTGAGATTTGCGGCTTAATTGATACTCCTGATATCATATCAACTAAATCTCTGTTAATATCCACAGAAAAATCGCCTATACTCGATTTAGGGCAACACCGCACA
>ENA-OURQ01003244-OURQ01003244.1-human-gut-metagenome-genome-assembly--contig:-NODE-3244-length-11149-cov-3.358302_pt1 | contig 11149 bp, 7 predicted proteins | sample MGYA00242105_ERZ508999 | MGnify/ENA primary metagenome ERZ508999 (study PRJEB26280, sample SAMEA2338771) | human gut metagenome | biome: human gut; feature: human-associated habitat; material: faeces...
AAGTAATGCATTGTCCGCCACCAATATCGTATATCCGGTTATAAATATTATGATCGCAATTGCAACGATGATGGCGACTGGAGGAAATGCGATCATCAGTAAATATCTTGGTGAAGGAAAAAAGGAAAAAGCCAAAGAAAGACTTACCATGTTTGTCGTCATTACATTAATTGTCAGTGGGATAATTATGCTGGTTACGCTGAGCTTTTTGAATCGGATTTGTTATATGCTTGGTGCTACGGATGAATTGCTGATGTATTGCAGAAATTATCTGATGATTCTTGTGATTTTTACCCCTGCCTGCATGTTGCAGTCGTTGTTTCAAAGTTATCTGGTAACGGCGGAACGCCCGACACTTGGATTGATTTTGATTATTTTAGCAGGAGTTTTAAATGCTGTGCTGGATTATGTATTGATCGTGCATTGCCATCTGGGAATCCGTGGTGCCGCTCTTGCAACCGGAATCGGGCAGTCGGTACCGGCGATTGCGGGCCTGATTTTCTTTTTCGTAAATAAAAAGGGGCTTTGCTTTACAAGATTTCAGGTAAATGTCAGAGATTTTTTGCATGCATGTTATAATGGATCTTCCGAAATGGTATCTCAGCTGGCAGCAGCTATTATTACATTTTTATTTAATTCAGTTATGATGCAGCTGGCCGGTGCAAATGGTGTGGCTGCCATCACGATCATTTTGTATGGAGAATTTTTATTCAATTCCTTTCATCTCGGATTCGCTGTTGGAATTGCTCCGATTGTCGGTTTTCAGTATGGTGCACAAAATAAAGCTCAGCTGAAACGGATATATAAGACAACTTTTATTTTTGTAGTGGTATCATCTGTTGTGATCACTGTGGTCGCTGCACTTCTGGCAAAACCAATCGTTTCGATATTTACAAAAGATCCGGGAACATGGGAACTGGCCTCTGTAGGATTTCAGATTTTTGCAATAAATTTCCTGTTCAGTGGAGTTAACATTGCGTCTTCTGGATTTTTTACTGCGCTGTCCAACGGAAAAGTATCTGCACTGATTTCTTTTTGCAGAACATTGCTTTTTACCGTTATATTTTTACTCGTGTTGCCGCGAATATGGGGACTGAACGGGGCGTGGGTTGCGATTCCTTCCTCGGAACTGTGTACCTTGGTGCTGTCAGTCTGTATGCATGTGAAATATTTTATAAAAAAGAGTGAAAAAAATTATATTTTAAGCTAAAATGAAATGGATGTTATAAATGAAGGGGATAAGGAGGACGCCGTAAAATGGCAATCCATGTAAAAAGCGAAATTGGAAAATTGAAAAAAGTAATGCTTCACAGACCGGGGCAGGAACTGGAGCATCTGGTTCCGGAAGATCTGGAACGGCTTTTATTTGATGATATTCCTTATTTGAAAACTGCAAAAATCGAGCATGATATGTTTGCGGAGATTATGCAGGGACAGGGGGTGGAAGTCGTATACCTGGAGGATCTGACGGCAGAGGTGCTGAAAAATCCTGAAAAAAAGGAGCAGTTTGTTCAGGAGTTTATTGCAGAGGGTGGTGCTTCTGCAACAAAAGTGAGGGAGCAGTTATACGAATATCTGATGAATATTGCAGACGAAAAGGAACTTGTGTTAAAGACGATGTCAGGAATCCGGGCTTCTGAGTTAAATGTAAAAATGAGTTGTCCGCTGGTAAGTCTGGTGAAAAAAGAGAGTCAGTTTTTGCTGGATCCGATTCCGAATCTGTATTTTACGAGAGATCCATTTGCATGTATCGGAAACGGTGTCAGTCTGAACCACATGTATTCCCGGACCAGAAGAAGAGAGACACTTTACGGAAAATATATTTTAAAATATCATCCGGATTTTGCCGGAAAAGTACCGTTTTACTATGACAGAGCGATGGATTTTGCCATTGAAGGCGGAGATATTCTGAATCTGAGTAATAAAGTCATTGCTATCGGAATTTCCCAGCGTACAACGCCGGAAGCGATTGAAATTCTGGCACAGAATATATTTGCAGATGAGACATCAGAAATTGAAACGATTATAGCACTGGATATTCCGTCTGTCCGTGCTTTCATGCATCTGGATACGGTATGTACGCAGGTAGATCATGACAAATTCACGATTCATCCGGGCATCATGCAGACACTTCGTATTTTTGAAATTAAACCGGGAGATCAGAAGGGGCAGTTAAAAGTGACAGAGTCCGATGCGATGCTTTCTGATATCCTTGCAAAATATCTGGAACTGGATAAAGTGACACTGATCAAATGTGGTGGCAAAGACAGAATTGCTTCCGAGCGTGAACAGTGGAACGATGGTTCCAATACCCTTTGTATCGAACCGGGAAAAGTTGTCGTATATGATCGAAACTATGTGACAAATGAGATTTTGCGTCAGCACGGTATCGAGGTACTGGAAATGGCAAGTTCGGAGCTGTCCAGAGGTCGTGGTGGCCCACGCTGTATGAGTATGCCGCTGGAGAGGAAAGTGTAATTATAAGTCTACTTTCTAAATAATATAAAGAGAAAACCATTCACATTTCTTTTTGTTTGAGCTATGATAATAAATAGCACAAAGAAAGCATAAGAAGTGTCAATGGTTTTCTTTTGATTTATGAGGAGTAAGAAATGATCAGAGAAATTAATGTAAAAGAATTAACTGACAACATCAGCGAGATGTGTATACAGGCAAATCACTATCTGTCGCCGGATATGGATGTATGTATGAAGCAGGCTGTCGAGACAGAAAAATCAGAGCTTGGCAAAAAAATTCTGAACCAGCTTCAGGAAAATCTGGAAATTGCGGACAAAGAGATGATTCCAATCTGTCAGGATACGGGAATGGCAGTTATTTTTATGGAAATCGGACAGGATGTACATTTTGTGGGCGGCGATTTTGAGGAAGCGGTCAATGAAGGAGTACGTCGTGGTTATGTGGATGGATATCTGAGAAAATCCGTGGTAAAAGATCCGCTGATCCGTGAAAATACAAAAGATAATACACCGGCAATTCTGCATACAAAAATTGTTCCGGGTGATAAAGTGAAAATCACCGTTGCACCAAAAGGATTTGGCAGTGAAAATATGAGCCGTATTTTTATGCTGAAACCGGCAGATGGTATCGAAGGTGTGAAAAATGCAATTCTGACAGCAGTCAAAGATGCAGGACCGAATGCCTGTCCGCCAATGGTTGTGGGCGTTGGTATCGGTGGAACTTTTGAAAAATGTGCGCTGCTTGCAAAACAGGCTCTGACCAGACCGGTGAATGAACATTCCGATATTCCATATGTCAAAGAAATGGAAGAAGAAATGCTGACGAAGATCAATCATCTTGGCATCGGACCGGGTGGACTTGGCGGTACAACCACAGCGCTGGCAGTCAATATAAATACCTATCCGACACATATCGCAGGACTTCCTGTGGCAATCAATATCTGCTGTCATGTCAACAGACATGCGGTAAGAGAACTGTAGGACAGGAGGAAATTATCATGGATAAACATATACATACACCAATTACAGAAGAAATTACCGCTGACTTAAAAGCAGGCGATTATGTTTATATCACAGGTACACTTTACGTGGCCAGAGATGCTGCTCACAAACGCATGATGGAAGTACTGGATGAAGGAAAAGAACTTCCAATTAATATCAAAGACTGCACGATTTATTATATGGGACCGTCTCCGGCCAGAGAAGGACGACCGATCGGTTCTGCCGGTCCGACGACCGCAAGCCGTATGGACAAATACGCTCCGCGTCTGCTGGATCTTGGTGAAAAAGCCATGATCGGAAAAGGAAAACGTACCAAAGAAGTTATTGATGCAGTCATCCGAAACAAAGCAGTTTACTTTGCAGCTATCGGCGGAGCAGGCGCATTGCTTTCAAAATGCATCAAAAAATCTGAGATTGTCTGCTATGAGGACCTCGGTGCAGAGGCAATCCGTAAGATTGAAGTAGAAGATTTTCCGGTTATCGTAGTCGTAGACTCTGAAGGAAACAATCTGTATGAAACTGCAATCAAAGAATTTGCGGTAGAAGATTGAACATAATTTTTTTGTTTAGAAGATGATGAAATAAAGGAATCACACATAGCTTTGATAAGTACCTAATAGTGATAGGAAACATCAGAGTATGTGTGATTCTTTTTGTGGGGTGATAAGAAAATAATGTTACTCATAAAAAATTAAGAAATTCATACATTTTTTTTACTGTTTTGTTTTATAAAATAGCTATACTTCAGATCAGAATAAAAGTTATTCATACAGTATCCGATCTGTCACTAAAAATAAAACACAGGAGGATTGAAGGTGAAAAAGAAATTCAAACACAAAAAACTGGTGATCGTGCTGGTTATTATTGTAGCAGCAATCATTGTGCTGGTTGGCGCAGCCAAACGAAAGTTAAACAGTGTAGCAGAGGCGACCAAGATTGTACAGTTGGAAAAAGTAGATAAAAGAGACCTGTCCGATTTTATATCTCTGACAGGAACGGTAAGTGGAGAGACGAAGATCAATTATTCTTCTACAGCTGCGACTGAGATCAAAACTGTAAATGTTCAGGTTGGAGATGTTGTAAAAGAAGGCGATGTGATCGCGACTCTGGATAAAGATTCTATTCAGAAACAGATTGATGTGCTAGAGAAATCCCTGTCAAATGCAGCTGCATTAAAACAGAATGAAACGAATCAGAATCAGCGTACCCTTGAGCGTGCCAAAGAAGATCAGAAAAATCAATTGGCACAGGCAAATGACAGTATCAACAGTGCAGAAGCTGCATATACAGCAGCACAAAACACTATAAATTCATTAAATAACCAGATTAAATCTGTATCAGATCAGGTAAATGCGGCATCTGATGAAGATATAAAAGCAGCACTTCAGGAAAAACTTTCCGACCTTCAGGATCAGCTTTCCAGTGCAAAAAGTGATCTTACATCTGCAGACAGTGCCCGCAAAGAAGCAAAAAACAATTATACGAGCGTGAAATCCTCCACCGATGATGCGATTTATTCTGCCCAGAACAGCATTGAATCTGCAAAATATAACCAGACGGATGACAGTGATACACAGACACAGCTGGATCAGTTGAGAAAACAACTGGATGATTGTACGATCACAAGTAAAAGTGCAGGTATTGTTACTGCAGTTAATGTTTCTGTCGGTGATGTAAATACCGCAAATGCTACGTTAGTAACCGTAGAAAATAATACTGATATGATCGTGAATGCAAGTGTAACAGAAAAAGATATTCTGAAACTGCAGGAAGGTATGAAAGCAATCATTACTTCTGATGCGTTGGATGATCAGGAAATCAATGGCGAAATCATCAAAGTAGTAAAAGTATATAATGCTTCCCAGCCGACAACGGAACAAACCGGGAAGGAGACTTCCGGAGCCGCCAATACAGGTGGATTTTCGGTACAGATCAAATTAGATCCGTGTGATCTGATCAGTGGCATGAGTGCAAAGGCAAAAATTGTCCTGACAGATCGTGAAAATGTGCTGTCTGTACCGTATGATCTGGTGCAGCAGGATGAGGATGGCAAAAGTTATGTCCTCTGTGCAGAAGAAAATAAAGATGGTACTTATACAGCTGTAAAGAAAAATATTACAGTTGGTGATGAGATTAATTATTATACAGAAGTGACCGGTGGCGATCTGAAAGCAGGAGATTACATTATCATGGATTACGCTATATCCGAAGGAGATACTTTCCAGGGAGAAAGAGGAAGTGATGTAAGTGAAACGGAAGATGGCGGTTCTACAAGTGTAAGTTCTGAAGTAACTGCGGATTAATCATGGAGGTTTTTATACATGTCAAATGAAATTATGATCCGCATGGAACAGATCGTGAAGACATATTACATTGGTCAGCCAAATGAATTGGAGATTTTACACGGAATCAATCTTGATGTCAAACGGGGCGAATTTGTTTCTATTGTAGGAGAATCCGGTTCCGGAAAAAGTACGCTGATGAATATTATGGGTATTCTGGATCGCCAGACTTCCGGTAATTATTTCCTGGAAGGCGAGGATGTCAACAGCATGGATGACACCGTCCGAAGTGTCATGCGGAATGAAAAAATTGGCTTTGTGTTTCAGAACTTTAATCTGATTCCGAGAGCAAATGCCTTAAAAAATGTAACTTTGCCTTTGATGTACAGTGAGCACCGTCCGAAAAATGCAAAAGAAATCGGTATGCAGATGTTGGAACTGGTGGGAATGGCAGATCGTGCCACACACCGTCCAAATGAGTTGTCCGGCGGACAGAAGCAGAGAATTGCGATTGCCCGGGCGATGATTAATGATCCTTCCATTATCCTTGCAGATGAGCCGACCGGTGCACTGGATTCCCAGACCGGTCATATGATCATGGATATTTTTCACAAGCTTCATGAAGAACAGGGAAAAACAGTCGTACTGATCACTCATTCAAAGGAATTGGCTGCAGAGACCGAGCGAATTGTCACATTAAATGATGGTATGATCGTATCTGATAGCAGAAAAACAGAAAAAGGCTGTGATTTGTCAGGTTATCACAAGATGAATGATGGATGCAATAAGCCAGAAATCGGAGAGGGGGGAACGCTATGCTGATAGAGAATATCAAAGAAGCCTTTCAGAACCTTCTTTCCAATAAAATGCGTTCCCTGCTGACTATGCTTGGAATCATCATCGGTATTTCTGCGGTTATCACGATCACGACCATTGGAACATCTATCAAATCAACGTTGAATGCTACATTAAACTCCCTTGGTGGAAACAGTATCAGCGCCAGTGTGGATGCTATTTATCCGGAGGATGATGCGGACTGGTCAAACTGGGAATATCCGAAGATGACAGCAGATGATTATATTACGCAGGATATGCTGGATGAATTACAGGAAACATACCCGGACGAAATCGCAGGTTTTGGTATTTCAGCTTATCTTGGCAGCGGTCAGATTTACAAAAACAGTGATAAATATGCGAATGTGGACGCAACAGGAACGACAAAAGAAGAACTGGAGCACATGAAAATTAAGATTCTTCGTGGACGTAATCTGACAAAGCAGGATATGAAAAAGGAGAAACGTGTATGCGTTGTATCCGATACGATGGCATCCTATTATTTCGGCAGTGAAGATCCTATCGGACAGCAGATTATTTACAGTGGAAGTGATGGTTATTCTTATGAATTTACAGTGGTAGGTGTGTATGAATATAATGCTGCTATTTTTGGTAAACAAGATACGACGATTCCGGAAAAAGACCGCAGTACTACCATGTATATTCCCGCCACAACTGCAAATAAATTAAATCATAGTGAAACGACCAATGGATATACGTATATAAGTGTCCTTTTAAAAACAGGTGCGGATCAAAAACAGGCAGAAACAGATATTCAGAGCTTTTTTGCAGACAAATATGCGAAAAATGAAAAATGGCAGGTCACAACATACAATATGTCTTCGGATATGGGCATTATTAATACAGTCATTAATGTAGTAACTGTGGCAATTTCTTTTATTGCAGCAATTTCCCTGATCGTTGGTGGCGTTGGTGTCATGAATATCATGCTGGTGTCTATCACTGAAAGAACAAAGGAAATCGGTATCCGAAAAGCGCTGGGTGCTAAAAATAAGGCCATCAAGCAGCAATTTCTGATCGAATCTGTGGTACTTTGCCTCGTTGGTGGAATCATTGGAATTTTGATTGGAATCCTGTTTGGATTTATCCTCGGAAAAGTGGCGATGCTTGTCATCAACAGCTACTACAGCGATTATGCAGGTTATATTATCATGAATGTACATCCGTCTGTATTAGCAATTATCCTTTCCGTATGCTTCTCAATGCTGATCGGTGTGTTCTTCGGATCTTATCCGGCGAAAAAAGCAGCAAAGATGGAAGTAATTGATGCACTGAGATATGAGTAAATTTTGTTACTCCAGACTGAGATAAACTATTGATGATTGTACTTTAAAATGGGATATGATAAGATACGAAAAAGAATGAATAGAAAGTAGTGATACTCATGTCCACACAGAAAGGAACTCTGATCAACAAATACACACCAAACTATGTCATCTTTGACCTTGAGACGACTGGAATCTCTCCGAACTATGATGAAGTGATTGAGATTTCGGCGCTGAAGGTTAAAGGTGGCGAAGTAGTGGATGAATTTAATACGCTGGTGAACCCGGGCCGCAAGATTCCATTTGGAGCGACGAAAGTGAATGGAATCACAAATGCGATGGTTGCGGAGGCACCGGCGTTTTCGCATGTTCTGGCAGAGTTTCTGGATTTTGCGGAAGGTCTTGTTCTGGTGGGACATAATATTGCACGGTTTGACATGAAGTTCATCTGGCGTGACGCCGAGCAGTATTTTGGCGAAATTCCGCAGAACAATTATGTGGATACGCTGCAGGTGGCGCGAAAACATTTGCCGAAGATGGAGCATCATCGTTTGGTGGATCTGGCGGAGCATTATGGTATTTCATCGGAAGGTGCGCATCGAGCACTGAATGACTGTTACATGAACCAAAAAGTGTATGAGTGCATGGTGGCTGAGATGCGTGAGGCACATCAGAAGCGTGTGGAGGAAGCTAGAAAAAAGGCATTGGAAGACGTAGAGGTTCAGCAGCGACCTCAGCATTTTACAGTAAAAATCCGGGGTGTGGTGGAACGCATTACTTATCAAAATCCGGAAAATGGCTACACGGTCCTCAAATGTGCCGTAAAAAGTTACAAAGAACTTGTGACAGTCATCGGAAGTCTGCTGGATGTGAATGTTGGTTCTGTATTGCTGATTTATGGAAATTGGAAAGTGGACAGTCGTTACGGTAGACAGTTTGCTGCAGAGAGCTGGGAAGAAACGCTTCCGGCGACGGTATTTGGTATTGAAAAATATCTTGGTTCCGGTCTGATCAAGGGCGTTGGCCCGAAATATGCGAAAAAGATCGTAGCACAGTTTGGCATAGAAACGCTGGAAGTGATTGAGACGGATATTTCCCGGCTGCAGGAAGTGGACGGCATCGGTAAAAAACGAATCCAGATGATCCGAGACAGCTGGGAACGGCAGAAAGAGATCAAGAATGTCATGCTTTTTTTGCAGGATCATGGCGTCAGTACCTCTTTTGCAGCCAAAATTTACCGTCAGTACGGAAATGAAAGTCTGGATAAAATGAAAGAAAATCCGTTCCAGATGGCAGATGATATCTGGGGTATTGGATTTAAGACAGCAGATGGAATTGCACAGAAGCTTGGTTTTGCGAAGGAGGCTTATGTCCGGTTGCGCAGTGGTATTATGTATACACTCAGTAATCTGGCAGATGAGGGACATGTGTTTGCATATCAGGAGCAGTTGATCGCGAAGGCAGCAGAATTACTGGAAGCGGAAGAATCCAGTATCGTAATGACTTTGGATCAGATGATCGCGGACAAAGACCTGATCTGTGAAACGGTAGACTATAAAACAGATCAGGCAGAAATGAAAGCTATATATCTGCCGGCATTTTATTATGCGGAAGCAGGTGTGGCAGGCAAATTAAAACGTCTGGCACAGGCGCCGGCAGCAGACCGGCTCTGGCATGCACTGATGGATGCACGGCAGAAGACAGGAAACGAAAGCCTGTCCATTGATGTTGGTAAAATTCAGGAAAAAGTACACATGGAATATGATGAGATTCAGGCAGATGCCATTCGAAAAGCAGCCGTTTCCAAAGTCATGGTATTGACGGGAGGACCTGGAACCGGTAAAACCACGACAACGCAGGGAATTATCGCCGCTTACCGTTCGTTTGGATTAAAAATCCTGCTGGCAGCACCTACAGGTCGTGCCGCCAAGCGTATGACAGAAGCAACCGGATTAGAGGCAAAGACAATCCATCGTCTGTTGGAGTGCAAACCGCCGGAAGGATATCAGAAAAATGAGGACAATCCCCTGGATGGAGATGTACTGATCATTGATGAATGTTCTATGATCGACATGATACTGATGAATGCGTTGCTCAAAGCAATTCCGGAGGGGATGCGCCTGATACTGGTGGGAGATATCGACCAGCTCCCATCGGTGGGGGCGGGAAATGTATTGCGTGACATTATTGATTCCGGTGTATTTCCTGTGGTTCGTCTGACCCGGATTTTTAGACAGGCACAGAGCAGCAGGATCATCATGAATGCGCATGCCATCAATGAAGGCAAATTTCCGGATATTTCCAATGGCAAAAATACGGATTTCTTCTATATAGAAAAAGAAGATCCGGAGGAAGCGGTGCAGGAAATTGTCCGGCTGGTAAAAAACAATCTTCCGCGTTATTACAAAACGCCCTGGAATCATATTCAGGTGCTGACACCGATGCAGAAAGGAATTGTGGGAGCAGCGAATTTGAATCTTGCACTTCAGGAAGCTTTGAATCCACAGGGCGACGGTTTGCGTCGGGGAGGATATCTGTTTCGCACTGGGGATAAAGTCATGCAGATCCGAAATAATTATGAGAAAGAAATTTTTAACGGAGATATTGGAACAGTAGAGTCTGTAGATCTGCAGGAACGGACGCTGAAAGTAAACTTTGACCAGCATATCATAGAATATGAAGCATCGGAGCTGGATGAACTGGTGCATGCCTATGCGACAACGATACATAAAGCGCAGGGCTCCGAATATCCGATCGTGGTCATGCCTGTTCTGATGAATCACTATGTAATGTTGCAGCGCAATCTGATCTATACAGGAATTACCCGTGCAAAAAAGGTTCTGGTTATCGTAGGAACCAGAAAGGCATTGTCTTATGCGGTCAGAAATGTGACAGTTACAAAGAGAAATACTTTTTTAAAAGAGCGCTTGTCTCAAGCATAGGGAAAGCAGACATTCGCAATCCGCTTTTGCTACTTGCTCATGAACGCAGCCGATTTGCGACCTTTCAGTGGAATCACGCACCAAGTCTCACGTGCGTTCGACTTGAAATATTGACATTTGGAAATAGTTTCTTTCTATGAATTTCTATAAATGCAGAGCCTTTAAAAATAACTGATTTTACAAGTGATGAAAAAGTTGTAAAAAGCTATTGACAAACGGAACAAAGTTTTGTATAGTAGATAAAGCGTTACGGCGCATCAATTTTATAAAAAAATATGGAGAAATACTCAAGAGGCTGAAGAGGCGCCCCTGCTAAGGGTGTAGGT
>ENA-OURQ01003253-OURQ01003253.1-human-gut-metagenome-genome-assembly--contig:-NODE-3253-length-11129-cov-3.758714_pt1 | contig 11129 bp, 10 predicted proteins | sample MGYA00242105_ERZ508999 | MGnify/ENA primary metagenome ERZ508999 (study PRJEB26280, sample SAMEA2338771) | human gut metagenome | biome: human gut; feature: human-associated habitat; material: faeces...
AACCGCCTGCTCTTGACATGCCATTCAACAACTGTTATATATAAAACAAGGGTGAGAAGCCTGATTTTCAGGCTTACCACCATCACATATCATAGAAGAATCTTATTTACAGACTTTTTCTCATAGTCTCAACGCTATAGAAATCCTTAAAAAGTAGAGAACTGTGCCGACCTCAAAGTCAAAACATTTAACATGTTGAGGTCGGCATTTTTATTTTTCCCAGTTGATTATCCATGGGGTTAATTCTTGCAAAATAGCCTTTGCTTCCTCGATTGTGTATTGAGGAATATATTCCTGAGGCTTTGTTTTTTCAGCATACATTTGTATAGCAATCTCGTATGAATCTACGTCATTTTTTTGCTTTGCTTTTTTGTATAAGATGGATAATTCATTTGGACGGATTTCATATAAAGGGATTTCGTTATTTAATATAGCTAACTGGCGGTCGGTATAAGTATCTCCATACGAACTGACATAATCAGGACTGTCTTTGTTTTTAAATGAAAACCAAGCACTTTTTTTCATAGAATCATCTCCCGCATCTGATATTAATAGTGTATGAAATTTCGGGAAATGATTCAAGCACATCTTATTAGAAAACCAAAGGGAAAGGATTTTTGGTATTACCCCACATTTTCGCTGTCTTTCTGGATTAGCGCTCTTAAAAAAATCCCCACCCCAAATTTCTAATAGCCGTACAAAAAGGTTGAATTGACAATCTAATGGAATTATGCTACTCTTAGTCCATAAGATTGATTTTTACCAAGCATTGATTTTGGTATGTTGTTTAAGGATAAAAAAGCGTTTTTGTTTTTGCGTCTAAATGGCGTGAAGCAAAGACGCTTTTTTGTTTTATTCAAATTTATTTTTTTAATGCCCGAACCGGGCGGAAAGGAGTATGTGGTATGATGATTCACATGACAACGGTAGGCGGTGTTACAGCGGATATTGAGGGGAAGGAGAGTGCCAATGGCACAACATATCTTTCCTTTGATCTTGCAGTAACAAAGGGCTACGGCACAAGCAGGCACACAGTATATTTACAGGTATGGGCCTTTCGTGCGATTGCTGAACGGCTTATAGCAGCAAAGGTCAAGAAAGGGAGTCAGCTTTTGCTTTCCGGTGATCTTGACGTTGTTACATTTGAGCGGAAGGATGGCAGTAAAGGGACGGTAAACAAGGTGATTTTGCAGGATTGGGAGTTTGTAGGCGGAAGTAAAAATAATGAGGATGAAGCTGAGGGAAAGAAATCTCAACCAAAGGCAACGTATCAGGAGCATTACTGCGCAGATGATGACGAACTTCCGTTATAAGAAGCAGAAGTGTATAAAAGAGGGATGAATCCAGTGTGAGAGACATAGATTTATCCCTCTTTTTTTATTGCAGACAAGGAAAGGATGAAGAAAAAATGCGAAAGAATGGAAAAACAAAGGAAACAATTCTGTCAATGGCGGGTACATTGGCGGCGACAGGCATTGGATGCGCTGTTTTTGTACCGGAACGGTTTCGGGCGTATGCATGGCTGCTGATAATCGGCATTTGTATGGTTTTCCTTTGGGAGCTTTGGAAAGAAAAGCAGAAAAGAAGAACAGAACGGGAAAGGGAGAGAACAATGCAGATTGTAGACCTTGAACCGGATTATAAAAATCTTTTTGCACAACAGCTACAACTGCGCATACAGGAGAAACTACGGGTGAAATTCCCGGAGGCAACTGTTGCACTGGGAGAAAAGGAAGTTATGTGTATTGCGGAAAGAAAAAAGACGGCTTATATCCCGGTTCAGCAAGCAGGTGAGTATTGTCATATCAGCATTGCGCTGAATGAAATGGGAGAAATTCATATGAACCTGTTTTCCCTTGTAAATTTTGAAAATATCCAAGAGACAAAAAATCTTATGGAAAATAAGAATCAGGATATAGAACAATGGTTTACACAGAAAGGGCAGCAGCTTTTAACAGAGCTGATTACCAATATGAACAGCAGAGGGTACTCTAGGCTGTCTATCAATGAAAACGGAGATGTAACCGTAAAGGAGAACGGCAGAAATGTGCGGAAGGACCATTTTCGTGAAATTCCGCCAAAAGAGAGTTGGGCAAGACTCAGAGAACTGATGATGGATGAAGATGTACAGGTACAGGTGTCGGGCAGACAGCTGACCTTTGCATGGTAAAGGGAGGAATATATTTTATGGCAGCAAATAAGATTTTTGCATCATGGACTTGGAATCGGAAACTTCCGGCACCCTTTGATGATGTATCTGTGAATGTGAAAAGCAGTACGCATTTATCGACGTATAATACGGAGAGTACCCGTACAGCGTCCCTTCATGCGGCAACCTTATCTGCAATTTTACAGCGGATGGAGTTGCACATTACCCCGGAGGATGAAAATGCCGGAGCAGTCGGAACACAGGGAGATCTGCTGTATACGGTGGAGTATCCGAGTAAGACAGGCGAACTGCATACAGTAGTATTTAACCGCAAAACGGGGAAATTTATTGCAGGGCGTTATGATGACCTTACCCAGCCGCCAAAACTGTATGTCCTGAAGGAAAACGAACAAAGCGGAACGGCATTATTCTTTGCATTACTCGATATTGCACTTGAAGATGAGGAGTTCATGTGGCATTATAACATGCTTCTGGAACAGAAACGAATGGGGTTTCCTGATCTGGCTGCTGCTGCGGAGCACGCCTATATTCTTTGTGATAACCTGTATCGCAGGGTGAAAAAAGCAGATACATTAGGCAGTGCAGGTATTCATGTAGTCACACCGACAACGGGAAATATTCCGAATTTTACAGCGATTAACCTGAATCGTGGGGCATATAACCCGGATACTGTATTATTCGGAAAGTTCAAGGTATTTACTGTAAGCCAAAACGCAGGGAAGAAAAGGAGAATGTCGATTACACATGAGGACTTTATCGGGAAATATGTATTAGAAGAACGTGAATTAACGGAAAAAGAACAGCAATGTGTGCCGACTCTTCCGGATTGGTATGTTGTACCGGATGAGGTTGTAAGCATCTGTAAACATGCACAGCAGACCACACGCAGCAGTCGTCCGATGCGGAATTTTCTCCTGCGTGGCAATGCCGGAACAGGAAAAACAGAAGGAGCAAAAGCGATTGCAGCAGGCTTAGGATTGCCTTATTTGCATCTGACCTGCTCTGCTAATACGGAAATCTTCGATATTATGGGGCAGATGATGCCCGTATCGCAGAAACAGAACACTATGGTGGAATACCCGACCTTTGAAGACATCCGCATGGATGCGGCAACGGCGTATTTTAAACTGACGGGTGAATATAACGAAACTATTACAGAGGATGAGGTATATGATAAGCTGCTTGAGGTGATTGCAGAGGATACAAGGAAATCCGATGATACAGCAAAACAGCAGTTTTCCTATGTGGAATCTCCGTTAGTGCAGGCAATGCGTAAGGGGTATGTTCTGGAATTGCAGGAGCCGACTGTGATTTCAAATCCCGGTGTACTCGTTGGTCTGAACTCTCTTTTAGATACCTGCGGTGCTGTTACATTACCGACAGGTGAAAGAATCGAGCGTCACCCGGATACGATTGTGATTGTTACAACAAATATCGGCTATGAAGGCTGTCGTTCCTTAAACCAGTCTATTTTATCCAGAATGGATTTAATCATGGATATGGAGGAACCCGATGTAGATACCCTGGTAAAGCGTGTTTCCGGTATTACAGGCTACAAGGAAAAAAGCAGGCTTAAACTTATGGCAGAGATTGTAGCGAGCATACAGCAGAAATGTAGGATGAATATGATTGATGATGGCTGTTGCGGTGTAAGAGAGCTGATCAGCTGGGTGCAGAGCTATATGATCTGCGGCGATCTTATGGAAGCAGCGAGGTATACGATTTTACCCTCTGTATCTGCAGATGCGGAGAACAGAGCAGAAATTATGAGTACCTGCATCGAGCCTGTATTAAATGTATAGGGGGAATGCGGCTGTGTACGAGAATATTGCAGAGAATCTGAGATACCTGCGTGCAAGCAGAGATCCGGTTTATTCCCAAAGGGAGATCGCCAAAAAGCTTCATGTCAGTAAAAGCACCTATGCAAGATATGAAAGAGGTGAGTTGATTCCACCTCTTTGGTTTTTACATCAGGTGGCTGTTTTTTATGGAGTATCGGTCGGCGTATTGTTGTCTAAGGAGCTAGGAAAGGCGTGAAAAAAGAGGAATGCGAACATCACATAAGGAAATGCGGCGAAAAATCAATACAGAGGTATCTAAAATTACAGATGAGGAATTATTCAGTTCCGCAGCCTTTGCGGCGTATCTGACAGATATTGCAGAGGCGGTAACAAAGCGCTATAAGAGAAGGCTGCGCGTGGAAACGATATACGATACGTCTGAGAATGCTATGATTGCCTGTACCAATAACCGTAATATTCTGATTAACACAGGAAACTATATTTCTCAGAGTATGCCTTACAGAAAGCTGAAGGCGGAGAGTATTCTGGGGTTAGTCGGGCATGAAGTTGGACACATGCTCTTTACAAATTTCAGAATTTCGGAAACGTACTTTTCAGAATTATCCTATGGCAGGCTATATCCACAGATGGAGTTATCGGAAGAGGAACAGGAAAGCTTTACAGAAGTAACGGATTATTTTAAGGCAGGCACAGAAGCGCAGAAACAGGCAATTCTAAAGGCAGCAAAGATTATCTTAAATATCCTTGAGGATGCTTATATAGAGGCGAGAATCTGCGACCGATATACAGGGCGGTTTGCTACGGGTATCCACCTTAATAATATCCGTTTTACGGAAATGATGCCATCTGTTACAGAGCAGTTAACAAATGGCTGCTATCGGTTTTCTGTGTTTTGTAATCTTCTGAATCAGTATTGCCGCAGTGGTGACATCAATAACCGCGATGGGTATGCAGGAGAACTGTTAGACCTTTTTTATGATGTGCTACCTCTGGTGGATGATGCGATATATGATGAGGATATGAAACGCAGATGCTACGCAGTCAATCGAATACTGCTTATGGTTTGGGCGTATATCAAGGAAGTTACAGAAAAAGCGGAGGAGGAAGAAAACACATCTGAGACATTGCAGAAATTAAACAAAGAGATTCCGCAAATGGCAGAAGTGCCGAGCTTAAACGGTACACCGATTGCGGCAGGCGGTTCGGTTGACACACAGAAATACATAAGTGGGAGAGCGGAGATAGAAGAAAAACTGCGGAAGGTAACAGAGCAGGAATCCGGAAGAATCCCTTGGATGAAAACAGATGATTTTGACGAAGGAGCAGAAGGTGGCGTAGAGCAGAATCTGTCCTATCATGGTGCAGGGTATTCCGTTGCCGGGGATGACATCAGCCGTATTTTAACTGCTGTTGCGAAGGAAAAGGTACAGGAGAAACTGTCATTGGCATTGACAGAGGAAATGCAGCAGGAGGCAGAGCATATTCGATTGGGAAATGCACACAGCGGTATAAAAATTATCATTAACCGCATGCAGGAGATAGAGGAAAGCTATATACAGCAGTATCAGAGTGTAGCACCGCCATTGCTTGCGATTTCCAAGCAGATACAGAAACGCCTGCAAAGGGTGTTTAAGGATATGTCCTTTACAGGGAAAGAATCCGCCCTTCTGATGGGCAGACGTATAGAACCAAGGCTGCTTATGGATAGAAAAGGCAGGTTTTTCTCCAGAAATCGGCTGCCGAGTGAAAAGAAATCTCTGGCGGTTGCAGTGCTGATGGATGAAAGCGGTTCTATGGCGGATCAGGACAGAGTGACCTATGCCAGAGCGGCAGGTATCATTATTTATGATTTCTGCAAGGCAATGGATGTACCGATTCTGATTATGGGGCATACGGATGATAGCAATGTTCAGATATATGCCTATACGGATTTTGATTCCATGGATAAAATGGATCGGTATCGGTTGATGGATCTGTCAGCCAGATACGGGAATCGGGATGGTGCAGCTCTGCGGTATGTTGCGGAGCGTTTATTAAAACAACCCGAGGAAAAGAAGCTGTTGCTGCTGGTATCAGACGGACAGCCGGCCGGTACAGGCGGCTATCTGGGTTCGGCGGCAGAAGCAGATTTAAGAGAGATTAAGAAGGAATATACGAATAAGGGAATACTGTTTGTTGCAGCTGCAATCGGGGATGATAAGGAAAACATTGAACGGATTTACGGAGATGCTTTTCTGGAGATTTCTGACTTAACAAAGCTGCCTTTTTTATTAGTGAAAAAAATAGAAAAAGAACTGAAAGGATGAAATGAGCATGAGCGAACAGAACTATATTTCAAGACAGATTACAGTATATAAAACAGATAAAAAGCTGATTGAATTCATTGATAAGCTGAAACCTGCACCGACAGATTTCTATGCACATATCCATTCCTTCGGAGATAAGGATGAAGAGGGCGTAAAGCAGACCTCGTGCATCGGCATTGTTCTGCAGGATTACAGCAAGGGTACCGGAAAGCAGACGATCCGTGTGATGGCGAATATTTCACCGGATGAAGCGGAGTATATCCTGACACAGTTGCAAAATAAGGTATCAAACTTTGAATTGAAGCAGGAAAAGATTTTTGGTACGCCGGATAAAGATGGCAGATCAAGAGTAACGAAGCTGCGTGTCATCCGCGCGGAAACAGGGAAAGATGGGAAGAAAAGAACATATCCATGGTATGTAGAAATCGGAAATGGCACCGGTGTAAAGGTAAAAACAGAGAAAGGCGGTTTTTATATCAAGGGAGATTCTTATAAAGAGGAGGGAAAGGTTTTTATCAATATCAATGATATGGATTTCTTTAAGCTTTTCTTCCGTGTCAGCAGATATATTGCAGCATGGGAACAGACAATTGCACCGCATATTATTATGTCGGGAAAACAGGCGATTGCAGATGCACAGGAAACAGCTGAAAAATGATTTTTTCTGTGGTTGAGGAAAATCATTTTTAGGCTATATTATTTATAGAAGAGATTTCCGATTATAATCCCAATGTGTATTACAGGGACAAGGATAAAATAAGATATTAGAACGGATTACAAGAACAGGAATGATTTAAAACAGATATGTTTTAAATTGTTCCTGCTTTTTTATTTTTAGGAGGAATTGAAATGGATATTTTCAAAAGTATGAATCAAACAAAGGTAGCAGACTTTAGTGTTTTTAAACCGAAGAAAAAGAACCCTGTAACAGCAGAAGAACAGAATGAACAAAATCCTGTTCCCCAAAAAGAAACTGTTGCGGGCAGAATGACAGAAAAAACAGTATTGCCCATAAAAGAAGAAATTCCTGTAGAACAGGATGAAAAGGGTGATTCCGTACCGGAAGAATCTGTACCAAGGGAGAATGAAAAGGATAACGGAAACATTATCCCCTTTAAACAGCAGGAGAATCAGAGTGAAGAAGCGGCGGCTAAACTGGAGGCTGAGTTGGAAACTGCAAAGAGTAATCTTTTGCCGGTATTTCCCATTGTCAGATATTTGAAAAATAAATGCCAGAATGATGCTGCATTTGCCGCATTGGTCAATGATGAGCAGAAAACACTTGCCAAGTGCTTTGCGTATGTAACGAGTGAGGTGAAGAAAGCATTAAACAGCCAAAATGGGTGGCTGGATGATAATGAAGTTTATGCCTACGCAGAGACTTATTACATGACAGATGAGGCTGCTTTTGAACGATTGGCGGCGGAAAAAGCTGAGGAAGAAAAGAAGCGGCAGGAGGATGTAGCAAGAAAACGGAAAGAACGGGAAGAAAAACTCAAAAAACTGGAGAAAGAGCGGAAGAAGAAAAATGCCAAGGAACAAACTGTTATAAAGGAAGAACCAAGCCAGACAGAGAATCCTGAAATGCAGGAACAGCTTTGCCTACAGATGTAAAAGGAGGTGTTTTTTAAGATGGGAAAGAACAGCTTAAAGAAAGTGCTGCTTCGGAAGATACCGGTACAGTTGGCGACAGAGGCTACCATCAGTCAGGCAAGACGGCATGAAAAAGCATCATATTATATCAAAGCGGCGGTAAGGATGATAAATCATAAACGAATTCTGATATTGCAGTTATATAGTAGAAAGGATCTGATTCTTGGGATAAAAGAACCGAGGATTAGAACCTTCCTGACAAAAACAGATTACATCTCACAGTGCTATGAAGAGGGCACTGTGAAATGGCGCACAGGCAGATTAGACTCTCTGCTTGCGTATGATTACTATAGCAAGGAAGAACCTGTTCTTTGTGATACCGCTTCGGAACGAGCGGTGAATGCCTACCTTTCCTATACGGAGGATGAAAGGATAAAGCGAAGTGGGTATGCAAAAATCAGGCAGGCGCAGAACATGATTCTGGAGCAGCGACTTCAAAAGAAGCATGCAATGATTGAGAGACGAATAGATCGGAAAATGCAAGAAGTAAAGCCCTTGCCCAAGGACTTCGATGATTGGATTGATGAGGTTGCGATGGCGCAAAGCAGATATATCTATTATCGCTACAGCAGAAAAAAATATATGGACGGCTATTGCACGCATTGCCATCAGGCGGTAAAGGTGCATAAAGTACGGCATCGTGCAGAAGGTCGCTGCCCGAAATGCGGCGTAAAGGTTGTATTTCTTGCAGAGGGAAAAGCAAAACATATTTTTGACCATGGGCAGGTTGCTTATTTCCAGAAAACACCGAAAGGGTTTCTGGTTCGATATTTCGCTGTTTCCAAATCGTATTATGGCGATTACCGCAACCCTCAAATCAGTACGAAGGAGCTGATGCGGGAGTTTTATGAGGATAGCTTGGTTTCTGGCTATGAATATCGGCAGTTTAAACAGACCGGTAAAATCAGATGGTGCGAGGATTGGATGAAATATAGTTTCTTAGACGTAGCGGTCTATACAAAGAATCTGCATGCTGTTCTGAAGAATACGCAGTATCAATATTGTGCATTAAAGGAATTTGCCTCCCGTTGGGATGGGGCCGCAGTGAATCCTTATGGCTATCTGAAACGGTATCAGAGTATGCCTGAAATCGAATACTTCGTGAAAGCGGGGCTTTATGCAATGACCTACGAGCTGACAAGCTATTCCAATTATGCATATCGTGTGCAGAGGAATAAGAAGTCCCTTCACGAAATGCTTGGGGTTTCCAAACAGAATTTTCGCTTTATTCAAGCCTGCGATATGTCCTTCTATCAGTTGGATATATATAACAAACTGTGTAAACAGGGTGTGAACCTGAGCATCGGCGAGTTTAAGCGGTTCTACGATACATACAGAAAGAACATGGATGTTATCTTTGCGCTTTTACAGTATACGTCACTGCATAAGGCAGAACGGTACTGTAATGGTTTTATAGACCGACAGTATGATCTTTTAACAATTATGGGCATCTGGAAGGACTATATCTGTTTTTGCCGGGAACTTGGATATGATCTGAAAAATAGCTTTGTCCTGTTCCCGAAAGATTTACTTGTCGCTCATAAATTAGCATATCAGGATGTACTGAATAGACGGGAGCAGGAACGGAGAAAGAAAATACAGCAGGAAGAACGCCGAGCAAAGCGATTACTGAAAAAATATCGGAATCTCTATGCCTGGAAAGATAATCGGTTCGCCGTTGTTGTGCCAAAGGATTTACTGGAAATCAAAGAAGAAGGGCACACCCTCCATCACTGTGTTGCAACTTATACCTCCCGTGTGGCAGACGGAACGAGTATTATCCTCTTTGTGCGGGATTTGCAATCGCCGGACAAACCGTTCTATACGATGGAGCTGCAGAAGAATAAAATCATTCAGTGCAGAGGATACAGCAATCATGTTATGACGAGTGAGGTACAGGAGTTTGTGAAACGATACGAAAGCAGAGTTTTGAAGAAAATCAGAGAGAAAAATGCAGCATAAAGGAAGTGAAAACACAATAAATGGGATAAAGTGAGGTGGATCACGTGGACTACCAAAAGAAACTGAAAGAATGGTATGAGCATTATGAGGCACGTTATAAAAAGGCTGTTTCTCTGCATATTGATGAGGGATCCAGACACTACCAAGCCTTTCGGGAAATAGAGTGCAGATATGTAGCACTTTATCTTGTGATGGAACTGATGCAGAATCTGCCCAAGTATCTTTTGCAGGAAGATACTGAAAAACGGATAAAGGAGGTTATCATGCTGATTCTACAACAGCTATTTCTTGGTGAGGTTATTGTAAATGAGCATAGGCAGAAGGAATATATCAGTCGGCGTATTATGCTTTCAAGAGAGGATACTAGGTCTATAGAAATATATCAGGCGGCAGAAAATGCCATAAAACGGATGGATGAAAGCACTTTTGCGTGGAAGGAAGATGCACGCTTTACAGCAGAATTTCAGGCAGATTTGTTTCATATCGTGCAGTGGATGATACTTGCCAGAGAAATGATAGTACCTGTAGAGAAAAATAAGAAAGGTATCTGTGCTTAGAAAGAAAAAATATATCTACTAAAAGAGACCTTGAATAACACCCCATTTGTTAGATAGTACGATAAACAAGTGGGGTGCTTTATTATGCCAAAAGGATTCCCGGTTTTTAACCTTCATTTTTTAGCTAGCATGCTAATTAAATTTCTCGAAAACGTGTAAAACTACGGATATAAAAACTTTGAAAATGTGTATAATTATGGTGTTAAAATTTTGGATTTCGTGATAAAATAAAGGCGTAGTTTTATTGTATAATTGAAAGGAGCTTTTAAATGAAGAGAAAAATATATGATGTGCTCCTGGAATGGAAGAAGGACGGAGCAGGAAAAACAGCATTACTGATTGATGGAGCAAGGCGTGTTGGAAAAAGCTATATTGTTGAGGAATTTGCCAAGGCTGAATATAAAACCTACCTTATGATTGATTTCAATAGGGTAAATGATGAAGTGAAAGACTTATTTAATAATTATCTGAATGATTTGGATTCGCTATTTATGTATTTATCGGTTTATTATAATGTAAAGCTATATCCGCATGAATCACTAATCATTTTTGATGAGGTGCAGATGTATCCAAGGGCGAGAGCTGCGATTAAATATCTTGTGGCAGATGGGCGGTATGATTATATTGAAACAGGTTCACTCATGTCTATTAAAAAGAATGTGCAGGATATTCTGATTCC
>ENA-OURQ01003259-OURQ01003259.1-human-gut-metagenome-genome-assembly--contig:-NODE-3259-length-11103-cov-3.022810_pt1 | contig 11103 bp, 8 predicted proteins | sample MGYA00242105_ERZ508999 | MGnify/ENA primary metagenome ERZ508999 (study PRJEB26280, sample SAMEA2338771) | human gut metagenome | biome: human gut; feature: human-associated habitat; material: faeces...
ATGAATTGTGGAATCTTTTGATTGAAAAGTCTGTAATTTGTTTGCGCTTTTTTGATAAAAGAGAACCTTTTATGGTCAATGGTAAGGAACAGTATGTTTATGGAATGAAAAAATTAAAAAAGTATCATGAAGATTATACAGATTTTGAAGGAATGTTATATGGCAGTGATTCTTACTATCGTGATCATGTTTTCCATGTTATAAGAGTGTGGCTGTTAGGACTATATCTTATTTTAAATAAGAATACACATGTTACGGGAACAGGGAAACGTCTTATTGATGAAATTCGTTTTGAAGGCGAGCCTAATGACGATATAAAAGAAATCAAGGATAAAGATTTTGGAAAGTTAAATGGTAAATTAAAATCAGGTGATTGTAGTATTGTTAGAAAGAATAAGAAATTTTATAAGCTACATTAGCGATTTGATCTGTTCGATTATAAAGATAGAAAACTTGTCCATCCCTAGCGAGTTCTCTTTCAATAACTTGTTTAATTAACGTATTATTTTTTTCAACAACATAAGTTTGTACAGGTAATCTATTTTTAGGTGGTGTATCGATTTTCGATAATCCTCTAATTCCCATTAAAGACATTTGTAATGTACGAGGAATTGGTGTAGCTGAAAGAGAAAGAACATCAATGGTTTCACGATATTCTTTGATTTTTTCTTTTTGTTTAACACCAAAACGTTGTTCTTCATCGATAACAAGTAACCCTAAATCATTAAACGCGACATCTTTTGATAAAATACGATGTGTTCCTATTAATAAATCAATTTTACCTTCTTTAACTTCTTTTAAAATACGTTTCTTTTCTTTAGATGAAGTAAAACGATTGAGTAAAGCAATTTCTACAGGGAAATTTTTAAAACGTTCGGTGGCTGTTTTGAAATGTTGCATTGATAAAATAGTTGTTGGACAAAGAAAAGCTACTTGTTTATGATCTAAAATTGCTTTAAAAGCACCACGTAAGGCCACTTCAGTTTTACCAAAACCAACATCTCCACATAAAAGACGATCCATTGGTTGAGGTTTCTCCATATCCAATTTAATCTCATCAACACTTCTTTGTTGATCAGCGGTTAAAGCATAACCAAATTGATTTTCAAAATCGATTTGTAATTCATTATCCTTAGAAAAAGCAAACCCTGGTGAAGACATTCTTTTAGCATATAATTCTATTAATCGATCAGCAATATCATCAATTTTATTTTTAGCCTTTTGTTTAGCTTTTGTCCATTTGCTACTTCCAAGAGCATGGATCATTGGTACTTTACCATCAGCACTTGCATACTTACGAATCATTTTAAATTGTTCAACTGGAATATAAAGCGTATCATCTCCAGCATAAGCCACATATAAATAATCTTTATGATATCCTTTAACATCAAGTGTTTTAATTCCTAAATATTGCCCTATTCCATAGCTATCATGAACAACATAATCACCAACATTTAATTCTTGGAAGTTACGTAATGTTTTAGCATCTTTAAATCTAAAATATTTTGTTTTAGAAACATTGACTTCTCCAAATAATTCATAGGCTGTTAAAATAACTACTTTTTCTTCAATAAGTTCTAATCCTGATGCAAGTTTTCCTACATAAAGATTAATACCTGGATAAATTACTTCATCAATTCCTACAAGTGTATATTTCATTTCATGCCGATCAAAAAGTTCCACCATCAATTGAAGTTGATGTTTATTTTCTAGAGAAATTAAAATTTGACTATTCTTTAAATAATCATTGATTTGTTGGATGACACGTTTTTCATCATCTCGATTAAACATCACATCGTGACTTAAAAAGACAACATCATCTTTATTTGTTGCAAAAGTATTAATAGCTTGATAGTTATCTTTAATAATGCTATCAAAGTCTTGATAAAGTTGATTATCTTTTAAAAAGCGTCCACTTTGGCTTAATTCTTGATAATAATAGAAGTTTTCTGAAATATAGTTTTTGATTTGAAAATGAATATCTTCTTCTTGACATAAAATAGTAATTGGATCATCTAAATAATCTTTAATACTCGTCACATTTTTAAAGAGATGATAATACGCATATTGACTACTATCTGTAGCATGTGCTTTTAAGTTTTCAATATCGATCATGATTTTTTCTTCAAAATCATCTTTAAATAAATCATCCATCTTTTGATATTGTTCTTCAAAAGAATCTTTGATTTGTGTAACAACTGAACCTACTTCTTGATCTAAATAAAGAAGATCGGTAGCTGGAATAATTTCAATTTCATCCACTTTTTCAATCGTTCTTTGTGTTTTTTCATCAAAAAATTTAATATAATCAATTTCATCATCAAAGAAATCGATACGAATAGGATGGTCATATTGCATTGAAAAAATATCAACGACTCCCCCACGTTTAGAAAAATAGAAAGGTTGATCAACACGTGTTGTATGCATATAACCTGCTTGCACTAAAAATCTTTGTAAATCATAAACATCAATATGATCTCCTACTTTTAAAGTCATACAGTTTTTCTTAAAAACATCAACAGTTGGAACATATCGCATCACACTATGACCATGACTGATCAAAAGATGTGGACCAGGTCGTGTAAGTTGATACATCGTTCCTAATCTTTGTCCTAATAATTCTCCTGAAGCGGCCAAACTTTCAATACGATAAGATTCATCTACAGGAAAATAAAGGGCTTCATCAATCATTTGAGAAACTTGTTTATAAAGAAGATTAGCTTCATATTGGTTTGATTTAACAATCAGCATATCTTTTTTTAAAGTCAAAAATGCGCTAGCAATAAGCAGCGCTTCGGCGTTTTGTGAGTTAACGACGATATTTTGTTTATTGAGTAAAGCTTGAAAAGCTTTGTTATCTTTTAATAAATTAAGTATTTTTTTCATAAGTGCCTCTAATTAAAACGATTCATTGCATGATTAAATCCATGATCCAAATAATCAATGACTGCATCACTGGCATTTTCAATCCCTTGATTGATAGCATCTTGTTCATCTTTTGTAAAACGTGATAAAACATAATCAACAACTTTTATATATTTACTACGATCAATACCTACACGAATACGATTAAAATTTTGACTTCCAGTATGCAAGATAATATTTTTAATACCATTATGCCCACCAGCACTACCACTTTGTCTTAAACGAAGCTTCCCTACTGGCATATCTAAATCATCATAAATAACTAAGATATCTTCTTGATTGATTTTAAAGAAATCCATAACTTGTCTAACAGATTCTCCAGATAAATTCATATAAGTTTGTGGTTTTAATAAAATCACATCTTCACCTTTATATTTACTTTTTCCATAAAGTCCTTTAAATTTGTTTTGTGTCATTTCAATATTTAATTTTTCACTTAAACGATCTAATACCATAAATCCTGTATTATGTCTTGTATTTTCATATTCTTTTCCAGGATTACCTAAACCAATAATTAATTTCATTTTTTACCTCTTTAATCCAAATATTTTCATCGAAATAGGAGCTAAATATGTGCGTGATTCATGATCATTATAAATCACTTCATATTCATCCATATCATTTATTTCAAAATCATAATACGAAGGATTAAAATATGCAACAATCTCTTGATATTTTCCTTTATTTTGTTTCACACAATATCTTAAAATACGATAATCAAAATGATTTGTACTTACATATTCATTTACTTCTTGAATTGTCTCATACTTAAATCCACCATTTTCATAGAAACGTCCCAATGGGAAAAGTCTGCAGAACCCAGGACGGAAGTCATGAATGCTGCACCGTCCCTGTTCATTCAGGAAAACACAGCATTGGTTTTTCCCACTCATGCAAAGATGAGGCAGAATATTCCCATCCATGGCATCGAACTGGATCAGCCCGGTGCTTACCAGTTCCTGTGGTGTTTTTCCCAGATTCGTACACAGACGGTACACATCCATGGGATCCAGCACAACTGAGTCCCCCATACCCTCACAGCAGTCATGACAGCCCGCACAATCCTGGCAGTCTGCCTTTACCATATCGTTTAATTCATAAAGTCTTCCGTCGGAAATCTCTTCCAAAGATACTTCTCGGCGCATATGCAAATTCCTCTTTCTTTTATTTTTTTGTGGACAAACAAGGTTACGGTTCACTTCGCGATGTACAGAAATCATGCATTCCCATGATTTCCCACTGAGATTCCCGTTTTTCTGTAAACGATATTCACCAAAAACGTCTCGCGGAACATTGCCAGTGAACAGTACTATAACATGCTGCCATCAGCAGCATCTCCGTATTATCTATCCTCTGTATTTACAGCTTAATTCCAGATAAGGCCTGTGCAAAAGTATTGTTCACCGGCTCATTTGCCTCTTTCTGCTGCTTGCGCAGATAGTTCTGCACGTCACGCTTGCCCACTCCTGCGCCCTCTTTCTGACGTCTTGCCTGGAACGCGGAAAGCTTCTCTTTATAACCGCACTGGCAGACAAACGTCTCTTCCTTACCTTTTACATACATTTCCATACGTTTATGGCATTTCGGACAACGGGCATTGGTGGTGCGGGAAATCGTTTCACGGTAACCGCACTCACGGTCCTGGCATACCAGCATTTTGCTGTTTTTTCCGTTAACAGCCAGAAGTTTTTTGCAGCACTGCGGACACACTTTATTTGTAAGATTGTCGTGGCGGAAAGTGCCTTCCCCGGTCTTGATCTCATCCACAATTTCACAGGTATAGTCACGGATTTGGTGAAGAAAATCCCCCTGACGTATCCTGCCTTTTGCAATCTGGGAAAGCTTCATCTCCCAGTCAGCCGTGAGCTCGGGCTTTTTCAGATCTTCCGGCACCAGCTCCAGAAGCTGTTTTGCCTTGGAGGTAATATGGATCTCATTGCCTTTTTTCTCCATCATAAAAGAATGGAAAAGTTTCTCAATAATGTCTGCTCTTGTGGCAACGGTTCCAAGCCCCCCAGTCTCTCCAAGGGTTTTCACCGCTTCTTTATCCCTTGTCTCCATAAATTTCACCGGATTTTCCATAGCTGCAAGAAGAGTTGCCTCTGTGAATCTTGCTGGCGGTTTTGTTTTTCCTGTATTTAAGGAAGTTTTCAAAATCTTTAGTCTGGTTCCTGTTTTCATCTCCGGAAGGCGCTGGTCTTTCAGTTTTTTCTCATCTTCCGCCTCATCTTCCAAATCATCATCTGCCCCGCCTTCGTAAACTTCCTTCCAGCCCAGGCTCTTTATCACTTTGCCGCTGGCTGCAAATGTTTCTCCTGCCGCTTTCGCCTCCATGGTCACCTGCTCATACTGACTTGCAGGATAAAGAACCGCAAGGAAACGACGGACAACCATATCATAAATCTTCCGTTCTTCATTTGTCATGTGGTCCAGCTGAACAAACTGTTCTGTCGGAATGATCGCATGGTGGTCACTGACCCTCTTATCATCCACAAAGCTTCCATTCACCTGCACAGGCTTATTCATAAGTGCGCCTGCAAGCTTCCTGTACGGACCGATTCCGCAGGCCTTCAGCCTTTCCTTAATAGTAGGAACAATGTCTTTTCCAATGTATCGGGAATCGGTTCGGGGATATGTGAGTACTTTGTGGTTTTCGTAAAGGCGCTGCATAATATTCAGGGTCTCTTTTGCAGAAAAACCATATTTCAGGTTGGCTTCCCTCTGCAAAGTTGTCAGGTCATACAGACCTGGGGCCATAGTCTTTTTCGCTTTTTTCTCTACACTGGTTATTTCAAGAGCAGCGTTCTCCAGCCTGCCCTTGATCTGCTCTGCCCTTTCCCGGGAAAAAGTACGGAAGCTCTTTGTTTTCTCATCTCTCCAGGTCCATTTCACATCCTGGGTTTCCAGAGAAATACCATAATATTCCTTTGGAACAAATTTGCGGATTTCTTCTTCGCGCTTTGCGATCATGGCAAGGGTGGGGGTCTGCACCCTGCCACAGGAAAGCTGGGCATTGTATTTACAGGTGAGGGCTCTGGTACCGTTCATTCCCACCAGCCAGTCTGCTTCTGCCCTTGCAACAGCTGCACGATAAAGATTGTCATAGTCATGCCCGTCTTTCAGATTGGCAAAGCCTTCTTTAATTGCTTTATCTGTGACTGAGGAAATCCACAGTCTCTTAATTGGCTTATGGCAGCCTGCTTTTTCCAGGATCCAGCGGGCAACAAGTTCCCCCTCCCGTCCTGCATCTGTGGCTATAATGATTTCTCCAATATCTTTTCGGAAAAGCTGGGTCTTTACTACGGAAAATTGCCTGCCAGTCTGGCGGATGACTACCAGCTTCATCTCCTTGGGGAGCATGGGCAAAGTCGCCATTTCCCATTTTTCATACTTTCTGTCATATTCTTCCGGGTCAGCCAGGGTTACAAGATGTCCAAGCGCCCAGGTTACTACATAGTTTTTGCCTTCGAGAATACCACCGTTCTTCTGGTTTGCGCCAAGAACACGGGCAATGTCTCTGGCGACGGATGGTTTTTCCGCAATTACAAGTGATTTCATGTATACACTCCTGATTATTTTCGTATTTGATGATGTCTGCTTAAGCAAACAGTGAAATCCTCTCCATAATTGTTAAGGAATAGTTACATTATAACACACTTCAGAAATTTTTAAGAATATTTTGTTAAAATTAATTTGTAAAACGATCCCACCAATGATATTATGTAACCATAAAAGACAGAGAATCTACATCGCGATACTTCAGGTTCTTTGCAACAGAGCATGCCCCCAAATATATTCCTTGAAATGTGCTTCACAATTTATGGAAGATTTTGTAAACATGTTCTAAAAACCTAGGAGAAAATATGTACTACTTTATTGTTAATCCAAATTCCCGCTCTGGCAGGGGACGTTCCATCTGGAATGAAATTCATCAGCAGCTTATGCTTCGAAAGATTGATTTCCAGTACTGCCTTACAAGATATTCTGGACATGCCGCAGAGATTGCTTCTGATGCCTGTGCTCTTGGCACTGAATCTGAGCCTGTATATATCATTGCAGTGGGAGGTGACGGCACCATTCACGAGGTGCTCACCGGCATCACCGATTTTGACCGGGTAGTCTTCGGATACATTCCAACCGGCTCTGGCAATGATTTCTGCAGAAGCATGAGACTCCCTTTTGATCCAATGGAATCACTGGAATATATCCTAAAGGCAGAGCATATCAGCAAAATGGATGTTCCTTACCTGCTCCGCAATAATAAGAAGTCCCGATTCGGTATCAGCACGGGAATCGGATATGACGCCGGCGTATGCCAGGAGGTTCTGGCAACGCCCTTAAAGAAGATATTCAATCGTCTTGGGCTGGGAAAGCTGATTTATCTTTTCATTGCATTGAAGCAGCTGATTTTTATTAATCCAGGAAAAATGACAGTGACCCTAGATGGAGAGAATACTTTTTCCTATGACCACGTATATTTTACAGCGGTTATGAATCAGAAATATGAAGGCGGCGGTTTTAAGTTCTGCCCGGATGCTCAGCCTGACGACCAGCTTCTGGACGTGATCCTTGTGGAAGGTATCCGTAAGATAAAGCTTTTATTTTGCCTGCCTACTGCTTTTTTCGGAAAGCATGTGGGCATCAGGGGAATACATATTCTCACCTGCAGCGATATCCATGTACATAGTGCGTCCGCTCTTCCCATTCATATTGACGGGGAATCTGGCGGAATTCGCGAAGATTTAACAGTTTCCATTGAAAAAAGCTCTTTAAAAATCATTTTACCTGTGGTATAATCTCTCACGATTTGGGGGATCCGGAATTACAAGACCGGTAACCCAGATTGGAAAAGGAGTGAAAAAGACTTGGTACAATTTATAAAAAAATACAGGCATGGTCTGATCATACTTGCGTATGCCATTGTTTATATGCTTTTTTTTGAGTATCTGGAGTGCAGGCCGGTATGGGGATTTCATGTGATCGACACTGTTTTTGATGATTACATACCATTTTGTGAGTATTTTATTGTCCCCTATCTATTATGGTTTCCGTATCAGATTCTCACAGTTTTATACTTTATCTTCAGGAACAAGAATAAAAAAGAATATTATCAGTTGATTTTCAATATGATGATGGGTATGACTGTTTTCCTGATCGTGTCTTATGCATATCCAAATGTACTGCACTTAAGACCATCAGAGTTTCCAAGGGAAAACGTGTTTACAGATATGGTAAGATGGCTGTATCGGACGGATACACCGACCAATGTTCTGCCAAGTATTCATGTATTTAATTCTCTGGCAGTTCATATGTCACTTACCAATTGTGAGGCGCTGAGAGACCACAAAGGGGTAAGGTATGGATCATTGGTTCTTACATTACTTATTATCATGTCTACTATGTTCCTGAAGCAGCATTCCGTAATTGATGTGTGCTGTGGTGCTACGCTGGCGCTGTTTGGATATCTGTTTTTCTATCCGCAGAAGGCAGGAGAAGAAGCAAGTGGCATGGCAGTAGAGAGAATTGGACGGAATAATCGCAGGAAACATTATTAAACAAAACGCGCACTTCCAGAAATGGGAAGGCGCGTTTTTTTTAACAAAAATACGAGCGGCGACAACCGAATATAGATAAAATATGCTGCAAAGTGGGGCGTACAGATTGCAGGAATGATTTTTCAAACAGTCTCCAGAGCGCCCTGATCATTAATCAGTTAAATCCGTAGAACTTCTGGCAAAGCTTGTATGCAGCTACAGACACCTTACGTCCGCCGCGGCCTGGAAGGTTCATGAAGTTACCCATGAGGCTGTGGCGAAGTTTTCCGTAGAGGGCACGGTTCGTGGAGCGGATATATTCCAGAAGCTCTTTCTTCTTGTCGAGAGCTTCCTTTGTGCCGGAGCGGATCAGCATAATGGAGGAAATGGTAGTAATAATATCCAGATAACTGATCATGTAGGCTCTGGTGCGTTTATTCATGCTGCCGCAGCTGGTGTAGGAATTTACCATCAGTTTATTTACGCGGAGCTGCTGGTCGATTCTGCGGATCATAACTGTCTCGTTTACGGACTGGTCATCGCGGCCGATAAAGTAACGGTAGAAATTAGTATCCAGGTAGTACATGTTCTGTACATACGGCAGCGGATCAAAGGCAAAAATATTATCTACGTAGAAGGTATGCTCCGGCAGAGTCAAGTTGCACTCAAGGAGAAGCTGGGTACGGTAGATCATGGAGTGCATGAGAAGATATTTTCCCTTTGGCATGTGACCTACTTCATTCCAGGTGAAAATCTGGTTCACTGGCAGGCAGTGACGATACTGCATAACCTTCTTGCGGGTAGCACCCTGTTTCTCGTATACAAAATTACTGATGAGAAGATCAACTGTTTTGGAGCCTTTTACCAGCTCTTCCAGAGTTTTCAGGATCTCTTTGTAGGATTCTTCATTTACCCAGTCATCGCTGTCTACAACCTTGAAATAGAGCCCCTGGGCATTGTGGATACCGGTGTTTACGGCGCCGCCGTGGCCAAGGTTTGGCTGATGGATGGCGCGGACAATGCCTGGATATTTCTCCTGGTATTCATCTGCGATCTCGGCTGTTCTGTCCTTGGATCCATCGTCAATTACAAGGATCTCTACTTCATCTCCGCCTGGTAAAAGGGATTTGATGCAGTTCTCCATATAAGCTTCAGAATTATAACATGGAATTGCTATACTCAGTAATTTCATTTATTTTCCTCCTCATGTAGTGTAACGATTCTGTATTTTAAAATTACGCACCTTGCGATGTATTTTTCTTTTTTTCTTTGAGTTATGTTCTCAAAAACGCCAGCAGAACCGTTACATATATTTTTCATAAGCGCCAAACGCAGAAGGTATGGCGTAGTTTCTCTCTGATTCTTTTTTATCTGCAAAAAGAATTCCCGGGACATGTGTCTGCTCCAGGGAGGACACGCGGATCCGGTACGCTTTCATCCGCCACTCAATGTGGGAAAAAATATGCCTGGCATCTGGCAGTTCTTCTATATATAAGGGCTCTGCGCCAAGCTCTTTCACGTATTCCAGGGCTTCCTCACGGTTCAGGTATCCTTCTGTATTTGGAAGCTCGTATAATCCGGCAAGGAGGCCTTTCGGCGGCCGCTTGCGGATCGCAGTGCAGCTTCCATCCTGAATAACCAGAACGGTTCGCTCTTCCACCACTCTTGGCTTCTTTGGTGCTTTCACCGGAAACTTTTCCATGGTGCCGTGAAGTCCCGCCTGGCAAAAGCATCTCACCGGACAAAGATCACATTTGGGCTGTCCGTTGGGGACGCACACTACTGCTCCAAGCTCCATCATTGCCTGATTAAAATCACCTGGACGGTCTTTCGGGATAATTTCTTGCAATGCGCTTTCTGTCTTTTTGCGAAATGCAGGTCTGGTAATGTCTTCCGAATCTTCCGTCATTCTGGTGACTACACGGAAAACATTTCCATCTACGGCTGGCACCGGAATGCCATACGCTATAGAAGCGATAGCTCCTGCAGTGTAACTTCCTATCCCCTTTAACGAGATAAGAAGGGAAAAGTCTTCGGGAAGTCTGCCATTATATTTTTCTACCATTTCCCTGGCTGCCAGCTGCATGTTCCGCACACGGCTATAGTATCCAAGACCTTCCCACAGCTTTAACAGCTTTTCCTCCGGACAGACTGCCAGGGCCGGGATATCCGGCAGTTCCCTGATAAATCTTTCAAAATAGGGCTTTACAGCTTCCACGCGGGTCTGCTGGAGCATGATCTCGGATACCCAGGTGTAATAAGCGTTGTGCTTATCCCTCCAGGGCAAAATCCTTTTATTCTCATCATACCAGGCAAGAAGAGGCTGTATAAACTCATCTGTCATCTAGTTTCCTCCAAACACACAGGCACTGGATTCTGTATTTCCATCCCGTCCGGCTCTACCAGACAGTCATAGGCCAGAATATGCACCCCTGCCTTTTTCGCTTTCTGTAAGGTTTCCCCAAATTCCCGGTGCGTATCCCAGTTTGGTTCAAATCTTGTAATTCCCTTCATCTGGATCACCAGAAGCAGATAAGCCTCATATCCTTCCCTCATGCAATGGATCAGCTCTTCCAGATGCTTCACGCCCCTCGCAGTAGGAGCATCTGGAAAACGGGCAATATTGTCTGCTTCCAGGGTTACA
>ENA-OURQ01003272-OURQ01003272.1-human-gut-metagenome-genome-assembly--contig:-NODE-3272-length-11077-cov-2.621031_pt1 | contig 11077 bp, 10 predicted proteins | sample MGYA00242105_ERZ508999 | MGnify/ENA primary metagenome ERZ508999 (study PRJEB26280, sample SAMEA2338771) | human gut metagenome | biome: human gut; feature: human-associated habitat; material: faeces...
ATTGTCTGCTCCACAGACAACGCTCTACCGTGCGGCAGCCACAGAAAAATATCCTGCCCCTATTGCCTTTATTTTTATATTGTTTGGGGTGTTTCGCTCGTTGCGACGAGCGACCAAAGGCTTTGCCTCTGGACACCACGAACTTTTTGTAAAAAGTTCGATTAAAAACTTCTGTTTTTCTCTATCCAATCGCCTTTGCGTCGCAGGCGAACAACGTGCAGGCTCAGCCTGCTTTTGAAAAAAGTTCGATCAAAAACTTCAATTTTTAAAGCCAACAGTGTTTATTCCAGCGACTGCAGCAATTCCAAAAACCTTGATGCTGCTGGAGGCAGACTTACCCCTTTTAAGCTGACCATTCCGATACTTCTTGCCGGAATCGGCTCTGCTAAGTTTACCTCAAACACCTTCTTCTGTCGAAGCTCTTCGGCACAGAACTCTCGCACCATGCAGGAAAGTCCCAGATTGATGCGGGCAAGTTCTCCCATCAGTTCATAGGAAGCAAGCTCGATCTCGGGATTGAGCTCAATTCCTTTGCGCAGGAAAAACCGCTGGACATAAAGACGGCTGTTTGCCTTTTCTTCCAGCATGATCAGCGGCTGGGCGGCAAGCTCCCGCAGGGTAAGTGTCTTTTCTTTGAGAGCAGAAAACTTCTCACCTGCAACGAAGATGTCGTGGATGGGTCGCTCCCAGTGGACGGTGATGCGGTCATCTTCAATCGGGAGATTCAGAAAGGCAGCATCGATCCTTCCAGCCCGCAGAAGTTCCAAGCTGCCCATACTGGTACGGTTAAAGATGCTCAGATGCACCTGTGGATAAAGCTGATGAAAATGTTCCAGTGCAGGGAGAAGCAGATGCCGCGCAGTGATATCGCCGGCAGCAAGGCGAAGCTGACCGACCTTTAACTCATGCAGTCCACCCAGCTGGTGTTCTGCCGATTCCAGCAGCCCCAGAGCGGAGCTTGCATATTCATAGAGAAGTTTTCCTTCGGCGGTCAGTTCCACCTTTTTGGAGCTGCGAAGCAGAAGCTGGGTACCCAGCTGTTCTTCCAGCTGACGCACTGCCTGGCTGACCGCCGGCTGGGAAAGAAAGAGATCCTGTGCCGCTTTGGAAAAGCTTTTGTTCTGTACAACCTTGCAAAAAACGCGGTAATGTTCCAGTTTTCCGGTCATGCTGTGTTCCCTCCCTGATGAATGTTTGGAGAAAAAGGTGAATCTGCACAAGTTTTGCTAATTTCATTTTCAAGGATAAGCTGTGCTGATAGAATATATTGAATTTATTTATTTTACTTATACTTTTATTTCTATTATAATAAGAATATTGAGTGAAAGCAAGGGCATAGATGCAAGGGTATGTATCCCCCTCTGCTTTCCGGGAAAAGACTTTTGAATCAAAGAAAAAGAGGGATTTTTTATGGAAAGACTGGTAGGTACCGTATCCAGAGGCGTGCGTGCGCCAATCATCAGAGAAGGAGATAATCTGGTACAGATCGTAGTAGATTCTGTTCTGGCAGCAGGACAGAGCGAAGGATTTTCCTTCCATGACCGCGACGTTGTAGCAGTTACCGAGGCAGTTGTTGCCCGCGCACAGGGAAACTATGCACATATCAACGACATCGCAGCAGACGTAAAAGCAAAACTGGGTGGAGAGACCATCGGTGTCATCTTCCCAATTCTCAGCCGTAACCGTTTCTCTGTTTGCTTAAAAGGTATCGCAAGAGGTGCAAAGAAGGTTGTCCTGATGCTCAGCTTCCCTGCTGACGAAGTAGGCAACCATCTGATCGATGAAGACCTTCTGGATGAGAAGGGCGTTAACCCATGGAGCGACGTTCTGACCGAAGAGAAGTATCGTGAGCTGTTCGGCCGCGTTCTGCACCCATTCACCGGTGTGGACTACATCGAGTTCTATTCCGAACTCATCCGTGAGAGCGGCGCTGAGGTTGAGATCATCCTCTCCAACAATCCAAAGACTATCCTGGACTACACCGATAAGGTTCTCTGCTGTGACATTCACACCAGAAACCGCACCAAACGCATCCTGAAAAAAGCAGGTGCTTCGGTTGTTCTGGGACTGGACGACATTATGACCGAGTCGGTAAACGGCAGCGGCTTTAATCCAAACTACGGTCTGCTCGGTTCCAATAAGGCAACCGAAGAAACCGTAAAACTCTTCCCAAAAGACTGTGACGTTTTCGTTTCGGAAGTAGCAGCGCTGATGAAGGAAAAAACCGGTAAGAACATCGAAGTTATGGTTTACGGTGACGGTGCGTTCAAAGATCCAGTCGGCAAGATCTGGGAACTGGCTGACCCGGTTGTTTCCCCAGCTTACACACCAGGTCTGGAAGGTACACCAAACGAGGTAAAACTCAAATATCTTGCAGACAATAACTTTGCTTCTTTAAGCGGTGATGCACTCAAGGAAGCAATCTCCGACTACATCCGCAACAAGGACGCTGACCTGAAAGGTCAGATGGTATCCCAGGGTACAACCCCAAGAAGACTGACCGACCTGATCGGCTCTCTGGCTGACCTGACTTCCGGTTCTGGCGACAAGGGTACTCCAATCATCCTGATTCAGGGATACTTTGATAACTACACCAAATAAGATGTATGACAAAAAGGCGAGGGAATCTAGATTCCCCCGCCTTTTCTTGCATCCACAGGGGGATTTGTAGTATACTGAAAAAAATTTATCCGGATAGAAATGGAGGGAAACAGATGGAGCAGCTGGAGACACCGCGCCTGATCTTGCGTGGGTTTGTAATGGAAGATCTGGACGATTTTTATTCCTATTGCAGTGACTCGGATGTGGGAATTCATGGCGGCAGAGAGGCGCATCAAGACAGGGAGCAAAGCACCGAAGAACTGAGAAAAAGAATTGGCGAAGACAAAACATGGGCAATCTGCAAAAAGGAAAGCGGGAAAAATATCGGCATGGTCTGGCTGGAACCGGATTTTCGCAGGAAACGAAGTCTTGACCGATGCCGGGTACTGGGATACCTGCTGGCAAAACCGGAGTGGGGACAGGGGTTGATGACCGAGGCAGTACAGGAGGTACTGCGGTATGCTTTTGAGGAGATTTCCCTTGAGCTTGTGAGCACCTACCGCTTTTCCTATAACCAGCGCAGCGGCAGAGTAATGGAAAAGATGGGGTTTGTCTGGGAAGGAACGCTGCGCGATGCCACCGAACGGTTTGATGGTGCGCTTTTGGACGTGATGTGTTATTCGATCAGCAGGAAGGAGTATGAAGAATGGCAGAAGAAAAACAGCAACTGAAAACACTTTTGACCCGCAGGATGGAACTGCGTTCTTTTTGCATGGAAGATCTGGATGACTTCCATGCACTGTGCAGCCAGAAAGAGGTTATGCTTCCGGCAGGCTTTTCGATGAGTAAAGATCTTGAAGAGAGTAAAAAAACACTGGAACAGTACAGCAAATGTTCGACGATGTGGGCTGTCTGCGACCGTACCACTCATCGGGTGATTGGAGCTGCATGGATGGACGGAGATCCACTGCGCCGCATGAAGATGAACGAAGCAAGGATGATTGGTTACCTCTTTTCCAAAGAATGCTGGGGGAAAGGTCTTGCTACCGAATTGGGAGAAGAACTGCTGCGCTACGGATTTGAAGAGCTTGGATTGCTGGTTATCAGCGCAGGATATTTTTCCACCAACCCAGCCAGCGGACGGGTTCTGCAAAAGCTTGGGTTTACCGAAGAGATTTTCATGCGGGGAGCGTATGAGTGCGCTGACGGCACCATTACCGACAATATCGACTGCTCGATGACGCGGGAAGAATATTTCCAGAGAAAAGGTCAGGAAGAAAAGAAGACACTTTCCACCAATCGTCTGGTTCTGCGCGCCTTTACGATGGAGGACCTTGCAGACTTTTATGAATACTGCAAAGATCCCGATACCGGAATCCATGCAGGCTGGAAGCCGCACGAAAGCATGGAGGAAAGCCGCGATATTCTCCATCATTTTATCGAAGAGAGGGAAGTCTGGGCAATCTGCGAAAAGCAGAGCGGCAAGGTGATTGGTTCGATCGGTCTGCATCGTGACAGCAAACGCCGCAGAAACTTTAATCAGTGCCGCATGATGGGATATGTTCTCTCCAAAGCATACTGGGGACAGGGACTGATGACCGAGGCTGCAAAAGAGGTGCTGCGTCATGCCTTTGAGGATTTAAAGCTTGAGATGGTAACGATCAGCCACTTTTCCTATAATCAGCGAAGTGCCAGAGTGATTGAAAAACTGGGATTTCATCGGGAAGGTGTCCTGAGAAAAGCATTTCTTCGTTATGACGGAAGCCTTTTGGATGATGTTGGCTATTCGATGACAAGGGAAGAATATCAGAATTTGTATTGTGGGGAGACAAGATAACATGCGCTATCAATATTTGCTGTTTGATTTAGACGGTACCATCACCGATCCAAAAGTCGGGATTACCACCTGCGTTCAGTACGCGCTGGAGCATTTTGGCATCCATGAACCGGACAATGATAAGCTGGAACCGTTCATTGGTCCGCCGCTTCAGGACAGCTTTGAGCAGTTTTATCATATGGATGCTGAAACGGCAAAGCAGGCAGTTGCAAAATATCGGGAACGATTCCAGACAGTCGGATTGTATGAAAATGAAATCTATGATGGGATGGCAGACCTGCTGAAAACGCTCAAGGAAGGCGGTTGCCGCCTGGCAGTAGCGTCCAGTAAACCGACCGTGTTTGTCAAAAAAATTCTGGAGCATTTTGATGTGGCACAGTATTTTGATGTGGTGGTCGGAAGTGAATTGGATGGAAGCCGTACCAAAAAAGAAGAAGTAGTGCAGGAAGCACTGCGGCAGCTTGATCCAAAAGGTCAAGCATCTTCCGGTCAGATGGTGATGATCGGGGACCGGAGTTTTGATGTGCAGGGAGCAAAAGCACACCACCTGGACAGCATTGGTGTCGCTTATGGTTATGCGGCAGAAGGAGAATTGCAGCAGGCCGGAGCCACCTTTGTGGTGGATACGGTGCAGCAGCTTAAAGAACTGTTGACAAGATAAAACAAGAGAAAAAAGGAAGGGCATTTGCCCTTCCTTTTTTGTTCGGTATCCAGCAAAGAATTTACAAAAAAGATATAGACGATACCGTCTAATATTGCTATAATAAAAAGCAGACGAAATCGTCTATTATTGAAAAGGAGAAGATAATATGGTTATGCTGGATGTATTGCGCTTATTGATAGCGGTTATTGTTGCATTTTTTGCAGGAAAACTAATTTCTCGTCTGCGTTTGCCATCTATTTTGGGGTGGTTGATTACAGGAATGGTTTTAGGGCCGCACGCGCTGGGTTTGCTCAACAACAACGTGCTGGACAGCGGATGGTTTGATGTGCTGGAAAGTATTTTGGAATGTACCGTCGGTTTGATGATTGGAACCGAGCTGATTTGGAGCAAACTCAAAAAAGCAGGCAAACAGATCATTGTGACAACCATTACCGAATCGGTGGGAACCTTTCTGGTAGTCAGCATTGTGTTTGGTATCATTTTCTGGGTTTCCCAGATTCCGGTATATCTTGCGTTTCTGTTTGGAGGAATTGCACTTGCGACCGCACCTGCGCCGTCCCTCTCCATTGTCAGTGATATGAAGACTTCAGGACCGGTTACACGAACCTTGATTCCAATGGCAGCGTTGGATGATCTGGTTGGAGCGCTTATCTTTTTCTGTGTCATCGCAATAGTAGCGGCAAATATCTCAACCAAAGAGATCCCGATTTTTGCCATGATGTTTTTGGTTTTCCTTCCGGTATTGATTGGAATGGCGACCGGATTTGTTACAGGAAAAATGCTGCAAAAGGCGCAGACACAAAAAGCCTCTCTGATCATTCTGATCGGGATGATTCTGGTTTCGTCAGGAATCGGGCTGGTTTTAAATGAGATGGTACTGCCGACCCCTGTTTTAAACTTTATGCTCTTAGGAATGGGATTTTCCACCATTTTTGCCAATATGATTTCGCAGGAACAGCTGGGCGAAATCATGAAAACAATGCATTCGATTATCGGCGTTTCGCTCATTGTCGTGATTTTGAATCTGGGTGCACCGCTGGATTACCACTTGATTTTTAACGCAGGAATTTATACACTTATTTATATCGTATTTCGTGCGATTGGAAAATATTGCGGTGCTTATTTTGGGGCAAGTATCACCCATGCACCCAAGACAGTCAAAAAATATCTGGGCTTTACCCTGCTTCCACATTCCGGTGTATCGCTTGTCTTTACCGGAATTGCTGTTTCAGTTCTGAGCACACCGGCACCGGAATGTGCGCAGATTATTCAGGGAACCATTGCAGCAGCGGCGGTTATCAATGAAATCATCGCTGTGTTTATAGCAAAGAAAGGCTTTGAATGGGCAGGGGAGCTGAATAAGGCAGAGAAGGAATAATATGAAACAACAGGAACGCCAGAAAAAGAGTAAGGAAAAAATTTTGCAGGCAGCGATTACCGAATTTTCCGCGTCTGGATATGACAAGGTGACAATGGAAAATATCTGCACCAGACATGGAATTTCCAAGGGAATGATGTACCATTATTATAGTGGCAAGGACGACCTGTTTTTGCTGTGTGTGCAGAATATGTACCAGATGATGCAGCAGTATCTGGAAGAAAACATGGCAGAGCTGGAGAAAAAGGACGCACTGCATGCCCTCAAGGAATTTTGGATGCTGCGGGAAAGCTTTTTCGGAGAGCATCCTCCGTTTAAAAATATCTTTGAAAATGCACTGCTGCGTACACCACCGCACCTTTTTGAAAAGATCGAGGAGATCCGCGGACCGATTGAAGCGCTCAACCGGCAGTTTCTCCACCGTACCATCGGAAAGATAGAGCTGAGAGAAAATCTGAAGAAAGAAAATGTTTCGATTTATCTGGAAGCAATGGAATCGGTATTTTGGAAACTGGTGGAACAGTACCGAAGAGAACAGCGGATTTCGGACGTTCATTCGCTGATGGAGGCAGCCGGAGAGCTGTGGGATATGGTGCTGTTGGGGGTTGTGCGGCAAAATTAATGTTAGCTAAAACTAACTGACAGAGCCCTTCCTTGCTTGACATCAGGTCTTAAAGTCGATAAACTGAACGCAAAAGACTTTAAGGAGGATGTTATGCAGCCAGATATGACATTTGGAACCCTTTCTGCAAAAAGGGGAGAAAAGGTCTGTACCGAGTGGCAGATCGAACAGGCAGGATTTTCGATTCCAGCAACGCTGATTTGTGGAAGTCGTCCCGGCAAGACAGTACTGATTACCGGAGGAATCCACAGTTGTGAGTATGTTGGAATACAGGCAGCAATCGAGCTGTCCCAGAAGCTAAAGCCGGAACAGGTCTGTGGAACCGTCTTGCTCCTGCATCCGGTTAATCGCTTTGGATTTGAAGCAAGAACTCCTTCAATTGTTCCGCAGGATGGGTGCAATCTCAATCGGGAGTTTCCCGGAAAACCGGATGGAAGCCTGACACAGAGACTGGCATACTTTTTGACACAGCAGATTTATCCCAAACTGGACGCTTATATCGACCTGCACTGTGGGGAGATGTTTGAGAGCCTGACGCCATATGTTTACTATGCCGGTGCCGGAACAGAGCAGACAACACAACATTCACGCAGGATGGCAGAGCTGGTGAGTGTTCCTTATATGGTACAGTCCCAAGCGGTCAGCGGCGCATATAACTGTGCCGGTCTGATGGGGATTCCATCGATTTTAATTGAACGCGGCTGTCAGGGAATGTGGACACAACAGCAGGTTCAGGAGGATGTGGACGATGTACTACGGATTCTGGCACATCTGGGAGTTGTGGAGTCTGCCCCCGAACAAAAAGAGCATCCAAATGAGGTCACCGACCTGATTTATCAGATGCCGCAGTCGGAAGGACTTTGGTATCCGCAAGTCAGAGAAGGAGAATTTGTAAAAGCTGGACAGCAAATTGGTGTTATCCGAGATTACTGGGGAAATGAGCTTTCCTGCTACCATGCGCCCTATGATGGAGTTGTGCTCTATTTAACGCATACATTGTGGGTGGATGGCAAAGTTGAAATCTATACTATTGCCCGAAAACCAGATTGATTGATCCGGGTAAAATCCGAACAAAGTACAAAAGCTTCTGCGCGGTCTGAAAGACCGCTGTCGGGAGCTTTTTCTTTTGTAGAAGAAAGGGTTGACAAAAAGAAATAAAAGGAGAAATAATAAAGTTAGACAAAAAGGAGGGAAAAAGATGAGAAAGATCCTTTTGATTTTGGTTGTCTGTCTGTATTTTGCAGGTTGTACAAAGCAGCAGGAAAGTACAGACGAGCAAACAGTATCAAAAGTTTTGCAGGAACAACAGGCAGAGGTGTTTGAATCGGTCACCAAGGATTTTGATGGGAATGGGACAGAAGAAACCTTTCAGCTTCGTCGGGAAGGAAAAATATTAAAACTCTGGTTTGTCGGAGATGGAGAAAAAATCCCTCTGGTTCAGGAGGAAAATTTTGTCGAGTATGGTCCAGCACAGCAGAATCTGCGGGTATATGAGCTCTCAGACGGGGCTTTCTGTGTAGCGGGGGAATCGGATACAGCCCGGAGCGTAGTTTATACAGTTTGTGACGGTGTACCAGTTGAGCAGGAAATTGGTAAAGTATCAGATTTCTCTCAGCAGGAAGATGGCAGTTTTATCGGCATGGCAAATGCTCTGGATGTTGGCTATTCTGTAGCGGAGCAGAAAACAGTATGGGGAGGGCGCACGATAAAACCGTACTGGTTTTACTGGGACGGAACGCAGTTTGCAGAATACAGTGCACAGAAATTGGGCTGGGAACAGCTTGCCGATTTTGACGGACTACAAAAGCAGGTGGAACAGAGGTTGTTCCAATGGAATCAGCAACAATTTCCACAGGGATTTGTTCAGATTGATAGGGAAGAGATTCCGGCTCACTGGAAGGTGTGTGATATCTGGCTGAGAGAAAACGGAATCATTAACATAAATTATGGATATGACTACCTTTCCAGCAATGGAAATGGCGGAGGTGGGCGGCGGTACGATACCTTTTTGATTGAGCAGGAGACAGCATGTCTTATGGACTCAGGTGAAGGAATTTACAGGGTGTCGGCACATGAGTAATATTCGTATTGGAAAATAAAACACCACGGTCTGTTATTCTTTGACAGATAAAAAAGTGGAAATAAATGGAAATTTATTCTTGACTTTTTGTCCTTTTCCGATAGAATAGAATCGTAGAATGTAATCTCATGTTAAGAAAGGAAGTTGAACAATGAGGAAAAGGACATTTGGAAAACGTATGGCATCATGGTTTCTTTCCCTGCTGTTTGTTGTTACATTGACAAATATAAACGCAGTGGCAGCCCAGACCAAGCCAGGCTTTTCCATTCAGTTTCTTGATGTTGGTCAGGCAGATGCAGCCTTAGTGCAGTGCGATGGCAAATATATGCTGATTGATGGCGGCAAAAAGTCTGATGCAGATGAAATTTATGCGGCATTAAAAGAAGAGAAGGTTCCAAAGCTGGATATGGTGGTTGCGACCCATGCGCATGAAGATAACGTTGGTGGACTGGTGGGCGCTTATCAGTACACAACGGCAGACAAAACACTCTGTCCGGTAACTTCCTTTAATACGCAGGCATTCCAGAATTTCGCAGCTTCTGCTAAAAAACGGGGCGGCGGCATTACTGTCCCGAAGGCTGGTTCTGAATATTCGCTTGGAAGTGCCGATGTTACAATCTTAGGTCTTAACAGCGGCAAGGAGGTAAACGATACTTCCATCGTGCTGCGCATCGATTATGGAAAAACATCCTTCCTGTTTACCGGTGATGCGACAACAACATCTGAACAGGCTTTGTTAAAAGCAGGAGAGGATCTTTCAGCGGATGTTTTGAAGGTTGCCTGCCATGGCAGTGCCGACAGCACCAGCAAGGAATTTCTCAGTGAAGTTTCACCTTCGTATGCCGTAATATCGGTAGGAGAAAATACCGACGGACACCCAACCAAAGAACTGTTGGATCGCCTGAAAGCACAAAAGGTAAAATTGTTCCGCACAGATTGGCAGGGCGATATCCGCTGCACTTCGGACGGAAATAAAGTTTCCTTTACAATTAGCAAAAATGCAGATGCAGATGTATTTAACCCTGCAAGACCTTCTTCAAAAAGCAACAGTTCAGCAGCAAAATCGACAAGCAGCAGTGCAGCCAAGACAAGTAAACCGGCAAGCAGTACGAACCAAGCAGCATCGACAGCAAGCGCAGCAGACGCAACAGATACACAGGGTTCCATGGTATGGATTCCGCAGTCCGGCAGCAAATATCACAGCAATTCCGGATGCAGCAATATGAAAAATCCATCACAGGTTCCGCTGGAACGGGCAATTGCAAACGGCTATACAGCGTGCAAAAAGTGCTATTAATAAAAAAAGAGAGCCTTTTAAGGCTCTCTTTTTTTATTGCTTACAGAAGAAATTCTGTTATTGTTTGATGGATTTCTTCCTCAGAATGTGCCGGCAGTTTACCACAGCACAGTTCTTGATTGCCGCCGCCTTTGCCGTTTAAGGATTTGTTCAGGTGCTGGCTTAAGGCACGAAGATCGCAGTCAGCATCCTTTGCGCGGCACAGCGCGTAGGAGATAGTGTCGTTTTGCTGGGAAAACAGCGCGCCGACCGTCTTTTCATTTGCTGCAATCTGAGCAGCAAAGGCTTTGAGATCGTCGGCAGAAAGGGTGTTGTCCATTAAAAATACCAGCTTGTTCGAACCAAACGTTTCGGCATTTTCACACAGCTGTTTTGCAAGGAGAGAGAACAGCTGACGGTTTTTGGCTGCAAGTGCCTGTTTCTTTTCGGCAAGCTCTGCCTTTAATTTTTCTACGTTGGAAAAAGCTTCCTGCGGTTTGCAGGAGAGGGAAACACAGATGTTCTTAAGGTTCTGGCATTTGTCTGCACAGTCGGCAAGTGCTGCCGCGCCGCACAGGAAGGTAACCCTTGTGCCGCCTTTGTAGCGTTGGACATCCAGAATTTTTAGCAGTCCGATTTCTCCGGTATGAGCAACGTGGGTGCCGCAGCAGCCGCACCA
>ENA-OURQ01003276-OURQ01003276.1-human-gut-metagenome-genome-assembly--contig:-NODE-3276-length-11056-cov-2.548496_pt1 | contig 11056 bp, 6 predicted proteins | sample MGYA00242105_ERZ508999 | MGnify/ENA primary metagenome ERZ508999 (study PRJEB26280, sample SAMEA2338771) | human gut metagenome | biome: human gut; feature: human-associated habitat; material: faeces...
TACCGACCTGCGGCAGCAAAGCGTTTTTCTTTTGTTTCTTATTGATATCCACTTTTCCCATACGAGAACCCCTCCTGTAATACTTGTAATTTATCCTAAGCTATCATTATATCAAGATATTAAGTAATAGTAAAGGTGTAAATGTTTAAAAGCTTGAATCTTAGAGTTATTATCTTACAAAACTGACTAAAAGTCAATTATTAAAAACTGACCAAAATTCATTTTATTACCATATATTTTTCGGATACTTTTAATATTGACCAAAAGTCAGTTTCTGCATATAATGCGTAGTGTGAAAAAAAGATAGGAGATGGTTGCTATGGTTAAAGTAGGAAAATGGATTGCAAAACATAAATATCTGATCATATTGATCAGCATTTTGCTTATGATTCCTTCCGTGATCGGTATGGCAAAGACAAGAGTCAACTATGATATCTTAAGTTATCTGCCAGACACGCTTGAGACAATCAAGGGCCAGGATATTATGGTTGATGAATACGGAATGGGCGCGTTTTCCATGGTCGTCGTGGAAAATATGGAACTAAAGGATGTGCAAAAGCTAGAAGATGCATACAGCGAGATTGATCACGTTAAGGATGTTCTTTGGTATGATGATGTTGCTGATTTAAGTCTTCCAGTCGAGATGATTCCAAAGGATCTGCGAGAGGCGTTCTTTAAAGGTGATGCGACCATGATGCTTGTGCTGTTTGACAACACGACATCATCTGATGAAGCTATGGAAGCACTTACCGAAATGAGAAAGATCAGTAATGATCAGTGTTTCTTAAGCGGTATGACTGGTATTGTTACCGATATTAAGAACCTGGCATTAAGCGAGATGCCGGCATACGTTGTGATTGCCGCAATTCTTTGCTTCATCGTATTGCAGCTGTTTACTGATTCGTTTTTGGTTCCGCTGTTTTTCTTATTAAGTATCGGAATATCTATTCTCTACAACATGGGAACGAATGTATTCCTTGGAGAGATTTCCTATATTACACAGGCACTTGTAGCTGTTCTTCAGCTTGGTGTTACAATGGATTATTCCATTTTCCTTCTTAGCAGCTATGAGGAAAATAAAGAACGTTTCCCAGATGATAAGGAGCGTGCGATGGGTCATGCAATCGCCAATACCTTTAAGTCTATCGTGGGAAGCTCTGTTACAACAATTGCTGGTTTTGCCGCACTTTGTTTTATGACATTCGCACTTGGCCGCGATCTTGGTATTGTCAGTGCAAAGGGAGTTGTAATCGGTGTTATCTGCTGTGTAACTGTTCTTCCGGCTATGATTCTTATTTTCGATAAGCCGATTGAAAAAACAAAGCATAAGCCGCTCATTAAGAGCATGGATAGATTGTCAGGCTTCATTACAAAGCATTATAAGATTTGGCTTGTTATCTTCCTTGTTCTTTTAGCTCCGGCAATTTATGGAAACAGCAATACAAAGATTTATTACAACATTGCAAAATCTCTTCCATCCACACTTGAGAGCAATGTGGCAAATGAAAAGCTGGAAGAAGACTTTGATATGAGTGTTCTTCACATGGTTATGATGGATAAGAATATGGACGCAAAGGATAAGCGTGATATGTTAAATGCCATCGATGAGGTGGACGGTGTGAAGTGGACGATCAGTTTAAATTCCTTAGTTGGTGCAACTATTCCTGATTCTATGATTCCAAAGGATATCAAGAGTATGCTGCAAAGTGATAATTGGGAGCTTGCGTTTGTATGCTCACAATATCAGTCAGCGACAGAGGAAGTTAACAGTCAGATTGCCCAGATCAATGACATTGTAAAGGGTTATGATGAAAATGCAATGGTAATCGGTGAAGCTCCTATGATGAAGGACCTTGAGGATGTAACAAATATCGACCTTCAAAATGTTAACACAGTATCAATGGCAGCGATTTTCATCATTATCATGATTATCTTCAAGTCGATTTCACTACCAATTATTCTGGTAGCAGTAATCGAATTTGCGATAGCAGTCAATATGGCAGTGCCGTTCTATCAAAACATCAGTCTTCCGTTTGTTGCCTCTATCGTTGTCGGAACTATTCAATTAGGTGCGACAGTAGATTATGCAATCCTGATGACGAGCCGTTATCAGAAAGAGAGAAGCAGAGGAAAGAATAAAAAGGAAGCTGTAAGTGCAGCACATAAGGCAAGCCTTGAATCCATTATAACGAGTGGTCTTAGCTTCTTCGCAGCAACATTTGGTGTATCAGCTTATTCAAAGGTTGATATGATTGGTTCCATCTGTACACTTCTTTCAAGAGGTGCATTAATCAGTGTTGTCGTTGTAGCACTTGTTTTGCCGGCAATGTTCCTGATTTTTGATAAGGTAATTTGTAAGACATCAATTAACTTTCTTGGAAAGAAATAAAAAGTAAAGTAACTGACGTGCACAAGCGTGCAATTCTGATTTAGAAATGAGAATGAGGGTGTTATATTATGAATAGAAATCATATGCTGAAAAGAAAAATGACAGCCGGACTTGCAGTCGGCATGGCAGTAGCAGTAGGAAGTGTTCCAATGGCAATGGCTGCGAACACAGCAAATACAAAGGATTCATCAAGCAGTGTATCAAAAGAGGAAACCGTCTATGTAAATGCAGATGCATCTGGAAATCCACAGGAGATCACAGTATCTAACTGGTTAAAGAATGCAGGCAGTGAAAGCAACGTTGAAGATCAGTCTGATCTGACAAATATAAAGAATGTAAAAGGTGATGAGACTTTTAGTGAAAATGGTGACAGCCTGACATGGAATACAGATGGAAGTGATATTTATTATCAGGGTCAGAGCAATAAGGATCTTCCGGTATCTGTAAAGTTTACATACTTATTAGATGGACAAGAGATGCAGCCGCAGGATCTTGTCGGCAAGAGCGGTCATCTTCAGATCAAGATTCAGTATACTAACAACGAGAAGAAGAGTGCAAAGGTAGATGGAAAGAATGAGACTATCTACAGTCCATTTGTAATGCTGACTGCAATGATACTTCCAGATGATACATTCTCTAATGTCACCATCGACAACGGAAAGGTAATTTCTGATGGAAGCAGAAATATTGTTGTGGGTGTCGGAATGCCTGGTCTTAAGGATAGCTTAAAGCTAGACACGATTGATCTTTCTGCGGATGACGATAAGAACAGCGAAGACAAAACGCTTGATATTGACATTCCAGACAGCGTATCGATTGAAGCTGATGTAACAGATTTCTCAATGAGTTCTTCTCTGACAGTTGCATTGTCTGATCTGTTAAAGGATATTGACTTTGATGATGACAGTGCATTAGATGACATCAAGGATGCACTTGATGATCTTACAGATGCAGCAACACAGCTTGTTGATGGAACCTCTGATCTGTATGATGGTGTGGAGGAACTTGACGAGAAGTATGGCGAGTTTGATGATGGTGTTAAGGAATTAAGAGATGGCACACATGATCTTTCGGATGGCGTTGGTGATCTGACAGATGGTGTAAATAAACTTGCAGATGGAGCAAAGCAGTTACAGAGCGGATCAGGTGATCTTGCAAGCGGAGCAAAGACGCTTGACGATGGAGCTGGAAAGCTTCAGAGTGGTTCTAAGGATCTTGTAAGTGGTGTGAGTCAGCTTGCAAGTGGTGCAACTTCACTTCAAAGTGGAGCAGGTCAGTTACAGAGCGGTGCAGGACAGTTACAAAGCGGAGCAGCACAGTTACAGAGTGGTGCAGGTACATTACAGAGTGGAATCAATGATTATACATCTGGTGTCGATCTGTTAAATGCAGGTATTCAGGCAAATCTGTCAAGTGACAGTGAATTAAACACAAAGGTTTCTCAGTTTGCCCAAGGAATCAACACATTGGCAGCTGGTGTTAACAGCTACACAGCAGGAACAGATTCTTTAGCAGATGGCGTAAGTGCATATGTTGCAGGTGAACAGCAACTTTCACAGGGTGCACAGGCACTGACTCAGATTCAGGGTGCATTAAGTACACTTAATGCAGCACTTGATGGAGAGGGTGAGACGACAGAGGATCTTGTCGCAGCATCAAATGCACTGGCACAGGGAACAGAATCCTTAAAGGCTTCCTTGGGAACTGACGAGACTAAACAGTTAATGACTCTGTTAGACAGCATGTTGAAAACTGGAAATGAGCTGATCACAGAAGCAAGTGGATTATCTAGTGTTATGAAAGAGCAAATCGTAGCACCAGTTCAGGGCATGATGGCAAATGCTGAATATTTGATGAATCAGATCACGGCAGTACAGAGTTACACTGTTGAGTTAGCAAAAACAGCAGCAACGGCAAAGGATACGATTAATGCGCAGATTGCTAATGCAAATACAGAGCTCTCAAGTGCTGCACAGGGACTGGCTGACAGTGTAAATAATGCAGCAAATGCGCAGATAAACAATGCAAATACGCAGATCGCCAACGCAAATGCACAGATTGACAGCGCAAGAGCAGTTCTTCAGCAGCAGCTTGACGCAGCAAATGCAGCAGGAAATACTGAGCTGGCAGCATCGTTACAGACAGCAATTAATAGCCTTGTAAATGTAAGTGGAGTAGAGGCGGTAAATGTTGATGCGCCAGCATATACCCCAGTACAAGGAATTGATGGAATAACACTTCCAACATTGAATGCAAATTTGGAAGATATGGCAGCGAAGGTAGAAAGCATTAAGAATACCTTTGATACTCTTCAGACAACTGTTACAGGTTTAATTACCTCACTTACAGATGTGCAGACAAAGATCGACAGTATTACTTCTATGAAGGATCAGATTCCGGCAGCAGATATCACTGCGCTTAGCACGGGTGTTGATTTACTTGACTCTAATATGCAAGATTTCAATGCAGCAATGGGTAATCTTTCAACACAAGTTGCTACATTAAACACGCAGGCTTCGGCAGGTATCAAACAGCTATTAGATGGTTTTGCACAGCTTGATGCAAACAACGACACACTTACAGGTGGTGCAGCACAGTTAAAGGCAAACAGTGCATCTCTTACAAGCGGCGCAGCAGCACTCCAGACTGGAGCAGGACAGCTGATCGAAGGATTAAATCAGTTAAGCACACAGATGATGGCAGGAGCAGGACAGCTTGCAGCAAACAGTCAGACATTACGTGATGGTGCAGCAACCTTAAAGGGCGGCATCGACAGTGCAAAGAGCGGAATTGACACCTTAAAGAGCGGAACTGACACTTTAAAGGGCGGAACTGATACTTTAAAGACAGGTGCAGATACCTTAAAGAGTGGTGCTGGTACATTACAAAGCGGAATTAACACATTAAAGTCTGGTACAAGTGCACTTAGCAGTGGTGCAGATACATTGAAGTCTGGAACTAATGATTTGAGAAAGGGAACACTTGACTTAAAGAGTGGTACACAGACATTGGCAGATGGCGTTAGTGATCTTAAGGATGGTGCAGATACGTTATCAGATGCAAGTGATGATGTAGTAGATGGAATCAGCGAGCTTAAGGATGGCGCAGAGGATTTAAAGGACGGTATGCAGGAGTTTTATGATGAAGGAATCAGCAAGATCAAGGATATGGCTGATGAGAATCTGACAGTAATTCTTGACCGCTTAAAGGCTCTGACTTCAGATGAGATTTCATATGATACCTACAGCGGCAGAAGTGACAGCATGAATGGTTCTGTTAAATTCATCATTGAGACTGACGAGATCGAATAATTAAAAAACACCATGTACTGCAATGAGCACATGGTGTCTAAAAAATACTATATTTGGATCAGCGAAGACTTTCTAATACATTTTCGTGAATCCGTTCTGAGAGCTGTCTGTAAAGGCAGCTCTCTTCTTTTGTAAAGTCGCGCATGCAGGTGCATTCAAAATCATTAATTGCAGCTTTCAGATCGTCAAGCACTGGCGTTGCTGTCTCAAGCAAGCAAACTGAAAAATGCTGTATTGGAAGAGGCTGAATGAAACCACGCATTGAAAGATGAGAGAGCGACAAAGAAAGAATATGGAGTGGGAGCTGTGCATAATTGGCCAGCTCTTTTTTTGTTGTAAATGGAATTGGATTTTCCAAAGCAAGTAAAAGGCAGGCATCATTTAGTGTCAAATCGTGCTTAATAGCAGCAGATTCGAGGTAACGATGCAAAAGCATTTTGCTGCGGTAGGCATCAATAAAAATGCCATGTCCGTTTAATGCCTGTGGAGATACACTTGTTCGTTCACTGCCTAATTTTTTCGATCCAGGAAGAATTGAAGGCATTACAAATCCATCCTTTGCTGAGTCGATCAAAAAATGGTAGATTCTCAGTCGGTTTTTCTCATAATATGCTTCATCAAATGTGTGTTTATAAAAATTGTTATAGTATTCAAAAATTTCGAGCTTCATCTTGACAGTATTGGAGATCGTTACACTCTGACTCACAAGAGAACCTTTTGTTTTGACATAGTAATAGATCGGAACCTTCAATGCAATAAAACGCTCAGCATATCTTATATACTCCAGATTAAACATAAAATCTTCACACCAGTTAATCTGTGCGTTCATGCGAAGCTCATGCTTTTCAATAATGTCGCGGCGATACAGCTTATTCCAAATCACACCATAATAAAAGTCGGCAGGATTTTCCATCATATGGTGGGAAAATTCTTCTTTTGAAAGTACGGCATCCTCATCAATATCACCTTTTTGAGAAACACGCTCCCCATTGACACGATAAAAATCTGCGATTACAAGATCGCAGTTGTTTTTCTCAGCAGTGCGCACAAGAAGCTTTGTAGCATCTGGTGTAATCCAGTCGTCACTGTCTAAAAATTGTATGTATTTTCCGTGAGCCAGATCAAGAGCTGTATTTCTTGTATCAGATACGCCGCTGTTATTTTTGTGAATGACGTGGACACGGTTATCAAGGGCGGCATATTCATCACATATCGCACCAGAATCATCGGTGCTTCCATCGTCAACAAGAAAAAGTTCATAATCAGTAAAATCTTGATTTAAAATGCTGTCTGCGCAGCGTCGAAGTGTCTTTGCAGAGTTGTATACAGGCACGATAATACTAACTTTAACAGACATAAAGCTAATCCATCCTTTCTATTTCCTGAAAAATAAGTATTTGGTTTGCGTGTACAAATCAACTTTTTATATTCTTATTTTACCAGAACTATTTTTGAAATGCTATGATGATTTTCTTAAATTTCTTACATTTTACGCTTTTTTGTAAATTGTAATTAACTGGCAATTTGGTAAACTGGTAACAGCTCATGAGTAAAAAGCATCTGCTTTGAGATATTCTTGCAGAGAGCTGAACTTGTGAACTGCAATGGAAAGAAAGAGCAGAGGATGGATATGACAGGAACAATCATAGGAACAGGTGCATGCGCTGCATCACATGTAATGGAAAATGATGATCTGGCACAGTTTGTTGATACAAGCGATGCATGGATCACAGAGCGCACCGGAATAAAAAGACGTCATATTGCAGAAAATGAGACGGTTTCCTCTTTAGCAGTTTGTGCAGCAAAAAGGGCACTTTTGGATGCAGAAATTTTAGCTGATGAGATTGGTCTGATCATTGTGTCCACTATGACACCAGAGAGTATCATGCCAAGTACAGCATGTCTTGTGCAGGCAGCAATAGGTGCTTCTAATGCATTATGTTTTGATCTGAACGCAGCATGCAGCGGTTTTGTGAGTGCATTTGTCACGGCACGTACATATCTTGAAAGCAATATTGTACGCTATGCACTTGTCATTGGAAGTGAAGTGCTTTCCAATGCAGTTGATTGGCAAGACAGGGGAAGCTGTATATTATTCGGTGATGGCGCTGGGGCAGTTATATTAGAAGCATCAAAAAATGATTCATGGGTTCCTGTTCTTCATGCTGATGGAAGACAGTCACAGGCACTTACCTTAAAGAGTCGTCATGATGCAAATTGGCTGTTTGAAAAGGAGCATCCAGACTTGTTTAAGCGCGACTACTTTATAAGCATGGATGGCAGAGCTATTTTTCAGTTTGCCGTGCGCAAGGTGCCAGAAGTAATTGACGAACTTCTAGAGAAGAACAATCTGAAAAAAGAAGAGATTGCATATTATCTTCTTCATCAGGCAAATCGCCGTATTGTAGAGGCAGTGGCAAAGCGTATGGATCAGCCAATTGAAAAATTTCCAATGAATTTGGATGAATATGGAAATACCTCATCAGCATCAATCCCGATTCTTCTTGATGAAATGAATCAAAAAAAGCTGCTTCATGACGGTGATAAAATTATCATTGCAGGCTTTGGCGGAGGCTTAACCTGGGGAGCAGATGTGATTACTTGGAGAAAGAAGTAAGAACGATCAAAGCAGAAACCGCAAAAAACGGTAAAAAATAATTTATTATAAAGGAGAAATGAAAATGTTTGAAGAAATTAAGACTATCGTAGCAGAAAACTTAGGTGTAGAGGAAGACAGCATTACAATGGAGTCCTCTTTCAAGGATGATTTAAAGGCAGATTCTCTTGATTTATTTGAGATGGTAATGGCACTTGAGGAAAACTATGGAATTGAAATTCCAACTGATGATCTGGGTCAGCTTGAGACTGTTGCTGATGTAATCGATTATATTCAGAGTCATAAAGAGTAAATAATATGATACCAGGGTCAAAAGCTCCAAAAGCTGTATCGCAACGGAGCAATTCGTGGGTATCATAACTACGATCATGAAACAAGAGCATATTCATGATTATAAATGAGAAACGAGAAAAGGCAGGAAAAAAAGGATGCAGACAGAATTAACCAGATTGCTTGGAATCCAGGCACCAATCATTCAAGGCGGAATGGCATGGGTGGCGGAACATACGCTTGCAGCAGCAGTATCAAATGCAGGCGGACTTGGTATTATCGGTGCCGCAAATGCACCGGCTGAGTGGGTCAGAGAACAGATTCGCCTGACAAAGCAGCTGACAGATAAGCCGTTTGGCGTCAATGTCATGCTGATGAGTCCTTATGCGCCAGAGATTGCACAGGTAGTTGCAGAGGAGGGCGTAAGTGTTGTTACGACAGGTGCAGGAAATCCAGAGAGTTATATGGCACTTTGGAAATCAAAGGGCATTAAGGTGATTCCAGTCGTTGCATCCGTTGCTTTAGCAAAAAGAATGGAGCGAGCAGGAGCCGATGCTGTTGTTGCAGAAGGATGTGAATCAGGTGGTCATATTGGTGAGAGTACGACAATGACACTTGTTCCGCAGGTAGTTGACGCATTGAATATCCCAGTTATTGCGGCAGGTGGAATAGCAGATGGCAGAGGTCTTGCAGCAGCTTTTATGCTTGGGGCATGCGGTGTACAGATGGGAACTCGTTTTGTGGCAACAGAGGAATGTAATGTACATGAAAACTATAAGCAGTTTGTCCTGAAGGCAAAAGATATCGACACAAGAGTAACCGGACGTACCACAGGTCATCCGGTCCGTACCTTAAGAAATCCCATGACAAAGGAATATCTGGAAAAAGAAGCAGCAGGAGCATCTTTTGAAGAGCTGGAGCTTCTCACACTGGGAGGTCTTCGAAAGGCGGTTGTCGACGGTGATGTAAAAACCGGAAGCGTGATGTCCGGACAGATCGCAGGTATGGTAAAAGACATTCCCACCTGTAAAGATCTGATGGCAAGACTGATGGCGGAGACAAAAGAAACAGTCAGAAAAAACAGTTTTCTTGCGGAGGAATAAACAGATGGGAAAAACAGCATTCATCTTTCCAGGACAGGGCGCACAGAAAGCCGGGATGGGAAAAGATTTTTATGAGAAATATGATACTGCAAAAAAGGTTTTTGATTCTGCCAGTAAGTGGCTGGATCTGGACATGAAAGCACTCTGTTTTGAAGAAAATGACAAGCTTGATCTGACGGAGTATACACAGGCAGCGCTGGTCACCACCTGCCTCGCCATGGAAAAGGTCGTAGAGGAGATGGGACTTCATCCGGATGTAACTGCAGGCTTAAGCCTTGGTGAGTATTGTGCCATCGAAGCAGCAGGCGGCATGGAGCTTTGCGATGCCATTACAACCGTAAGAAAAAGAGGAATCCTGATGGAACAGGCAGTTCCGGCAGGAAAAGGAAGCATGGCGGCAGTTATGGGAATGGAAACAGAGAAGATCGAGGAAGTGATCGCAGACATTTCAGATGTCAGCATTGCCAATTATAACTGTCCTGGTCAGATCGTGATCACAGGACTTGCAGAGGCAGTTGCAGAAGCTTCTGAAAAACTGAAATCAGCTGGCGCAAGAAGAGTGATCCCGTTAAATGTCAGCGGTCCCTTCCACTCCGCAATGCTTATTACAGCAGGAAAAGAGCTGGGGAAGGTTCTGGAGGGTATCACACTCCACCAGCTTAAAATTCCATATGTAACAAACGTAACCGCAGAGTATGTGGAAGATCCATCCGAAACAAAGGCACTTCTGGAAAAACAGATCTCATCTTCCGTGCGCTGGCAGCAGAGTGTGGAAAACATGATCCGCCAGGGAGTGGATACCTTCGTGGAGATTGGACCTGGAAGAACACTGGCCGGGTTTATGAGAAAGATCGACAGAAATGTAAAGGTATATAACATCCAGACTGTAGAAGACGCAGAAAAAGTCTGCCAGGAACTTAAGTGATCAGAAAGGAATTCATATGTCAGAGAAAAAAATCGCAGTGGTAACAGGCGGTGCACGTGGAATCGGAAAAGCCATCGCCCTGGAACTTGCAAAAGCAGGAAATTTTGTAGTGATCAATTATAACGGCTCAGAAGAAAAAGCCCGGGAAACAAAAGCAGAGATCGAGGCAGCTGGCGGCCAGGCAGATATCCTGCAGTGTAATGTGGCAGATTTTGATGCATGCGAAGCTTTTTTCAAAGCCATTGCAGAAAAATACGGACGTGTTGACATTCTGGTAAACAATGCCGGAGTTACGAAGGACGGACTTCTCATGAAGATGAGCGAGGAAGATTTTTCCAGAGTTGTTGACACCAACCTGAAAGGAACCTTTAACTGCATCCGCCATGTGTCCAGAATGATGCTGAAACAGAGAAGCGGCCAGATCATCAGCCTTTCATCGGT
>ENA-OURQ01003280-OURQ01003280.1-human-gut-metagenome-genome-assembly--contig:-NODE-3280-length-11043-cov-4.547233_pt1 | contig 11043 bp, 11 predicted proteins | sample MGYA00242105_ERZ508999 | MGnify/ENA primary metagenome ERZ508999 (study PRJEB26280, sample SAMEA2338771) | human gut metagenome | biome: human gut; feature: human-associated habitat; material: faeces...
GTTCTATTTGAACCAATTCTGAAAACTTACGCTGTTCCCAAGTAATAGACCGTTGACTTTGGACAGCGTAAAATTCGGATTTTACATTTACGCTGATGAAGAGTGATGAGGTTGTCGAGGTTGGTAAAGTAATCACCAATCTTTTGCTGTTCAACAAGGCTTGGATATGAAATATCTAAGTTGTTCACTTGCTCTAATGACAAATTGGGTTGAGCTCCAATAGTAGGATTTTTTTTGATAAAGTCCTCCACAGTAGGTCCTTTTAGAACAGTTGTCAAAAAAGGAATATACCCTTCTTTTACTCGTATAATTGCTAATGCCTGATTCGTATTAGCAGGTAAAATGCTTGATTTTACAACACTTACACGACCTAAAGTTCCTGCGATGGAAAATACAATGTCATTTTTTTCCAACTTTGAACGCTTTAAATATCCTTCGTGTTCCTCAATACTAATTTTAGACATTGAAGTTATTTCGCCATTATCTGAATTGATATTTTCTACTTTTATAAAATTAACTTCTCCATTACCCGATTTATCTTTAGGAGTGGTACCTTTTGTAATCAAAGAACTTAATGTTCCCAACTTACGCTGTTCCCAAGAAAGTCCGAAAAGATGTTATTTCAAATTAGGCTTCAACAAGGCTCAAAAGTTTGAAAAAGCAAACTTAAATTTGATTTGTTGACCTTATATTGAAAAATTCGGATTTATATGATATAATAAAATCACTTACACTTTGACAGAAAAAGAGGTGCAACAAAATGGCTGTTAGTTATAAAAAATTATGGCATATTCTTGTTGACAGGGATATGAAGAAAAAAGATTTAGAAGCCTTAGCAGGATTAAGCCATTATACAATGAGCAAAATGAGCAGAGATGAAAATGTAACTACCGAGGTGCTTGGCAAAGTATGTGCTGCTCTTGATTGTAAGGTTGAAGATATTATAGATTTTATTCCGGATGATAATGTCTGAGTCCGTTTTATGGGGCAGCCATCAGATTATACTTTATTGTAGGGCAAATATCAGATAAGATTAAAATAACTAAAAAACAATACGGAGGTTTGCTATGAATAAGCAACAATTAGCCGCAAAAATTTGGGAGTCTGCAAATAAAATGCGTTCCAAAATAGAAGCAAATGAATATAAAGACTATATTTTAGGCTTTATTTTCTATAAATTCCTTTCTGAAAAAGAAGTTAAATATCTGAAAGCAAACGATTGGACTGACGAGTATCTTCCTGAATTGACAGAAGAAGATACAGACACAGTTGTAAGTATTCAGAAAAACTTGGGATACTTTATTTCTTATGATAACTTATTTTCAACTTGGCTTGCAAAAGGCAGTGATTTCAGCGTGCAAGATGTTCGTGATGCTCTTTCTGCATTTAGCCGTTTGATAAATCCGACCCACAAGAAAGTGTTTGAGGGTGTATTCGATACTCTGCAAACCGGTCTTTCTAAATTGGGAGATAGTGCAGCTTCGCAGTCAAAGTCTATCAGCGAGCTTATTCAGCTTATAAAAGATATTCCTATGGACGGCAAGCAGGGCTATGATGTACTTGGTTTTATTTATGAATATTTGATTGAGAAGTTTGCAGCAAATGCAGGCAAAAAAGCAGGCGAGTTTTATACTCCGCACGAAGTATCTTTGCTTATGTCCGAGATAGTTGCAAATCACTTAAAAGACAGGGATAAAATCGAAATATTTGACCCTACAAGTGGTTCGGGTTCATTGCTTATCAATATCGGTAAAAGCGCATCAAAGTACATTGAAGGCGAAAACAAGGTGAAATATTATGCTCAAGAACTGAAGCAGAATACGTACAACCTTACTCGAATGAATTTGGTTATGCGTGGTATTGAAGCAGATAATATAGTTACAAGAAACGGAGACACCTTGGAAGATGACTGGCCGTATTTCGATGAAAACGACCCGACAGGAACATACAATCCGCTTTATGTTGACGCAGTAGTTTCCAACCCCCCGTATTCGCAGGCTTGGAATCCGGCAGATAAAGATACCGACCCTCGCTATGCCGGTTATGGACTTGCACCGAAAGGCAAGGCTGATTATGCCTTCTTGCTTCACGACCTTTATCACATTAAGCCTGACGGCATTATGACTATTGTACTTCCTCACGGTGTTTTGTTCCGTGGCGGCGAAGAAGGCGAAATTCGTAAAAATTTAATTGAAAAGAATAAGATTGATACAATTATAGGCTTGCCTGCAAACATCTTTTATGGCACAGGTATTCCGACAATCATTATGGTTTTGAAGCAAAAAAGAACGAACACAGATATTCTTATTGTGGATGCCTCAAAAGGATTTATTAAAGAGGGAAAAAACAATAAGTTGAGAGCTTCCGACATTAAACGAATTGTCGATGTCGTAACACGGAGAGAAAGTGTGGACAAGTTCTCACGAGTTGTCAGCCGTGATGAAATCAGAGAAAATGATTATAACCTTAATATTCCGAGATATGTGGACTCCTCCGAAGCGGCAGAGTCTTGGGATATATTTGCGTCTATGTTCGGCGGACTCCCAATATCTGAAATTGACGAACTCAAAGAATATTGGGCAGCTTTCCCGGCGCTTCGTTCCGATTTGTTTGAAAACACCTCTGCCGAGTATTGCAAATTAGTCGCAGACGATGTAAAAAAGGCGATTAAAGAGCATAACGATGTAAAGAATTTTGAAAATAAGTTCAAAACTGCATTTGCCGATTTTGACTCGTATTTATATGACGAGTTGATTGAAAAAATGGAAAGCCTTAGCATATCTAAGACTGAGGAATTTTTATCGAAAAACATCTTTTCTCGAATGACTGATATTCCTTTGGTTGACAGGTATGAAGCATATCAACTTCTTGATGATGACTGGTCTAAAATTGCTGTTGATTTGGAAATTATCCAAACAGAAGGTTTCAAAGCAACTAAAATTGTTGACCCTAATATGGTGGTTAAGAAAAAAGGCAATACCGAGCAAGAAGTACAAGAAGGTTGGAAAGGTCATATTATACCATTTGACCTTATTCAAAACACATTACTCGCTTCTGATAAACAATCTTTGGCAGAGAAAGAAAACAGACTTTCTGAAATTGCTTCTGAATATGAAGAAATTCTCGACACTCTTTCTGAGGAAGAAAAGGAAGAAGATTTCGTAAATGAGGACAGTTGGGTATTTGCAGAAGTCAAAAAGTCTATTAAATCCGATAGCTTTGAGGCTGAAACAAAAGATAAACTCAAAGCTGTTTTGGAACTTAACACAGAGGAAAAGGATTTGAAGGCTTCAATTAAGCGTGATAGTGCATTGCTTGAAGAAAAGACAAAAGACACTATTGAAGGTTTGTCGGATGAAGAAGCTATTGAACTTCTCAAAGACAAGTGGATAAAACCGCTTATTGATAATCTTATGCAGTTGCCTAACACTATCGTAAGCAAATTGGTTGCCAAAATTGAAGCACTTGCAAAGAAATATGAAACTACCTTTGCAGAGGTTGAAAATCAAATTGAAGAAACCGAACAATCACTTTCATCAATGATAGATGACCTTGAAGGCAGTGAATTTGATATGCTTGGATTGGCAGAACTGAAAAAATTGCTTGGAGGTAGTGCAAAATGACGAAAAAAACAGACACTCCGGCAATTAGATTTAAGGGGTTTAGTGACACTTGGGAACAGCGTAAGTTGGGAGAAGTAGGAGAAACTTATACAGGATTGTCAGGAAAATCAAAAGACGACTTCGGACACGGCAGTGGAAAATTCATTACTTATATGAATGTTTTTTCTAATCCTGTAGCTTCACCAAATATGACAGAAGCAATTGAAATTGATGATAGTCAAAACAAGGTTCGATTTGGTGATGTGCTTTTCACCACTTCTTCTGAAACACCTGACGAAGTGGGAATGTCATCTGTATGGCTTGAAAATGCCGAAAATACTTACTTAAACAGCTTTTGTTTTGGGTACAGACCTACGGCTGAATTTAATCCGTACTACCTCGCTTATATGTTGCGTTCTTCATCTATGCGAAAGAAGATAACATTTTTAGCACAAGGTATTTCAAGATACAACATTTCTAAAAATAAAATGATGGATATTGAAATGCCGATACCTTCAATAGATGAACAAAAGCAAATTGGTGAGTATTTTGCCAACCTCGACAACCTTATCACCCTTCATCAGCGTAAGCGGTTGTCGTCAATTCAAACTTGATAACGAACGCATCACCAAATCTACATCCTTGTTTTCAAGTTCTTGAATAATATGAAGATAAGTTTTTTGCGTTGTTGTCATACTTGAATGTCCTAATCTTTGTGCAACACTTGCTATTGATACTCCAGCAAACAAAAGCAGTGAAGCGTGTGTATGCCTCAAACCGTGAATTGATATTATTGGAATTCCGGCTTTCTTACAATGTCTCGTAAGAATATCATTCACGGTAGAATTATATACTTTTCCCGAAATAAAAATCGGTTCATCTTGCGGCAGGTCTTTAACTAATGTCGAAAACTGAATTATCAGTTGCCAATCTATCTGTATTCTTCTAACAGAAGATTGGTTTTTAGTTGGCATAAAACCTCCGTTGCCCTTATAATCCCAAGTCTTATTGATTGATAAAGACTGCTTTGAAAAATCAAAGTCTTTTGGTGTTATAGCCAATGCCTCGGAAAATCTCATTCCTGTTTTTGCGACCAACAGGATAAACCAGTCCCAATTTATCTCTTGACCAAGATTCAAGTCAGACAAAAGTTTATGTAACTCAAATTGATTGAGATACTTGATTTTTTTGTGTCGAGGCTTTTTTCCTTTTATAATTGCTTTTCTCGTAGGGTCTCGTTCAATAAGTCCCTCATCTACCGCATCTAAAATTGCACCTTTGAGTTGATGATGAAAGTCCATTGTGGTCTGTCTCTCGTGCAACTTGGCGTAATCGTTCAAGAGCTTTTGGTATGTTATCCTTGAAAGTTCACATACTTTCAAATCCGGTGCCAATTGTTTAATCCAAGACTGAGTAAGCAGATATTTATCCATTGTAACCTTTCTTATCGCCCCTTCCTTATAGACAGTAATCCATTGAGCATAATAATCGTAAAATAAGTCTGTTTTGTTTATATTATTCAGCATAATATCCTCCTGTATAGATATTAGGCTTACGCTGATGAAGGGTGATAAGGTTGTCGAGTTGGCGAAAAACGCTGACAATTCGGTCTTGCTCTGTTTTTGAAGGATAAGCTATCGTCACCTCTTGAATATCAGTGTTATGGATATGAACGACAGACTTTCCTTGTGCTTTTTTAGCAAGCTCCTTTTGCGGTTCTCCATTGGAGATAGCAAGAGCTAAAAACAATGGGTTCATAAAATCAAATGGTCTGAGGATATTAAGGTCGCCGCCAAGCAAAACCCCTGATTTTTCAACGGCTGACGCTCGTGCAATGTCCTCTGCGGTTTCCCCTGATGCCGGGACTATGACTTCGTTTCCTTGACTGTAAACCGCACCATTTCGGGGAACTGCAAAAGTGTCCACCTCACTGATTGCAAACTGGTACTTGGTGTAAAGTCTGCCATACAGAATAATTGGAGTTCCGGCGTCAGCCAAATCGCCTTTTGAGTAGCCATTTCCCTTCGAGTAGTCAGCTATGTCAATAGCCTTACGCTGTTCCCAAGAATAATCCTATTGCAAGCGTTCACGCACCATCATAAGGGCATATCCAAGCAGATTTTGACCATTCCATTTAGCTTTATTCAGTCTATCAGGGTCTTTCATTGACAAACCGATGCCCCAAATACGGTCTTTTACGGCACACTCTGCCAAAACAGCATTTCCTGTTGCTTTAAGTTTTGCTTTTAGCTCCTCGTTTTGCGAGAACTTTGCCAAAAGCCCCTCGTAAACCACAATTTGACGAATGCCGTTCCACATACTCTCATCGTAGTTTGATACCTGCCTGCCAAGTGATTTGATTTTGGCAACATCACTTGTTGATAAGATTTGAGCTGCTACCGCTTCATCTCCAAAGCAGATTGCTTTGCGATACATCATAAATTGTTCCATCGAAGAAAACGCTACACTGTCCACCGTAAAAGATGACGGATACCAATTGCTCAAATAGCCGTTATCTTCATCGGGATTGTGAAAGCAAACAATATTCATTACACTTCACCGACTTTTTGCACTGCCAAATCAAGTTCCAAGTCGTGCAAACCGTAGTATGCTTTTTTTATGAAATCAAGCGGTATCTTTTTCAGCACCTCGGTACTCGGAATGTTGTAATACCATTGATAGTAAGCATAAAACTCGCCAATCCAGTCAGGCATAAAGCCGTCAAGAGCCTTGCCGGACTTCAAGGAATACTTTTCGGTTTCGGTAAAGTATTCCCACAATTCTTTTGCGTCCATTGTGTTGACATAGGCTTTTGCCTCATCGATACTTTTCCTTGTTTTGCTTGCCATATAGGTCTTGATAAAATCTTCGGTATCTTTATCGGGATAAGTTTGAGCAACAAAGTCAAAGAGCTTACCCTGATTTTCTACCACATCATTCAAATAATCCTGTGAATAGGCTCTCATAATCATCACTCCTCAAAAAGTGTGCTAAATACTTTTGTTACTCGATTGGCGTCGGAATCAACAAGTTCACGCATTTTCTGCCTTGCGGTAATGTCTCGCTGATTGTACTTTTCGTTAAACTCTGTGTATTCAACAGTTTGTAAGCCGTCTGCCACTTCGTACAGTTTGGAATAAGCAAGTTCAGACTTTATACAATACTGAATACCTAAACCGCCAAGAGAAAGTAATTCCTCAAGAATATCAATATCGATATTGTCTCTTACAAATTCCTTTGCGATATAGAAATATGAGGCGTTTGCTCTCCAACCTTTGATAACATCGTACTTGTCGGTATCTACACCGTATTTTGCAATAAATTTCTTTGCAAGCATACGGTAACGCTTTGAGTCGGCTGCGTCTCTGTGCTTCATCAGTTCTGCAAGCCACGCAAGTACACCTTTTTCTTGAAAATCTAAAATTATAAGACCATCTGTATCAAGTTCATACCGATGAACATATCCGTTTAACTCATTTGGACGGCATACTGCCCATTCTTTTGCAAGGTCTATGCTTTCGGTAAGATAAAATCCTCGTCCGTAGTCGTGTTTTTCCTCGCCTTTGCCGAATGTAGGCACTACAATTTTGTCAGGAGTACCGTGATATAAAGTTATTTTTTTCATTTTCTCTTTTCCTCCTAAACAAACATCTTTTCGAGCATAGATTTCTTGATATTTTGAAGCTTTTCTAACTCACGCTGATGAAGGGTGATAAGGTCGTCGAGGGCGGCAAAAAATTGCCCAATAGTCTGTTGCTCGTCGTGTTTCGGTGCAAGCACATCAATATCGTTTATTGCTGTTTTAGATAAACTTGGTACACCAGTTGACTCATCTTTCTTTTTCCAGTCGATGTTTTGAAAAATATCAAAAGCAAAATTCAGGTCAACTTTTTCTCTTGGAATGGCATAAAACAGCGTATCTACTGTCCAAAATGGAGCTTTAAGGATATACGGTCTATCGATTGTTCCTTTTCTGCCAATGCCAATTGCATCCCTATCATACGATAATGCGTCGTTCACGCTAAGCATATATCCGCCCGTTCCATAAACAGGTATAGTACCTTCCGACAGATGTTTATAATCTCTGCCACTGCAAACATCAACAAGTTCACCCAACTTACGCTGTTCCCAAGTAATATAAAATAGGAGCCAAGGGAAAGCCCTTGACTCCTAAAATAATGTTTAATTATTCATCTTCTGTTGGCATTTGGATTTCATAACCACCATTGATAATAAAATCTCGAAGTAATTTGTCAACTTTAACATTAACCTTGGGCGGGATTATTTTAGTTCCTTCGACTTTTTCAAAATATTCCTTTGCCTTTGCCTTATCGACTGTTTTTTTCAACTCATCATATCTGCCAAATTCGTTGAGGTTGTTTTCGTTAAGTTTCAATCCCATAACATTTCTAAGCATATTCTCATCAACACCAATGGCAACGGAAATTCTGTGAATTTGGTCGTTTCTCGCTTTTGACAAATACTCGTTAATATAATCTCTTAACGATTTACCTTCGGCAACTTTAACATCACCTCTTTGAATATCGTGCAAAAAGATGTTTGCGTACTTCTGTTCTTCTTGAGAAAGTGTAGCAAATGTTTTATGCAACTCCGTTTCAGCTTGTTCAATAGCTTCTTTAGTTGTTCCTTCGACACTCAACAACTTAATATACTTATCAAATTTTGAGTTCATATAGTCAGCGTCGATTAAGCCGGTATCAATCTCCGTTATATATCCCGCAAGGTCATAAGGAACATCATCGCCTCCGGTGCCACCGCCGCCTCCGGTTAATTCTTTATACCTTAAAACCAAAATCAAATATGTATTCTCATCTATGGTAACATCGATAACCTCGCCGGTTTCTTCGTCCACATACGAAAGGACATTCCATTTGAAGCCTTGGATTTTAGCTGCTTCCAAATAGCTGTTAAATTCATTGAAATCCTTTGCAAACTTTCTGCAAGCCGATGTATCATCCGGCAATTTTTCAAAATTTTCAATTCCGGAGTCAGCAAACAAATCAGTAATGCTTTCAAAAAGCTCATTCATCTGCTTTAAGTTGTCTATAAGGTGCTGAACAAATAATCCAAGCGGTCGGTCACCTGAGTACAATTTCACAGCAGCATTGATGTTACGCTCCATTGTATGAGGTTTGCGATAATAGCGAATGGTTCCAAACGGCTTATCGGGTCCGAACAGGCGGTTCGTTCGAGAAAATGCCTGAATTATATTCTCATATTGAAGCACCTTGTCCATATATAAAGTGTTAATCCACTTTGAGTCAAAACCCGTAAGCATTTGGTCAACAACAATAAGCAAATCGATTTGCTTTGCAGGTTCATTTGCTATTCGCTCATAAGGTTTCTTATGGGCAAGTCGGGCGGCAATATCCTTTTTCATTTTTGCAAATGTGGGAATAGAAAATTCTTGACCATACTGTTCGTTATAATCAGAGATAATTTCCACAAGTCCGTCCTCTTTGAACTGAACTCCGCCGTTATTATCAATACTTGGGTCAAACAATGCCGTAACCTTGAGGTGCGGCTTCATAGCTTTGAACAAACGATAATAATTGATAGCTTCTGGAATACTGCTTGTTGCAAATATAGCGTGGAATTTGCTGTTGTGGCTTAATGTTACCCAGTTTTCAAGAATATCCTTTACTACCATTGTAGTGTGTTCTTCGGTAGTATATTGAACATTAGAAATATAATCTTCAATACCTTTTATATAATCGCCTTTTGCGTCAAAATGTCCAACCATTCCGACTTGATTTGCGTCCATATATTTGTAGAATATTTTACTTTTAACCGGGTCGGAAATTGCTTCTTCCTCAGTTTGAGCTTTGGCTTTTTCCAAAGCAACAACTTTTCGTACATCTTTATCTTTGAAAGTTAACACTTTATAAGGGTCAAAGCCAAGAACATTCTTGTCTCTAATTCCGTCTGCAATGCTGTATCGGTGCAACTCATTGCCGAATACTGTGCTTGTAGTATTCTTTTTCTTTTGGTTTTCATCTTGAATTGGTGTACCTGTAAAGCCAAAAAACATTGCTTTCGGGAAAGTATTTTTTATTGTAAGCAACATATCGCCGAAAGTTGAGCGATGAGCTTCATCCACAATAAAAACAATGCGTTTATCGCTGATAAGTTCAATATCACGAGCGTTCAATCCACCGGCTTCATCTTTAATATTACTCATTTTCTGAATGGAAGTAACGATAAGTGTGTCTGCCGGATTGCTGCTTTTAAGTTTAGTTATAAGCACATTGGTGTTTTCAGTTGCTTGTACAGACTCATTTTCGTCTGCAAAGCCACGATACTCTTTAAGTGACTGAGTGCCAAGTTCAATTCTGTCCATAAGGAATATAACCTTATCGGCATCCTTCGAACTTGCAATCAACTGAGCGGACTTAAAACTTGTCATTGTTTTACCGGAACCGGTTGTATGCCAAACATATCCGCCAAGCTGATTATTGCCCTCCCATTTTGCTTTTGCAACTTTATCGGAAATTGCACTTGCCGCAAAATACTGATAGCTACGCATTACTTTAAGTACACCGTCAGAATCGTCGGCGACTGTATAAAATCCGATAAGCTGATGTGCCATAGGTATAGACAAAAGAGTAGAAGCCACTTTATCCCACTCGTTAATAGGCTCATTATTAAAATCTGCCCAATGGAAATAATAATCCGGGTTAAATCTACCGTCAGGTCCCGGATTTGCAAAGTAAACAGCCTCGTTTGGTTCCATTGCGACAAAAATTTGAACCAAAGAAAATAATCCGCTGAATATACCCTCGTGAGAATATTTTTCAATTTGGTTATAAGCCTGACTCACCGGAATGCCGCTTTTTTTGAGTTCTATGTGAATAACAGGCATACCGTTAATAAGCAACATCAAATCTCCTCGACGGTCATTTAACAGTTTTGACTTTGTAGGAAACTTGGGTTGCTGAACAATCTGGTATCTGCTTTGACCAGCGGCAATTTCTCTGCGGTCATAAATTTTGAGACTTACTTCCTTTCCAAGATGTAGTTTATCATCAGGATTATCTCTGACAATAGACACACTTTTACCGTTAATAAAGCCATTTAATTTTAACGGTGTTCTGAGAGCTTCTATTTGCTCTAAGATTTGCTGCATTTCGCTATCAGTCAGAGGATAATCATTCAGTCTGTCAATATCTCTGTTATTTTCAAAAAGAATATTAGCCCAATTTCGCAGCAAATCTTGTTCAGAGTAGTTTTTAAGAACTTCTTTTTCCCATCCTTTTTCGGACAGAATTTTAATTAAAGCCTCTTCAAAATCTGACTCTTTATTAAAAATCATTACGATTTCCTCCTAACTTTCAAAATTCGGTATCTTAAATATTTATATAACTCACGCTGATGAAGGGTGATAAGGTTGTCGAGTTGGCGAAAAACGCTGACAATTCGG
>ENA-OURQ01003290-OURQ01003290.1-human-gut-metagenome-genome-assembly--contig:-NODE-3290-length-11030-cov-1.987973_pt1 | contig 11030 bp, 15 predicted proteins | sample MGYA00242105_ERZ508999 | MGnify/ENA primary metagenome ERZ508999 (study PRJEB26280, sample SAMEA2338771) | human gut metagenome | biome: human gut; feature: human-associated habitat; material: faeces...
TCTACAACTTCCGTTGTGTTTGCTTTTAATGCTTTTGCTGCCTCGTGAAGAAGCTCTTCCTGTTTTCAGAAAATGGTTCCGATCCGTATATATTGATAAAGCGCTTCCAAAATATCTTCAACGTCAAGTTGACAGAAAGCAGTTATGTAAGGTTGAAGCTGTTAAAGCGATTTCGGCTATAGAATCGCACTTTTCTTCGTTGCCCAGACCATCGGCGCCCTGAGGACAAATCTTGCAATTAAGATTACCGGGCTAAGTTTAGCTTGCAAACGGCTTGATCGTTCGACAGAAGCGGTAGGTCCTTTTAAGAGAGCTCTGTTTTTTGGAGCTCTTTGTGTTTTGGAGAATCCTATGTTAATGCGATTGTGTGCCTATCCCGGCTGTCGGGCATGTATCCCGATGGGAGAGCGATACTGCGAAAAGCATAGAGCTAAGGCAGTCCAATACAAAGAAAGAAACCGGGCCTCTTCTCACCAGCGAGGCTATAACGGAGCTTGGCGCCGGGCCCGTGCTGCATTCCTGATGGATCATCCGTTATGTGAAGAATGCAGACGCGAAGGCAGACTGACACCGGCAACTGTTGTCGACCATATCACTCCCCACAAAGGCAATCGTGACTTGTTTTGGGACGAGAAAAACTGGCAAGCGCTGTGCAAGCGCTGCCACGATCGAAAGACCGCGAAGGAAGACGGAGGGTTTGGGAATAGGCAAAAATAATCAGGCATAGAATTAAAGAATTACCACATTCTTTAGTTAACAAACTATGCCTGATTTCTTGAAAGCTATTTTACCTTTTATTGTTAAGAACGTGATTTCCATTACTGTTGGGATTGGGATATTTCTTTTAGCTTATAGCTTCTTTGGGCAGCTAGAAATCTTCAGAGAGCCTTGGGTTTCATATGTCGTATTAGGCTTTTGTGTACTTCTTTCTGTATCCGCATCCTTAATCGTAAAAAGTATTTTAATTTTTATGGTGAAGATTTTTAAGGGTGTTTTGAGCATGAGGCAAAGGGAGCAGCAAAGAGAAAATGAAGTGCGTTACCAGAATAGGTTATGGGAAGAAGCAGTTGTATCTCGGGTTCGCGCGTTGCCTACTCCAATTCAATTCAACTTTAAAACAGCCGGTTGTAATAGCTTTGTAGTCATAGGACATGACTTAATAATTATTGAGCTTTGCGAACTAGGGGCAGTGCAGGTGGTTAGCAGAACAGAGGCCGGCCTTCGCATTGTGGTGACTGATAAAGGCCTCGCCACTGTCAAGAAGTACAGTTCCTTCATCTTTTGAGGAGGGGCGGGTCAAAAGTAAAAAGGTCACTCGTCCGAGACCGCGCCCTGAGCTAAATTTTTGTACGTGCAAAATGGGAGTTTGTAAAAGTACAGTTAAAAGCCAATAGCTATGGGACTTGAGGTCGAAATTCTCGCGCGCGCGTGAGGAAAGTTTTTTTAGGCTTTCTCGGCTGAGCTATATCAACCGAGCCAATAAATACTCCTTGGGAATTGAGGTTGACCGGCTAGCGCCTTAAAAGGATTGCTAGCCGGAATTTTTTAGAGGGGCTTATGGCAGGAAGACCAAGAAAAACTGATGCAGAGAAGAGGGCAAAAGGAACTTTACAGAAGTGCCGACAGAACCGCTCTGAGCTTGCTGTAGACGGACAGCTTCCGGAGAGTCCTCCGACAGGATTGACGGCAGAGGCCAGAGCTGCATGGTCAACGGCTGTGAGTTGTGCTCCTAAAGGAATGCTCACGGCTCTTGACCATGGAATTCTGGAGAGGTGGTGCCGGAGTTATGCGCTGTATCGAAAGTACGCGAGAAAAGCGGAGGCAGGGGATGTCGAGCAAAGTCATCCTGAATCCGGGATGCGATCGCTTACTCCTACGGTGATGCTGATGATTCAGGCCCATAAGATGATGCTCCAGTGCGAAAAAGAGCTTGGCTTTACGCCGACGGCCAGAGCAAAAGTCAAAGTAGAAACACCGGAAGAGGAAACCGATAATGCCTTCCTTGAATAAGCCGAATTACTTTGAAATTTCCTGCAGGTACGCACGAGACGTATTGAGCGGGAGGATTCCGGCCTGCTCTTTGGTCAAGAAAGCCTGCGAAAGGCAGCTGGACGATTTAGACAGGTACGAAGACGGCAAGCGTTTTATTTACGACGCTGAAGCCGGCGACAGGATTTGTTGGTTTATCGAACACCTGACGCATGTCAAAGGAGAACTGGCCGGCAAAGAAATAAAGCTGGAGCCTTGGCAAGTATTTATCCTTCATACGGTTTTCTCTTGGAAAACAACTGAAGGTATCAGACGATTCAGGCGCGTCTACATTGAAGTACCCAGAGGCAACGGAAAGTCGAGCCTTTCGAGCGGAGTGGCGCTTTTTTGCTTATGCGGCGATCGTGAACCGGGCGCGGAAGTGTATTCTTTTGCGACAACTCGAGACCAAGCAAAGATTGTCTTCGGGGACGCTAAAGAAATGGCGAGGCAAAACCCGAAACTTAAACGAGCTTTCGACCTGCAAGTCTTGGCCACTTCCTTGTACGTTCCGAAAACAAACAGCTACTTTCAGGCCAAATCTGCAGAGGGGTCTACTCTGGACGGTTTGAACACACATTTAGCCGTTATTGATGAGCTGCACGCACATAAGACCAGAGCGGTCTATGACGTTGTAGAAACTTCACTTGGCAAGCGACGCAATTCACTGATGTGGGTCATTACGACCGCAGGTTTCGATACAGCCGGTATTTGTTATGAAGTACGTTCCTTTGTGAAGCAGATCCTCAATAAAGAGGCCCAAGATGAAAGTCAGTTCGGAATTATCTACGGACTGGACGAAGGGGATGACTGGACGAGTGAAGAGGCTCTGCAGAAAGCCAATCCAAACTGGGGCGTCAGCGTTCGTCCGGAAATTATTACTTCCCTGCAGGCTAAAGCCATCGCCAGGCCGAGTGCAGCAAACAACTTCAAAACGAAGCATTTAGATGTTTGGTGCTCGGCTGCATCAAGTTGGATGGATATGCCGGCATGGAATTTGTGTCGGAGAAGTATCGCTTTGAGCGACTTTGAAGGTTTTGACTGTTATATGGGCCTTGACCTCGGCGCCAAAAACGACCTAACCGCGAAAGTGCTTGTCTTTCCGGTAGAGGAAAACGGACGTCTGAATTACTACGTGTTTGGTACTTACTACGCACCGAGAGCAGCGCTCCTGAAGTCAGGAAATTCTCAGTACGACGGCTGGGAAACGCTGGGCTATTTGAAGGTGACAGAGGGCGCCGTTACTGACTTTAATCAGATTGAAGCGGACATTTTAGAGGATTGTTCCCGCTTTAGAGTGAAATCCGTTGCTTATGACCCTTGGCAGGCCACACAGCTCGCGACCAGACTTAGCGACAACGACGTTCCCATGGTTGAGTACCGCAACACGGTTCAAAACATGAGCGATCCGATGAAGTGGCTGGAGGCTCTGGTTCAGGACAAACGGCTTATTCACGAAGGGGACCCTGCTCTTACCTGGATGATGGGAAATGTTGTGGCCAAGCGAGATTTCAAAGACAACGTTTTCCCTCGCAAAGAGGTTTACGAAAACAAGATCGACGGAGCCGTAGCGCTAATTATGGCTTTGGGGTTGTGCGTTAATGAGGAAAACGCAGGCGCTTTTCAAGAGTATGAAGCCGATTCGGAAGTACCGTTTTTTAGTTGGTAGAGACAATGATAGTTAAAAGATTAATCAATTGGGTGTCCGGATGGGGCGGTCCTTTGGGGTTCGCTTCAGGCCTGCAGATTGCGATACCGACAGAGCCGATTTTTTCCGATTTGAAAGATGTTGAAGCCTCAAAGGCCCTCCAGATATCTACGATATTTGCCTGCACGGAGCTGTTGGCCAACACCATGTCAACCTTTCCGATTTTCCTTTACAAAGGAACTAAAGATAGGGGAAGGCAGCCGGATAGGGAAAGCGAAGTTTTTACGCTGCTTCACGATAAGCCAAACGAGTGGATGACTCCGGCAGAGTTTGTCTCGTCAATGGTGATTAACAGACTTCTTAAGGGCAATGCCTACGCACTGATTCAAAGGAACGCATCGGGCCACCCGATAGCTCTGATTCCGCTTCCGTCCGAACAAGTTGAGTTTACGGTTATGGGGGATCGAGAAACTTACATTTATTATCAGGACGGCCGGATCAATGTTTACTCCGGAGAGAACGTTATTCACTGGAAAGGCGTCGGGAACGGCTACATCGGACTATCCAAACTGAACTTTATGAGAGCGACAGCAAACGAAGCTGTTAACGCCCAAAGCAACGCGACTAAGTTTTTCGGATCAAACTCCAAGCCAACCGGGGTACTGTGTACGGATCAAAAGCTTGATGAGAAGCAGTTTAAGGAAGTCTTGAAACGGTTCTCAGGCATGGCTCGGGGTGACGGTTCGGGCCTGTTTCTTGTTGACCGCGGATTCAAATACTCAACGATGTCATTGTCCCCGCAGGATGCGCAGTTACTGGAGACAAGAAAATACAACGTTGAAGAAATTTGCCGCTGGTTCGGTGTACCTCCGGTGTTAATCGGAGCTTCAGGCGTGACGACTTGGGGTTCAGGAATAGCAGAGATTGTTTCCGGGTTTCATAAGTTTACGTTGGCCCCGTTGTGTACGCAGTTTCAGCAGGCATTGATGAGAAGACTTATTCCGTTGGAGGAAAGAGGCGAGTACACCATTGAACTCAAAATCGATGCTCTTTTGCGCTCGAATCCACAGGAAAGAGCCCAGTATTACTCGCAGATGGCGCAAAACGGCATGATGACGAGAAACGAAGTCAGAGGGCTGGAAAACTTGCCGCCTCAAGACGGGGGAGATGAGCTGACAGCTCAATCCAACTTAGTTCCTTTGAACAAGCTCGGCGAAACAAAACCCTCTTCCAGTCCGGCTGACGGATCTCTTGTAAGGCAATAAATGATGAAACTTCAATATAAAACCATTGAACTAAAAGATGTTGGGCTGAAATCTGAGGGAAACGAAAATACTTTCTCCGGATACGCTTCGGTTTTTAACGGCAACGATTTAGTAGGAGACACGATTCTTCCGGGCGCATACAAAGAGGCTATAAAACTTTTCACTCCGAAAATGTTTTTCAACCATGATTCTTATGAACTTCCGATCGGCAAGTGGATAAAAGTTGAGGAAGATGAAAAAGGACTTAAGGTTGTCGGAGAGTTGACCCCCGGAAATCCTCAGTCGGAAGCGGTCAAAGCTGCTTTAAAGCACGGCACGGTTGACGGTCTTTCCATCGGCTACAGACTCAGAGCCTCGGGCTACAAACCTAAAAAAGACGGCGGCAGAATCATTGAGAAAATTGAGGCTCTTCCTGAGATTTCAATTGTTACTTATCCATGCGATCAAGCGGCAAGGATTGACTCAAAGAGTGAAGACATTAGCGAACTGGAAACAGTCCGAGAATTTGAAAACTTTCTGCGGGATGCAGGAGGCTTTTCTAAAGCCGAGGCCACGGCGTTGTGTGCCAAGGCAAAAGTCATATTTTCGGGTCAGGGGGATCCTGATGGCGAAGAGAAGGCGCAGAAAGAGGTCTGCGAACGCATAAAGGCGATTGCAGAGCGTTTGAACTAAACCAAAAGGTAAATTCCAATGAATGAAGAAATGAAAAGTGTGATGGCTGCCTTAGACGCCATTGAAAAGAAAATGTCTGAGAATGCCAGCAAAGAGGAAATGAAAGCTTTGCAGGCTCAATACGCAGAGCTTCAGGAAAAGCAGGTGAAACTTTCAAAGCAGCTTCTTGATCTGCAGCAGAAAGGATTGAAACTGGAGCTTCCGAAACCCAAAGCAGTTAAAAGCATCGGTGAACAGGTTATTGAGCATGAGTCTTTCAAGACCTATCTGAAGGGTGGCGCTACGAAGTGTCGTTTTGAAATCACTGAATTCAAGGCAGAAGGGGGCGACTCTCAGACTTCTGAGACACCATCTGCCCCGACGGTTGAGAATCCCATGCTTACTCCGGGCGCAGGAGTGCTTCAGACTTACCGACGCCCCGGGATTGTTCCTCTCATGCAGCGTCCTTTATCGATTGAGGGACTGTTTCCGTCGTCACCGATTTCCGGCAATTCTTTTGAATACGTGCAGGAAAAAGGCTTTATCAACGGCGCAAAGGTTGTAGCAGAAGGAACCCAGAAGCCATTTTCCTCAATCAAGTTCGAAGTTAAGACAGGGAAGGTTCATACCGTAGCGCACCTGGCCAAGGTTTCCAAACAAATGCTAGAAGACGCTCCGGCACTGATTTCGTACCTGAACAACCGAATGACCTACGGTGTGGATTTGGTTGTGGAGGATATGCTTATCAGCGGCTCCGGCGGAGAAACCGAACTGTCAGGTATCTTTACTGAAGGCAATTACACGCCAGTAGGGGCTACAAAAGGAGACCTCGGCAGCGCTCCGAATCTTTACGACTTGATTTTGTTTGCAAAAGCAAAGATTCAGCAAGCATATTTCCGCCCGAATATGATTCTTTTGAATCCTGCGGATTGGGTAAAAATGCTCTTCGTGAAGAATACTTCCGGTGATTATTACCTCAACGGCCCGGTTAATGTTGCCTCCAAGACACTCTGGGGTCTTCCGGTGCTTGATTCTCAGGCGATCCCGGAAGGTAAATTCATGGTGGTCGATACCGCTCAGGCAGCTACGGTTTGGCATCGTTCCGGATTAGTTCTGGAAATGTTTGAGCAAGACAGTGACAACGTTCAGAAGAACTTAGTGACGATTCGTGCCGAGCGTCGTCTGGGCTTCAGCATTGAGCGGCCGGAAGCACTGGTAGGCGGAACATTAGCAATACCTACTGCCTAATTTCGTAACTTTTTGAACAACGGGGCCTGCGGGCCCTTTCTTTTTGGAGTTTACGCATGCAAATTGAGTTCATAAAAGGCGCAGTTACGTTGTTCGGACAGGTGGAAAAGGGCGATATTGTCACTATTTCGGAGCAAAGTGCACTTTCTTTCATTCAAGCCGGTTTGGCCAAGATTCCGAGCAAAAAGTCCACGGCCAAGACGAAGCAGACTAAACCGGCAGCAGATTCCGAAGCGGAGAAAGCTGATGTTTGACGTATCTACAGCAATCAGTGCAGTCACTCTTGAAGAAGCAAAACAGCACTTGCGGGTTGATCACGATGCAGATGACGAATTCATTAAGCGGTTAATTTTGTCATGTACTCAGCTTTGCGAGCAGGAAATTCTTCACGGGATCATTGATAGGGAAGGAACAAGCGGTTTTAGCAAAGATGTTGACCATGTCCCTGAAGCCATTAAAACGTGGATCTTAATCCGAGTGGCTGAGCGGTATGAGACCCGCGATGGAGTCAATGCCGGCGAATTAAAGCCGATACCGTGGGTGGAGGCGCTATTGGATCCTTACCGCTGGAGGCAATAAATGATTTTGCCAAAACCGGGTGAGCTCAATAGACGCTGCTCTATTTATTCGGCAAAACTTTTACCGAACGGCAAAGCAGAACACTCTACAGAAAGGACTCCTTTGTGGGAGTGTTGGTGCAAGGTTGAAGTAATCGGAGGCTCAGTGTACTGGGACAATGTCCAAACCGAGGAAGCGGTGACGCACCGCATTTTTGTACGCTCTGTAAAAGGCAAAACTCGTCCTCAAGATCTACCGAGGTTAATCGAAATCGAGTGCGACGGCCTTTGGTACAGAGCAAAACGAATCACCGACTGTAATTCTGCAGGTCGGTTTACCCTATTTGAATGCGAGGTGCTGCATGTCTCTTGAGCCTTTAAAGATTCAAGCAAAGTTTGCTCCTCCTATGGTGTTTTCGGACTTTGATAAGAAGCAGCTGCGCAAGGGGTTTACAAGGATCGGCAAGGAAGTCTCTAAGATTGCTAAGAAACTGGCGGGCACTCCGGGTGTCTCTAAACCGGGACAATATCCGGGAAAGCAGTCGGGGATACTTCAAAAATCCTTAACGTACAAAGTTTCTCGGTCAGGCTTCTCAGTAGGTATTAAACCTTACGTTAAAGGGGCTGTTAAGAAGACGAAAGTCGCCGACGTAATAGCAAAGCGGGGTTTTTATCCTGCTTTTGTTATTTATGGGCACGCGGCTCCCAAGAAATCAAAGAGAGATAAAAGGCATGCCAGGCAGCCTCCTGCAGGCAAAGTTGCTAAGCCCAGAGCCAATCCTGCTGTTGAAGCGGCAAAGTCTTTTGGACAGAGTCGCTTTCAAGCTGAAGTCAGCAAGATTCTGGAGAGTGCCTTTAAACCCGGACCGATAAGGAGCCTGTTGAAGTGAAGCTAAAACCCATTATTGAAGAGCTGAGAAATTATTGTCCGGCTTTTGAGCAAAGAGTCTACGGGATCGGTACGTTCTCCCAGCTGAGTGAATCGATATCCACGGAGGCTCTGCCGGCAGCGTTTGTGCTGCCGATGTCGGAAGAACCGGATGACCCGGCTACAACCTCCAGATACCGGCAGACCGTGAGATTTAATTTCGCAGTTTTGCTCATGGTGTCCAATACAGAAGATGAGCAGGGACTGACAGCTTGGGAAAAGGCCGATGACCTAAAAAAGGATGTGTTTCGCGCCATTCTTGGCGCTGACGACATTAAGTCCGGCAAAGACTGGATCCAGTTTGAGGGTCTTTCCATTGCCGACATGAACCGAGCGGCTTTGACTATCCAGCTTGATTTCTCTTGTGAGTATGAAATCACGGATAACGAAACTCGCCACGGAGCAGACATTGATCGGCTCGGAAGGTTCCTCAAGATGTACACCGATGTCGATGTCATCGCTGAAAAAGGTAAGCCGGACGGAAGAATCGAGGCAAAAGTTTTAATTGATTTGGAGAAAACTCAATGAGTATTTCATTTAACAACATTCCAAGTGACGTGAGAACGCCGCTTTTTTACGCTGAAGTAGATAATTCCATGGCCAATTTGGCCAGTTCGACTCAAACGACGCTTCTTATTGGTCAGATGACCGAAGGGAAGGCTGAGCCGCTTGTGCCGGTTCTTGTCACCGGCGATAGTCAAGGGAAGGACCTTTTTGGTCGGGGTTCGGAGCTGGCCAGAATGAACACGGTTTATCGCAAAAACGATCCTGCAGGTCAGGTTTGGGCAATTCCGCTAAGTGATCCGGAAGCGGCAACAGCCGCTTCGGGCACGTATACAGTATCGGGTCTTCCTACTTTAGCCGGCATTTTGAGCGTTTATATCGGAGCCGATCGAGTTCAGGTAGCGGTCGGTGTGGATGATGCTCCTGCTGACGTAGCATCTGCAATCGCGTCTGCGATTAACGGAAAACCCGATCTTCCGGTTACGGCAGAAGCCTCTGCGAGTGAGGAGGATGCGGAAGTAGAAGAAGGCTACGTTACCGTCAGCGCGAAGAATAAGGGCGCCAATGGCAACGACATCGCTTTAGGACTCAATATTCAGGGTTACGGGGCAGGAGAGGAGACGCCTGAAGGGCTGAGTGTCAAAATCACAGCCATGGCCGGAGGCACCGGCGCGCCGGATTTCTCTACTCTTGAATTCTCCAAAATTATGGGTGATGACCCGTACGACTTTATCCTGATGCCCTATTCGGACACGGTTTCTTTGGATTATTTCAAAGAGACTATGAACGATACGAGCGGCCGCTGGGCTTATGACAAGCAGCAGTACGGACACGTCTACACTTGTAAGAGGGGCACCGTTGGCGATCTGCAGAAGTTTGGAGTAACCCGTAACGATCAGCACGCCACGATTATCGGACTCGAGGCGGATGTCCCGTCTTTGGCAATTGAGGTGCTGTCAGCCTACGGAGCTCAGAACGCAGCCAAGCTTTCTATTGATCCGGCGCGCCCTACTCAGACTTTAGAGCTAATCGGGATCACCTCTGCCCCTCACGGCAAGCGTTTTACCATGACAAACGGCATTGCTACCGAGTACACGGAATCCGGCTACATGAGGGTGGAGCGGGCGATTACGACGTACCAAAAGAACCGATTCGGCGATGAAGACAACTCGTACTTGGATTCTGAGACGCTGCACACGCTGGCCTACATCATTCGCGCCTTGAGAAGCTGTATTACAAGCAAGTATCCGCGGCACAAACTCGCCAGCGACGGGACACGATTCGGTGCGGGACAAGCCGTTGTAACGCCGTCCATCATCAGAGGTGAGCTCATTGCGATGTACACCAAGCTCGAGGAGAAGGCGATTGTCGAAAATGCTGACTTGTTTGCCAAGTACCTCATTGTTGAAAGAAATAAAGATGATCCGAACAGAGTCGACGTCCTTCTGCCGCCGGACTTAGTTAACCAGTTAAGAGTTTTTGCCGTGCTGGCTCAGTTCCGTCTTCAATTTAACGAATAAGAGGTGATTTAATGCCAAGAATTGCAGGAATTTGCCACATCACAGTCAACGGCAGGACGCTCGATATTGAAGGGGGACTGACAATCCCGCTTTCAAAAACCACAAAAGAAACCATTGTTTCAACGAACGGGTCGGTTAACTATAAAGAAACCCCGATAGCTCCTTATATCGACGGCACTTTCCTCATGGATAAAGATTTTCCGATCGAGGAACTCTCAAACATGGATACAGGTACCGTCGTTGCGGAATTAGCCAACGGTAAGAGTTATACGCTCTCGGAAGCATTCATTGAAGGAGAGATGAATTTTGACAGCGACGCAGGCAGCGTCGGAATGAAATTTGTAGGAACCAACGGGAGGTGGTCATGATTGAGACTTATAAGCTGAAAGCTCCGATCACGGTATCGGGCAACAAAATTGAGAAGGTCGATCTGCGAGAACCGACCTTTAACGAAATCTCCGCAATGGGCCTTCCCGGGGACGCATCCACTCCGGACGAAAAATTAAGCCTGCTGAGAAAGTATGTTGTGACCTGCTCCGGTCTTTCAGACGAAGCAGTCGGCGAGCTCGGGATCAGGGATGCGATGGCTTTAATCCGAAAGGTATCCGATTTTTTTACCGATACGGAGTAGGGGAGAAGAAAACGGCTGTGAAGGTCTTTTACAACACGGCTCGATTCTGG
>ENA-OURQ01003297-OURQ01003297.1-human-gut-metagenome-genome-assembly--contig:-NODE-3297-length-11015-cov-2.493522_pt1 | contig 11015 bp, 7 predicted proteins | sample MGYA00242105_ERZ508999 | MGnify/ENA primary metagenome ERZ508999 (study PRJEB26280, sample SAMEA2338771) | human gut metagenome | biome: human gut; feature: human-associated habitat; material: faeces...
ACCAGCTTGCGATGGGAGATTTCTCAGTTAATATTAAGAAGAATTATAATGATGAAATTGGTCAGCTTGCTGAGAAGTTTGATAATATGGCGGGAAGATTAAGTGCAATAATTAAAGACCTAACACGAGGTTTAAAAGAGATGGCAGGTGGTAACTTTAATATATCACCTAATGTAGAACACATCGGTGACTTTAAGGACATTGAAGTTGCTTTAGTAAAAGTTATAACAGATCTTTCATCAACTCTTTCAGAGATTAATGGTGTTGCAGATATGGTAGCTTCCAATGCAAGCCAGCTTTCAGATGGTGCACAGGCAATTACTGAGGGTGCAACGGATCAGGCAAGTTCAGTACAGGAATTACAGAGTACAATTGCTAATGTAGCTGATCAGGTTGATATGAATGCACATAATGCTAATAAGGCTAATGAAATGGCTAAAGCTGTTGGTGACCAGATTATTGAAAGTAATAATCAGGTACAGCAGATAGTTCACGCTATGGAAGTTATCACAGAGAATTCTAAGCATATCAGCAGTATTATTAATACAATTGATGAGATTGCCTCAAGTACTAACCTTCTTGCACTTAACGCTTCTATTGAAGCTGCAAGAGCAGGTGAAGAAGGAAGAGGCTTCGCAGTTGTTGCAACACAGGTTGGTAATCTTGCAGCACAGAGTGCAGATGCAGCTAAGAGCTCTGGTGAACTTATAGTTCAGGCAATTAATGCAGTTGAAGAGGGCAAGGGAATGGTTGATGATGCAGCTGCTAAGCTTATGGAGTCAGTTGAGAAGACTAAAGAACTTGTTGAGAATATCGAGCAGATTTCAGTTGCTTCAGAACAGCAGGCTGAATCATTAAAGCAGGTATCAGAAGCAGCAAGCCAGATAGCAGCTGTAGTAGAAGAGAATACAGCTATGGCTGAAGAAAGTTCTGCAAGCAGTGAGGAACTTGCTTCACAGGCGGACAGATTAAAAGAATTAGTTAGTGCATTTAAGCTTATGAAGTAATATAAAAAGCTGCCACTTTTAGCGGATTGACCGTTAAAAGTGGCTTTTTTTATGTCCTTGCACAGTATTTTTTTGATTAATTATGTGATTAGATATTGATTTCTATGATAAATGGTTATATTATATATATAACGTAGTAATCAATACTATGTAATATAAAGATAATTACAGCACATATTAAGAAAGCGTGTGCAGAAAAGAGGATTATTATGGAAAAGATTAAGAAAAATGTATCTAACATAAAGATAAAAGACCCAGGAAGTGCAATAACACATTTTATCGGTGCTATTTTTTCACTCGGTGCATCTTCACCGCTTTTAATAAAAGCTGCACAAACGCATCAGCCTGTAAATATCATTGCAATGATCATTTACTCTATCAGTCTTGTTGCTCTTTATTCTGCAAGCACAGCTTACCACACTATTCCAGCAGGACATCCTTATGAAGAAACGCTCAAAAAGCTTGACCATATGATGATTTTTGTGCTGATTGCCGGAAGCTACACACCAGTATGCCTCTTAGCAATTCCTGGCATGACAGGCTATATTCTGTTGGCAGTCGTGTGGATTATTGCACTTCTTGGCATGGGCTTTAAATATTTCTGGGTTTACTGTCCAAAGTGGATCTCTTCTGTTTTGTATATTGCACTTGGCTGGGCATGTGTCTTTGCATTTCCTCAGCTTCTAAACACACTGAGCACAGGATGCTTCTTATGGCTTCTTGCCGGCGGTCTTATTTACACTGCAGGCGGTGTCATCTATGCACTGAAATTGTCTGCTTTTGAAAATCGCCACATCAATTTTGGATGCCACGAGATTTTTCATCTGTTTGTAATGGCTGGCAGCTTCTGCCACTATATTGTGATGTATGTCTACCTGCTCCAATAATAAAAAGCCCCTTGATGGGGGCTTTTTTATTTTACTCTAACTCTGCTGCCAGCGCACTCATCTGCTCCTTGATCTGTGGCTTTGCCTGTTTAGTAACAGCACCGCGCACAGTCACTGCCGGCTCTGTCATTGTCAAATTCTTGCATCCTTCAAGCATCTTTTGCATCGCCTTTGCTGCCATCGGTGCCCAGCTGCCATTTTCAATAAATCCAACTGTTCGCTTCTGGTAATTATGCTCAATTAACTGATTGATGAAAGTTTTCATACACGGATAACAGTCTGCATTATAGGTGATTGAGGCTAACACTAAACTGCTGCAGCAAAATGCATCAGCTATAGCCTGTGCCATATCGCATCTTGCCAGATCATGCACTATTACTTCCTTTCCATTTTTGCGAAGCTCTTCTGCCATCATAAGCGATGCTTCTTTTGTATTTCCATATACAGAAGCATATGCAATCACAACTGCCTTTTTCTCTGGTGTGTAAGTTGACCACAGCTGATAAAGATTTACATAGTGAGACAGATCACTTGTCAGTACCGGGCCGTGAAGCGGACAGATTACTGCAATATCAAGCGCAGCTGCCTTCTTTAAAAGTGCCTGCACCTGAACACCATATTTTCCTACAATACCAATATAGTAGCGTCTTGCTTCATCATCCCACGGCTCATCACAGTCGAGTGCACCAAACTTTCCAAAGCCATCAGCTGAAAACAGTACCTTCTCACTGCTCTCATATGTAACCATAACCTCAGGCCAGTGCACCATAGGCGCCATCACAAAATGAAGTGTATGTGCACCTAATGAAAGTTCACTCATCTCAGAAGCAACAATTCTTCTGTCTGCATAATCATTTCCAAAGAACTGCTTCATCATGACAAATGCCTTTGCAGTTGCCACTACTGTTGCCTGCGGATATTCCTCTAAAAAGCGGCTGATATTTGCAGAATGATCTGGCTCCATATGCTGAACGATAAGATAATCTGGCGTACGTCCTGCAAGCACTGCCTTTACATTTGCCATCCATTCCTCTCCAAAATGAATATCTACAGTATCCATAACTGCGACTTTCTCATCAAGAATCACATATGAATTGTATGACATGCCATTCGGCACTTGATACTGTCCCTCAAATAAATCAATCTGATGATCGTTCACTCCGACATAGCGGATTGTTTCTGTCACTTGCATTTTTCTCTTGTCCTTTCTCATGTGATAAATCTTTTTTACTTCACTGACCACACTATAACCTGTCAGGTTAACTAGCTCACATTACTCTGCCAGCCCAAATGCATCATGCACTGCATTCATCGCACGCAGCGCATCCTTCTCTGGAATCAATACTGTTATACGAATCTCAGATGTTGCAATCATGTTAATATTGATATTTTCATTATACAGACACTCAAACATCTTTGCTGCAACACCTGGATGAGACATCATACCTGATCCAACTACTGAAAGCTTTACAACATCACAATTGTATTCGATATGATCAAATCCAAGCTGATCTTTACAGCTGTTTAATAGCTCGACTGCTTCATTCAAGTTATTGTGCGACACAGTAAAGGAAATATCTTTTGTTCCATCACGTCCTACAGACTGAATGATAATATCGACATTTATATTATTCTTTGCAAGCGTATGGAACAGCTTAAATGCACTTCCTGGCACATCTGCTATTCCTATTACTGAGATACGATCTGCCTCCCTGTCAAGTGCTACACCGCTGATCAACATTCTTTCCATTTTCTTTCCAACTCCCTTCACAATTGTTCCTTCGGACTCATTTAAACTAGAGCGCACAACAAGCTGTACTCCGTATTTTTTTGCAAGCTCAACACTGCGGCTGTGCAGTACTCCTGCGCCAAGCGCAGCCAAATCAAGCATCTCATCATATGAGATAGACTCAAGCTTTCGTGCAGTCGGCACAAGTCTTGGATCTGCCGTATAAACACCATCAACATCAGTATAGATCTCACAAGCATCAGCATGAAGCACAGCTGCAAGTGCAACTGCTGTTGTATCTGAGCCTCCGCGTCCAAGTGTTGTATAATCATCATATTTATTTACACCCTGAAAGCCTGTCACGATAACGATCTTTCTGTCATCGAGCTCACGGCGAATACGCTCCGTGTCAATTTTTTTCAGACGGGCATTTCCATACGCACTTGTTGTCCTCATTGGTACCTGAAATGCATTTAATGATACAGCACGAACACCAAGCTGTGCCATAGCCATAGACATTAATGACACAGACATCTGTTCTCCGATGGTAAAGAGCATATCCATCTCTCTTTTTGGTGGATTTGGATTGATATCCTTTGCTTTTGCGATAAGTTCATCTGTATATTTTCCCATCGCGGAAAGTACGACTACCACGTCATTTCCAGCCTCATAATCGCGAATACAGCGCTTTGCTACATTAAATATTCTGTCTTTGTCGGCAACTGAAGTTCCGCCGAATTTTTTTACTATCAGCATGTTCACTCATTTCTCCGCAAAAAGCGGTCTTTCTTATATTTTATAATAATACCAGTACCCCATATGGTGCTACCTCATAGGTACCTTCAATCTCGTTTCCTGTCAAACGATCTGTTACTTTTTTCTTTAACGTAATCTCGCACGATTGTGCCTTATAATTTAACACAAAGTACTGATCACCGCGCTTTGCAAGCTCACATCCTTCTGGAAGCACAAGCCATGGCGCCGGTGTCTGAATACTAAGTGCCTCTAAAAAGGCATCTGCTGTCTCTTCTGCAAAACAGCCGCCAAAGTAAATGGCTAGTCCCTTGCCCGTATTCTTTGTCACAAGCGCTGGCTTTCCATCATAATAGTTGCCCTCGAAAAAGCCCTCTGCCTTACCGCCAAATGCCGGCTCTAGCACATCATTAAATACAGGTGCCGGAATGCGCTTTTTATTCCAATTGACATATTCCATTGGCTCCCCTGGTGCCAGGAATGTAAAATCTTCTACTGTAACACCGCAAAGCTCTGCTGCTTCGCCTGGCATTGGCTGCATCGGGCAGCGTCCGTATATATCCTTATATCCAGTGCGGCATCCCATGACAAGCTTTCCGCCATTTGCCACGTACTGAGTTAGAATTTCAGCGCGCTCTTTCGTGAGGATTGCAGCATGAGGATATACAAGCAGTTCATATTTCTCCAGATCCTTAAGATTTGTTTCTTCCCTGAAATCCACAAAATCAAATGGAATATGCTTTTTCTGGAGTGAACGAAACCATCCATCTGTGCTGAAGTTTCTAAGCGGACCATGCCATACATCCTTTTGTCCATCCCACTCATTGTCGTAGTCGCATAAAATGCCTACAGTTGCCTCATATGGATGACCAGCTATGTCTTTAATTGCCTCAAAATCTGCCTTTACCAAAGACAGTTCTTCAAGACGGCGGTTAGGGCGATTGCTGTAATCATTTAATCCATGCCAATAGATTTCAGTTCCAAATGAGCAAGTTCTCCAACGGAAGAAGCTTACAAAATCTGCTCCGTGCGCAACAGACTGCATAGTCCAAAGACGCAGCTGTCCCGGCTTCGGGCTTGCCTGATGAATCCTAAAATTCCAACCGCCAGGTCCTGCCTGCTGCTCCATAATGCCAAACAACGGTGAAATAGCTCTTGTTCTTGCCAGATTGAAAGAAGAATTTCTATCCTTCAAATCACCTTCACCGCCATCAGGACGATCCATAGCATAGGCAAAGTTTGGATAGCTGTCGTACATGATAAAATCTACACCCGACTCCATCAGCTTTTGATAGTCAAGATTTCCAAAAATACCATTTGTTGTGATAAAGCGATCCCCTGCTGTCTCTCTTACAATTGACGCCTGCAGTGCCAGATAGTGGACTGCACTGTGAGAAATAAAACGAACCTGCTCAAGCTGCATATGCGGATTTGCAATGCCTGTGCCCACTGTACTTCTTCTTGCCAGATGAATCTGATCCCAATCTGTGTACGTCTGACTCCAGAATATCGTACCCATCTTCTCGTTAAGATTATCAAGAGTACCAAAACGCTCCTTTAAAAAGGCGCGAAATGCCTCATGATCACTCTTTGAATAATACTCATTTGTCTCACAGTTAACTTCATTATCAAGCTGCCATCCAATAATGCAGTCATACTTATTAAAATGCTCTGCCATGCGTCTTGTAATCTTCTCGCAGAACTCTAAATATTTTGGTGAAGTTAAATTATGCTGGCATCTCATACCATGGTACATCAGATTTCCATCACCATCTGCATTTAATGTTTCAGGATACTTCTCAGACAGCCATGCCGGCGGTGTTGCTGTAGGCGTGCAAAAAACAACCTTCATATTTTCTTCGGCAGCAAGCGCCAGAAATTCATCCCAGAATGAAAAATCATATTTTCCTTCTTCTGGCTCCATAAGTGCCCATGAAAACTCAGCAAGACGAATTACTTCAATGCCATACTGCTTCATACGCTGCAAATCGTCTTTCCACAGCGCACGATCCCAGTGCTCCGGATAATAACATACACCAAGCGTCAATTTTTCCATCTCGATTGAATGTCTCATTTTATTATCGTACCTATCCTTTCTCTTGTCTGATGAACCTTTCTGTATTTTCCCTTCATGGTGCGCTTAGGAAGTTCCTCTAGTACAAGCGCACCCTTTCCATTTAAAATCTCCACATATGTGATACTCTCGCGAATGTCAATCGCTCCAATATCAGTCTTTCCGTCTACGCCATCAATGCTGCTTATCGCGCCAACAACATCACCGCTTCTTAACTTCGATTTTTTTCCACCGCCAATTGTAAGATTCATAATCTGTCCGCCAAACACATCCTGCTTCTTCTTTTTGCGCGGACGCTTCTGACGCTGACGCTTTAAAAAAGCACTGCGGGCATTCTCAACATCCTCAGCTGCCGGCGGCTTTAAAATTGCCAGTCCTACTCCAGTAAAAGACTCAATCGAATTAAGCATTTTTTGCTCGTCTTCGCGGATCAGACTTACAGCACGGCCTGTCTCTCCTGCACGTCCTGTTCTGCCAATCCGATGAACATACACTTCCTTGTTAGTCGGAAGATCGTAATTAAATACATGTGTAATATTTTGAAAATCTACACCTCTTGCCGCCACATCTGTTGCGATAAGAATACGAAAGCCCTGTGCCCTAAAATCTTCAATTGTTCTTGTGCGCACCTTCTGATCAATCATACCATGAAGCATACCACATGCAATGCCTTCTTTTCTCAAACGGTAATATAGTACCTCGACCATCTCTCTTGTACCGCAAAAAACCATGGCATTGTCTGGATTTTCCATAGTAAGAATATCAAGAAAAAGAGGAAGCTTCTTCTCGTCCTCGTCAACAAAATAGCCAACCTGCTCAATTGTATCTGCTGTCTCTGTATCATTTTCAATTTTAACTTCAAGCGGTTCATGCATAAACTGCGCGGCAAGCGCTTCAAGACGTTCTCCCATAGTTGCAGAAAACAGCATAAACACTGGCTTTCCCTCAAGATGCATCAAAATATTTCTGACATCTTCAATAAAGCCCATATCCAGCATCAAATCAGCCTCATCAATCACGACATAACGCACCTTCGACAGATCAAGCGTGCCTCTCTTACAATGATCAAGCACACGTCCCGGCGTACCAACTACGATATGTGTCTTTTGCTTTAGAGTTAAAATCTGCTTTTCCATTGGGAAGCCGCCGTACAGCACCGGAACCTTCAGACGCTTAAAACGGCCAATAGCGTAGAGTTCGTCCTTCACCTGAAAGGCAAGCTCTCTTGTCGGCTCTAAGACAAGTGCCTGCGCAGTATTCTGCTCCCAATCGGCAAAATTGCAGATCGGAATCGCAAATGCTGCCGTTTTTCCGCTTCCTGTCTTTGACTTTGCAATGATATCGCGTCCATTTAAAATGGACGGAATCACAGCAGCCTGAATTTCTGTCGGCTGTGTATAGCCAAGCGCATCAAGTGCACCTAAAATATCCTCCTCTAGCGGATACTGTCGAAACTGATTTTCCATATTTTCCTATGTTTTCCTTACTTTTTTAATTAATCAAGCTTGTAACTATTCAGAACCCCATTCGCAAAATCGCATCTTCGATGCTTCTATTTTGCTCATGTGGTTACCTCGCCATATAAAATTGCTATTCTGTCTGAATGCAAGCATTCACAGAAAGCAATTTTGCATGGCTCTGAATAGTTACTCAAGCTGTTCTAAAATGGATGTGCCGATTGTTCCCTTTGGCATAGCTGCACCAAAGTTATCTGCAATCGTAGCTCCAATCACAGCAAAACAATTCTGATCGTCGATTCTTCCACTAGTCTTCATGGATGGTGAATAAGCTAAAAATGGTACGCGCTCCTTTGTGTGGTCAGTTCCCTTAAAGGTCGGATCATTTCCATGATCTGCTGTCACAATAACAAGATCATCTTCCTTCATCTTCTCTAAAAACTGTCCTAACAGTACATCAAACTTTTCAAGCTCCTCTGCATAGCCCTGCGGATTTCTTCTGTGTCCCCAAAGCGCATCAAAATCAACAAGATTAGTAAAGCAAAGTCCTGTAAAGTCCTGATCAAGATATTCAATAGTCTGCTCCATTCCCTGCACACTGCTCTTTGAGCGAATCGCTTGCGTAATTCCCTCTCCATCAAATATATCGCGAATCTTTCCGATACTGATAACATCAAAGCCAGCTTCCTTTAATGCGTCCATTGCTGTTTTTCCATATGGCTTAAGCGCATAGTCGTGACGATTTGCTGTTCTTTTAAACTCGCCCTTTTTCTTTCCCACATAAGGTCTTGCAATGACACGTCCTACCTTCCACTCTGGCTTCATAGTCAACTCTCTGGCAATCTTACAGCAGCGATACAGCTCATCTAATCCAAATGTCTCCTCATTTCCACAAATCTGAAGAACAGAATCAGATGAGGTATACACGATCATGGCACCTGTCTTTATTTCTTCTTCTGCAAGTTCATCTAAAATCTCTGTTCCGCTGGCTGCCTTATTTCCAATCACACGATGACCAGTTTCCTTTTCCAGTGCCTCAATTAATTCTTTAGGAAATCCAGTATCGGTAAAGGTCTGAAATGGTGTCTTAATCTCAAGACCCATCATCTCCCAGTGACCAGTCATGGTGTCCTTGCCGTTGCTTTTTTCATTTAATCTCGCATATTTTCCAATGCGGTCTGACGGCTGCGGGCTTGTCAAAACAGGGGCTGGATGAAGCTGTGTCAATCCCATACGAATAAGATTCGGGATCTTAATCTCTGGCACCTTATCTGCGATATGACCAAAAGTATCACATCCTGTATCCCCATACTCAGCTGCGTTATCCATGGCACCGATTCCAAATGAATCAATCACAATCGTAAAAATGCGACGATACTTCATATATAAAAACCTCCTGAAACTTCTTTCTTTTCCTGGCCTTTAGTATACCAAAAAGCAAATTTTATGTAAAGTGGCTCGGTCATTGTCAAGCAATTTCTTTTGTGATACAATGCAAATCAGAAACAACTATTGGAGGAAACTTTTTTGAATCAGCTGCAAAACACAAACTCGCCTGTCATTTTAATTGCAGACGATGACCGTGATATTTTATCTATTATAGAAACGATTCTTCAGGAAGAGGGCTATCAGACACTTACTGCTTCTGACGGTGAGCAGGCTGTTATGCTTGTTCAAACACATGCCGTACAGCTTTTGATTCTTGATATTATGATGCCAAAAATGAATGGTCTTCAGGCTGCCACGCAAATTCGCAGACTGACAAATGCACCAATTTTAATGCTGTCTGCAAAAGGTGAACAAAGTGACCGCGTGATCGGGCTGAATATGGGTGCCGATGATTATCTTGTAAAGCCATTTTTCCGTGATGAGCTTCTTGCACGCGTCCATTCTCTGCTGCGCCGCTATTTGTCACTGGGCTCTGCCTCAGACAATTCAGGCAACCTTTTGCAATATTATGAGCTGACGCTGAATACGGAGCTGAAGAAATTATATGTACGCGGCGATGAGATACGTCTGACTGCCACGGAATATAAAATCATGTCTCTTTTATTATCCAGACCTGGGCGCATTTTTCCCGCAGAGGAAATCTATGAGCGTGTCTGGGAACAGGACAGCTATTCAGTCGAAAATACTGTTATGATACATATCAACCGGCTGCGCAAGAAAATTGAGCTGAATCCAAAAAAGCCGGAATACTTAAAGGTGGTGTGGGGAATTGGTTACAAAATTGAGAAATAATAAAATCTTATGTATTATATGGATACTTTTTTGTTCCTTATTTTTCATTGCGGCAATCCGGCAATATTCTATTGATTCTTTAGATGGGTATTTTTGCCGTCATTCTATCGACTATACAAATCAGTATTCGCTAACGCCTCCTACAACACCTGCTTATACCACAGAAGATATTTCTGCAAGCTACACCGTTGTCTCCTACTCAGATAATGTTACTATGCCTACAGCTTCTGACTATACAGGTTATACAGCTTTTATATTCTATATGACTATGGCTGGCTTTCTTCTATGCATAATTGGAGGCTTCTTTTTTAACGGCTTTCATCCAAAATTTTATCAGGAAGTATTTCTTTTTTTATTTTTCTTTTGTCTGTTTCAGCTTCTAGGAGACAGCCTTCCTGTTTTGATTTACCAAAACTTTGGTAAGCTTGTTTGGCCTTTTCTATTTCTTTGCATTGTTCTAGGCATAATCTGTGCTGTCAGCCTGCTTTGCTTTTTATGGAGTTGGAACAGCAAAGGCTTTCACGGCAGTTTGTTTGGTGAATGGCTTTTTCAAAAAATCTCTGCCAAAAAGCTTTCATCTCAGATTTTCTATGTTATTCTTACATCTTTTATTTTATCTGCAGCTGCCTGCGCCGTACTCATTAGAATTGTCCGAACCTATTTTTACAATTTTCAATCCTCAAAATTTTTTGTACCATTTTTCGTTTTTGCTTCACTGATTATCTTTATTAGCATTCTTTTTTTCTTTTTAATAGGACGTCACTCGATAACAGCAGATATGGACTTAATTATCAAAAAAAGCATTCGCACGACTTTGGAGCAGGAACGGTTAAAGGTTGACTTAATTACAAACATTTCTCATGACTT
>ENA-OURQ01003304-OURQ01003304.1-human-gut-metagenome-genome-assembly--contig:-NODE-3304-length-11001-cov-3.543303_pt1 | contig 11001 bp, 9 predicted proteins | sample MGYA00242105_ERZ508999 | MGnify/ENA primary metagenome ERZ508999 (study PRJEB26280, sample SAMEA2338771) | human gut metagenome | biome: human gut; feature: human-associated habitat; material: faeces...
CTCGCCTAACCGGCTGTTCGCCCGCTGCACCGTCTCCTCCGGAGAAAAAACATCCCACTCCTGCTGCTGGAAGCGTTCCCCGTAGTAATCCATGATCCCATGAAAGAAAAAGGACGTGGCAGACCGGAGCTTGATTGGAAATCCCGGCGCAAAACTCACAACAAAATAATCTTCGCCTTCCTTCACAAAATCCTCTATAGGTGCTTCATGAACAGACACCCGGCCGCCAAAATCTCCACCTTCTCCGGCATAGTGGATCACTCTGCCGGCCCCCACATATATGCCATAATGCTCATACAACCGTCTGGATACACCGATCACATCTCCCGGCCGCACAAACGCATCTGCCATCAGCCGATCCATCTTCTCCCGCATGGCAGCAATGCTTCCGTTACCCTTCTGCCTGCCATCCTCTCCTACAATACGTGCTTTCTGTGATAATGTTCTCTGCTGCAATGCCCATCCATCCCTGCTCTCAATAGTCCTCCAAAGGGGACTTTCCCCATGGGTCTTACGTTCCATATTGGGACAATCTCCCATCCGGTCTACCAGATCCTGCTCCAGATCCAGAAACGCCGTTATATTATTTGTAAGGTCATTCGAAATATCATAAAAATCGCCGGGCATCATAATCTCCTTTTTTCAACCATTGATCTGAGGGCTTTTTTCCACATACGAAAATTCCCGGAAAACAAAAATCCCATTTTCGTGTATGTATTATAACAGTATATACACGAAAATGGGAAATGTGCCTGTCTTTTATTGCTCAAAATATATGAGCTCTATCTGTGATGAATCATTTTAGGGCGCAGGCCTTTGGAAAATGTCCAAAGGCGAGACTGCGCTACTGATCACTCACCACCTTCTGTGTGGCAGTCAGCCCTTTCTTTTGCAGCCATTTTTCATATGCTTTGCGCTTTTTGTCCGGAACCGTTACCACAGCTTTTTCATTGATACCGGCAAATGCTTTGTTTCCTACCTTTGCCCCTGTAAGACGTGTGCTTTCCATACGGATATTACGGAGATTGCGGCAGTTATAAAATGCCTTCTTCCCAATCTCCTCCACATTTTTTCCGATCGTGATCCTGGTAAGCTTTTTGTTATTGGAAAATGCCTTTGGCGCAATAGAGGTCACTTTGTATTTCACTCCTCCGATGGTGACTGTATCAGGCACTTTAATGTTCTTTTTGCTTTTTTCGGAGTTTTTCTGATATGCCACTGCAGGATTCTTTCCGCCTGCCTGAGCCATATTTGGACGACCACCGCCGCCACCACCGACAAGGGATGCCACTTCTTTGATCAGATTACCGGCATGTGCCCCTTTCTTGATCGCACCTTCTGTCGCTGTCGCCATCAGGTTTACTTTGCCATCGTTTTCCGTCGCATACAGGATTACGGCTTCACCGAGTTTCTGTTTTGCTTCATCACCAAGATCGCGCATTCCATTCATATCTACACCGGACAATGCTTTCACAAGAACTTTGATGCCATTTACATCTTCTGCCTCGCTTGTTACATCTCCCGCTGCAGCTTTCGCAATCTTTGCTTTCAATTTATCATTTTCTTTGGAAAGTGTTTTTACTTCTTCCTGCAATGCAGTAATTCGTTTTACTACATCTGCCGGACTGACTTTCAGCAGTGCTGCTGCTTCTTTCAGCGTCTCTTCTACCTGATTGAAGTGAGCGATAAGCCCTGCTCCGGTAAGTGCCTCAATACGGCGAACTCCGGCAGCTACACCACTTTCTGAAACAATCTTGAAGGCAGAAATATTACTTGTATTCTTCACGTGTGTACCACCACAAAGTTCGGAACTAAAATCGCCCATCTGAACAACGCGGACCGTGTCACCGTATTTTTCTCCGAAAAGAGCCATGGCGCCGGTCTTCTTTGCCTCATCAATGGTCATTTCATTGGTTACGACATCCAGGCCGTTCTGAATTTCCTGATTTACAATTTCTTCCACTTTTGCAATTTCTTCCGGTGTCATCGGAGAGAAATGGGTAAAGTCAAAACGGAGTTTATCCGGATCCACCAAAGATCCTGCCTGCTCTACATGATTTCCAAGCACCATACGAAGGGCTTTCTGCATCAAGTGAGTTGCACTATGGTTGTTGGCGATAAGATTTCTGCGAGCCTCATCTACCGCAAGAGTAACGGTTTCTCCTACTTTGATGCTGCCTTTCGTCATCTTGCCGACATGACCGATCTTGGTTCCCTGCAATTTAATCGTATCTTCTACGACAAATTCTGCATTCGCTGTGCGGATCACACCGGTATCGGCAACCTGTCCACCCATTGTCGCATAAAATGGAGTCTCTTCTACGAGAATAGTTCCTTCCATGCCTTCTTTTAACTCATCCACCAAAGCATCTGCCGTCGTCAAAACGGTTACTTTGGAATCGTGGGTAAGGTCATGATATCCGACAAATTTACTCTCAATGGCCGCATCGATCGACTGATAAATCGTAACATCCGCACCCATGTAGTTTGTCTCTTCGCGGGCGTCTCTTGCTTTCTGACGCTGTACTTCCATCGCCTCTTTGAATCCCTCTTCGTCCACGGTGAATCCTTTTTCTTCCAGAATTTCAATCGTAAGATCAATCGGGAATCCATACGTATCATATAACTTAAATGTATTTTCGCCGGAAAGAACAGTCTTCTTCTCAGCTTCCATCTCAGCCATCATGTCATTTAAAATAGACAATCCCTGATCAATGGTCTTATTGAAATTTTCCTCTTCCGTAGCGATCAGTTTCAAAATATAATCTTTTTTATCTGCCAATTCCGGATAACCGTCTTTGGACTCGCGGATTACAACCTCACTCAATTTGGCAAGGAATGCACCTTTGATACCAAGCAATCTGCCATGGCGCGCTGCACGGCGAAGCAGACGGCGGAGAACATAACCACGTCCTTCATTGGATGGCATGATACCGTCAGAAACCATAAATGTTACCGAACGGATATGGTCTGTGATCACACGGATGGAAACATCTTTTTTGTATTCCGTCTCGTACTCTACATTGGCATATTTGCAGACTTCGTCGCGGATGGCTTTGATCGTATCTACGTCAAAAATGGAATCCACATCCTGCATTACGGTAGCCAGACGCTCCAATCCCATACCGGTATCAATGTTTTTATTTTCAAGTTCTTCATAGTTGCCATTTCCGTCATTATTGAACTGGGTAAATACGTTGTTCCAGATCTCGATATAACGGTCACAATCACAGCCTACCGTACATCCCGGTTTGCCACAGCCGTATTTTTCTCCACGGTCATAATAAATTTCCGAACAAGGACCACAAGGACCTGCACCATGCTCCCAGAAATTGTCTTCTTTTCCAAAGCGGAAGATACGGTCTTTGTCTACACCGATTTCTTTATTCCAAATGTTAAACGCCTCATCGTCATCCTGATAAACAGACGGATACAAACGGTCCGCAGGAATCTCCAATGTTTTTGTCAAAAATTCCCAAGACCAGGCAATGGCTTCATGTTTGAAATAATCTCCAAAAGAAAAGTTTCCAAGCATTTCAAAAAATGTACCATGACGGGCAGTCTTTCCTACATTTTCGATATCGCCGGTACGAATACATTTCTGACAGGTTGTCACGCGGCGTCTCGGTGGAATCTCCTGACCGGTAAAATATGGCTTCAATGGTGCCATACCGGCATTGATCAAGAGAAGACTCTTGTCATTTTGCGGAATCAACGAAAAGCTCTTCATCACAAGATGACCTTTGCTTTCAAAGAAATCCAGATACATTTTCCTAAGTTCATTCAATCCATATGGTTTCATGTGGGTCCTCCTTCTATGTCAATACATAATTATCAAAATAAAGACGTACGCAAAACGCACGTCTTTATTTTAGTCTTTTTCGTCTCTTTTGTCAATGTCTTTATGACTTTGCGAGTATCCCGTTTATTTCCGAATCTGCCCATTTCCCAAAATGATATATTTGGTGCTGGTAAGCGCCAAAAGTCCCATCGGTCCTCTGGCATGCAGTTTCTGAGTACTGATTCCTATTTCTGCGCCAAACCCAAACTCAAATCCATCGGTAAAACGTGTCGATGCATTCACATAAACCGCCGCTGCATCAATCTCATTTAAAAAGCGCATGGAACTTTCATAATCCTTTGTAATGATAGATTCTGAGTGTCCTGTATTATACTTATTAATATGCGCGATTGCCGCATCAATGTCCGGAACCACTTTCATGGAAATGATGCGGTCAAGATATTCCGTTCCATAATCTTCCTCGGTCGCAGGCACGATCTTCGCATCGTATTTTTGCGAGATTTCATCCCCGCGGATCTCAACATCATGAGCATACAATGCTTTGCAGATTTCCGGAATGGCTTTTTCCGCGATGGCTTCATGAATCACCAGGGATTCACAGGCATTGCAGACACCGAGACGCTGTGTCTTTGCATTTACAATGATATTGACCGCCATCTCAATATCTGCTGTCTCATCGACATAGACATGGCAGTTCCCGGTTCCCGTCTCAATGACCGGAACGGTACTCTTTTCCACTACCGTGCGAATCAAGCCTGCGCCTCCACGTGGGATAAGCAGGTCCATGTACTGGTTAAGACGCATAAATTCCTGTGCCGTCTCTCTGGAAGTATCTTCCAATACCTGAATGGCATCTGCCGGCAAACCGACTGCGTCAAGTGCCTCACGGATTACATTGCAGATTGCCAGATTCGAGTGGATCGCATCGCTGCCGCCGCGAAGGATGACTGCATTTCCTGTCTTAAAGCAGAGTGCAAATGCATCTGCTGTCACATTTGGACGGGATTCATAAATGATTCCGATGACTCCCATCGGCACACGTTTCTGTCCGATCTGCAGTCCGCTCGGTGTCGTTTTCATGGAAATCACTTCTCCTACCGGATCTGTCAAGGCAACGACCTGACGGATTCCCTCTGCCATTCCTCCAATCCGGTCTTCGGTCAGACGAAGCCGGTCAAGCAGTGCCTCCGACATATGATTTTTCTTTGCTTCTTCGATATCTTGATCATTTGCGGCTAATATGTACTCTGTTTTTGCAGTCAACGCTTTGGCAACCGCTGAGAGTCCTTTATTTTTTTCTGTTACCGTCATACGGTTCATAAGAACCGAAGCCTGCTTTGCTGCTGCGCCAATTTCATTTAATGTCATATCCGTGTTTCCTTTCTATGTTTGAATTATTTTCGCTGCATAATTTCTTTTTCTGTCACGATCACATCGGGTTTCACGTCACAGCGTTCCCCGGGGATCAAAATCATTTTTTGTTCGGAAAAGGCGGCAAAAACTGTCATAAAATCGATCATTTTCCATTCTGCCTCATGTGCATTCAGATAACGGTCATAATAACCGCCGCCATATCCCATCCGGTATCCTCGGGCATCGTAAGCCGTTCCGGGCATGATCATAAGCACTTTTTTCTGTTCTTCTTTTACCGTTTCAAAAGAAAACTCCGGTTCTTCCCCGGTTGGCTCCCATATTTTCTGATAACCACGTTTTAATTTCGAAAGATCTGTGATTTCAAAAAAACGTATCTGCTTTTCTTTCACATAGGTTTTTGGCAGATACAATTTCTTACCCTGCGTAAGTACCGCCCGATTTAGCGCATCAACTTCCACTTCCGAACGGAACGCATGGTATGACAGCACAATATCTGCCTCTTTAAACCAGTCTGCCTCCAAAATCTTTTTGGCAATTTCTTCCGATTTTTGTTGTCGGCTTTCTTCATCAATGGAATCTCTTGTTTCCACTGCTTTTTTTCTCACTTTTTCCTTACTTATCATTATTTTTCGTCCCTCACTTCAACCGCTTTTTTCGATCTGAGCGGATGGATACTTCCATCTTTTTCCTGAATCGACACATTGGCAAGGCTCGCACGCAGGTTATTTCTCACGGATTCAATGTACTCCGCACGCAGAAGTGCCTGCTCTTTCGCCTCTTCTTCTGTCAATGTTCCTGCTTTTTTCTTTTTATATAATTCATTGATTCTCGCAATCTTTTTTTCGTCCATAATCTCCTATCTCCGATTCAAATATTCTTTTAAGTGAAAATGTCTGGTGCGGTGTTCTTTAAATACCGTACCAATGTCTTTTCCCGCCATAAGAGTCAGGATATTTTCCATATTGTCTCCATTGATGATCGCCATATCGGCACCTGCATCATTGGCAATACCGGCTGCCGAGATCTTTGAACTCATACCGCCTGTACCAAACGACGTTGTGGGACCTTTCGCCATCTCGATCATTTCGTCGCTGATCCGTTCCACATAAGGGATGAGTTCTGCCTCCGGATTCCGGTTCGGATCATCGGTGTAAAGCCCGTCAATATCGCTGAGCAGTACAAGCATATCCGCTCCGGCGATTGCGGCAACGACAGCCGACAGGGTATCATTATCACCAAATTCGATCTCGTCGATCGCTACCGTATCGTTTTCATTTACGATCGGAATCGCGCCTAACGACAATAATTCCTCGAACGTATTGCGCGCATTGTGACGGCTCGTGTCATTTTCAATGGTAAATTTTGTCATAAGAATCTGTGCCGTATACTGATTGTATTCGGAAAATAATTTCTGGTATACGGTCATCAGACGACTCTGGCCGATCGCCGCACAAGCCTGTTTCAAACTTGTCGTATCGGGCCGCTTGGTAAGTCCAAGTGCCTTTCGTCCGACCGCGATCGCACCGGAAGATACCACGATAATATCTTTTCCCTGATTATGCAGATCCGTCAAAATACGCACAAATTTTTCCAGTTTCACAAGGTCAAGCCCCCCTGTCTCTTCGTGTGTGATCGTTGAACTTCCCACTTTAAATACAATTCGTTTTTTATCCTTAAATGCTTCTCTCATCATTCTTTCCTTTCTCTCGCGATCGCAAGTGCGACACGCAGACCATCCATCGCTGCCGACATGATTCCACCGGCATACCCGGCACCCTCTCCACATGGATAAAGTCCCTCGCAGACAGGCGACATAAAGGTATCTTCGCGCAATATGCGTACCGGCGATGATGTCCTGGTCTCTGTCCCCAGAAGCAGTGTGTCTCCATCATCAAATCCTTTGATCTTTCTGCCAAACTGCTTCATCCCTTCCATAATACCATTAGAAATCGCTGGGGGCAATATATTTTTCAAGTTTTCTTTTACAACTTCCCCTTTGGTACACGGATGAACTTTTCCAAATTCTTCCGTTTTTCGATTTGTGCAAAAATCTTCCAATCTTTGAACGGGAATTTTTCCTCTGCCAAGTTCAAATGTTTTCTTTTCCAATTCCCGCTGAAATTCGACCCCTGCCAGCACATCGTCTCCCGGATAATCCTCCGGTGTTACGGAAACCACGATCGCACTATTGGCATTTTCAGAATCTCTGCCATGATTGCTCATTCCATTTACGACCGTAAATCTCGGTTCCGAAGAAGCATTTACGACGTAACCGCCCGGGCACATACAAAAACTGTAAACTCCCCGGTCATCCGACGTTCTTCCCGTCAATTTATAATCTGCCGCCGGCAGACGATCGTCCAACGTTCCATATTGGCTCAGATTGATCGTATCCTGCCGATGTTCCACGCGCACTCCGACGGCAAACGGCTTTGCCTCCATCGGAATGTTCTGCTCTTTCAATGCCTGAAACGTATCTCGGGCACTATGACCGATGGCAAGAACGCAGGCATCGCAAGGGATTTCTTTTTGCTGCCCTGACTCGTCTTTTACAACGACTCCCTCTACCTTTCCATTTGCTTTCTTAATTTCCATAAATTGGGTATGAAAATAATACGTAACACCCAGTTCTTCCATCTCTTCCCGCATGGATTGAATTACTCCGCGAAGTTTATCCGTTCCAATATGCGGCTTTGCCTGATACCGGATTTCCTCCGGTGCCCCATGCGCAATAAACGTATCCAGAATGAATTTCCGCTTTCCCGTTTTATCTTTTACCCCGGTATTCAGCTTTCCATCTGAAAATGTACCGGCTCCGCCCTCTCCGAAGGAAACGTTGGTCTGGGGATCGAGTTCGCCACTCTTCCAAAAATGAGCCACTTTCTGCATCCGCTCCATCATCGGGCCACCGCGTTCGATCAAAATCGGCTTGTACCCGCAGGAAGCCAGAAAATAAGCACACAATAAGCCTGCAGGACCCGCACCAACGATAACAATCCGCTTCTCCGTCTCTTTCACTTGAAGTCCCGGGATTTCTTCTGCCAGCGAATGCTCCGCTTCATATTTTGACAAGTTCGCATTTTTCCGATTATGCTTTAAAATCTCACCTTCGCTTTTCACGGAAAATGCAACCGTGTAATTGCAAAAAATATCCGGTTTCTTCCTCGCATCTATGCTCTTTTTGACAATTTGCAGATCGGTTATTTCTTCCGGTCTGATATGTAATTTTGCCGCCAGTTTTTTTTGTATTTCTTTTTTATTATCTTTGCGATAATCAATTTTACATTGTCGATACTGTAACATTTTATGCCTCCTGATCTGCCGTGATCTGACGGGCACACAGGTAACCTGTCGCCCATGCAAAATGCAGATTATATCCTCCACAAATTCCATCTACATCAAGCAATTCCCCGGTCAGATACAAATTTTCCACTTTTTTCGATTCCATCGACGGAATATCTACTTCGGACAGCGGCACACCGCCCGCCGTCACCTGTGCGCGTTCCATCCCAAATGTATCTGTAATCTTTACCGGATACTGCTTTAATAACTCGGCTAAATTTTTCTTTTTTTCCAATACCTTTACCCATTTTTTGTGAACAATGCCCTGCAAATACTCACTTCCATATTTTTTCATCCATTGTTCCACTTTTTCATTGTCCCAGTCAGGCAGAAAATCCAGTTCACAGATCACCTGACTGCCTGCATCCAAGGCCGCAGCCGCCTGCGAGCAAAGTTGAAATACCGGTATTCCGGAAATTCCATCCTTGACAATCTGAATCTCTCCCCGCTCGTCTGCCACCTTTTTCCCATCGATCCAAAGAGAAACTTCTCCCGGCATCCGCACTCCGGCAAGCATCTCCCACTCGGCACCTTCGGCCTTTAATCCCGTCGTTTACAAAAAGGATGGCGACGGGCGCGTCAAGCGCCGCTCGATAGAAGAGGCGAAAAAGCTCATGGCCGAAGCTGGCTATCCGGACGGACGGGATGCCCAAACAGGACGCCCATTGGTGTTGAATTTCGATTGGCAGGGAACGAGTGCCGGCTCCAAGTCGTTTTTGGACTGGACGGCGCGGCAGTTTGCCAAGATCGGTATTCAGCTTGAGATTCGAGCCACCGACTACAACCGTTTCCAGGATAAGATGGCCAAGGGATCGGCGCAGATTTACTACTGGGGGTGGCTAGCGGACTATCCGGACGCTGAAAACTTCTTCACGCTTTTGTACGGTCCCAACAGCAAAGCCGTCAACGGCGCGGGAGAAAACGCAAGCAACTATCAAAACGCACGGTTTGACGCATTGTTCGAGTCGCTTCGCAATCTTGAAAACGGTCCGCGCAAGGCCGAGGTGATCGACGAAATGATCCGTATCGTGCAGGAGGATGCTCCCTGGAGTTTCGGCTACTTTCCCACTTCGGCAGCAGCGCTTCATCATTGGGTGAAAAACGCCAAGCCCACTCAAATGATTCGTAACAATGTGCAGTACATCCGCATCGACAGTAAGGAGCGTATGGCGCAGATTCAAGCGTGGAATTCGCCCGTTGTCTGGCCTGTAATTCTGATTCTGGCGGCTATTTCGGCGCTTGTTTGGTTTGTGCGGCGACATCTGATCAAACGCAGTCTGCAGCGCGGAATTCATAGGGAGGATCGTGCATGATCGGCTACATCCTTCGACGCATCGCCTACGGCTTTTTGATTTTGCTGGGCGTCAACGCGCTCACTTTCGCTCTCTTTTTTGCCGTCAACACGCCCGACGACATGGCGCGTTTGGCCATCGGCGGGCGCTACGTCACGCCCGAAGCGATCGAAAACTGGAAGACGGCGCACGGCTACGATTTGCCGCTTGTCTATAACGACGAGGCCCAGGGCATCGAAAAGATTACCAAGACCGTTTTTTACACGCGATCGGCTCCGCTTTTGACGGGCGATCTGGGACTGTCGGATGCCGGTCGAAGCATCAATCGGGAAATTGCCGAACGCGTAGGCCCGTCGCTGGCACTTGCCGTACCCACATTTGTGCTGGGCGTTTTCGTGATGCTCGTCTTCTCCCTTATGGTGGTGCTGGTGCGACGTACCAAACTTGAGTGGGCGGCGGTGGCCTTTGCGGTCACGGTGATGAGCGTTTCGAGCCTTTTTTACATCATTCTCGGACAGTGGCTTTTTGCCAAAACGCTCAGGCTTGTGCCCGTGTCTGGTTTTATGGACGGCTGGCGCATGGCGGTCTTTTTGATTCTTCCGGTGGCTATCGGCATCTTCTCGCGACTGGGCAGCGACACTTTGCTGTATCGCGCCATGTTCCTTGAGGAAGTTGGCAAAGATTACGTCAGAACAGCCCGCGCCAAGGGGGCGTCGCACGCCCGCGTCATGTTCGTGCATGTGCTCAGAAACGCGATGCTGCCGATTTTGACGAGTACCGTGGCAGTGTTTCCGATGCTTTTCATGGGAAGCCTCATCATGGAGAGCTTTTTCGGCATTCCGGGGCTGGGCTCATACACGATCGATGCCATCAATGCGCAGGACTTTTCCATTGTCCGCGCCATGGTTTTTTTGGGTACCGCGGCTTATGTGCTGGGGCTGCTGTTGACGGACATTGCCTACACGATTGCCGATCCGCGCATTCGATTGAAATAAGACATGTTTGACGTGAAGTTTGTTTTTCTCTGGACGGACGCCGTGTTGTGGCTCTTGGTGCTGGGCCTCATCGGCTACGTTGTTTACGTGCTGCGAACAGAGGAGCTTGCTCGCAAGTGGCGCAAGGTTCTCAACAATAAAACCGCGGTGGCAGCCGCGGCAGTTCTTTCGGTTTTCTTTGCGGCGGCCTTAGCCG
>ENA-OURQ01003306-OURQ01003306.1-human-gut-metagenome-genome-assembly--contig:-NODE-3306-length-10995-cov-8.294516_pt1 | contig 10995 bp, 10 predicted proteins | sample MGYA00242105_ERZ508999 | MGnify/ENA primary metagenome ERZ508999 (study PRJEB26280, sample SAMEA2338771) | human gut metagenome | biome: human gut; feature: human-associated habitat; material: faeces...
AAGACGAAAGGCGATGGAGATTTTAGTCTCCATCGCCTTTCATTATTCTACTAATCATCATTTCAGCATTACTCACGTAGACTGGTGCAATCCGAAATATTTCTTCATAAAATAGATATAAAGAAAACAAAGCAAAAGAATTATACCTGCCAAATACCAATAACCATAACCCAAGCACGTTATATATCCTACGATTATGATTGCCTGCACTGCCATGTAAAAAGAAGAAACCATTACATGAGGAACTTTCAGTTCATTCGCCATTATCTGATACAGATGTTTGCGATGCGGCAAGCCGATATTCTCATGAAGCATCAGACGGTGGATGATAGTCAGAACACTGTCTACACCGTAAACGGACAAAAGGACTATCCAGCTGAAATCTTCTGTTTCAATGATAAGCCTGCCTATCAGGAAAAGAAGGATAAAAGCAATACTCACGGAACCCACATCACCGGCAAAGCATTTGGCACGCTTGCGGAAATTGAAGAAGCAGAAGACAAGGACGGAACAGATAACGGTATAGATGAAATCCGCTTCCACAAAAGTCACCACCTCTTTATTGATATAGGCCAACGCAGCAAGAACAACCAGAGAATAACCGCCGGTTATGCCGTTAATGCCATCCATAAAGTTGTAGGCATTGATGATGCCCGTACAAACGATCAATGCAATGAGTATCCACCACCACGACAAGGAGAATAATCCCCACTGATAAAACATCAACGCCATAGCCGAGAAATGAAAAAGCAGCCTTGTTATTTGTTTGGTGGGTTTTATATCATCCGCAAAACTGATAAACGTCACCAAAGTCAATGCCAGCATAAACCAAGAGTACTCAAAACCACTCGCCAGAAAATAAGCCAATGCACCGAAGTAGAAGATAATTCCCCCACCCCTTAAAGTCACTTTCGTATGAGAACTCCGCTCATTAGGCTTGTCAATGATATTGCACTTATCTGCTATCTTAAAATAAAAAAGTTCTGCCAGAAATAGCAGAACCAAGACTATCAAATAATACATCTTAAGTAAGAAATTAGAACCTGTTCATGTTATTAGCATCCGTCATGCAGAGCATAGCGAAGCATCTACTCTCTTTATGGACATGCAACAAACACAGTATATAATAGTTAAACATGAGTAACAAACGACTTTATCGTTTTCACTATTCCCTCTTCCGCCTTCACCGGCATTTTGTCAAAGCCAAGGGCAGCCTTTATCTTCGCATTACTCACCACATAATTCTCCGTCAACTTCTGCAAGCGTTCCGTATTCAAAGGCAGATGAAGCAAAGTTCCAAGGCGGGCACAAAACTCCATCATCCGCTTATTCATCCTCCAGATATGCGGCTCGTGCCCCAAAGCCACACACATCAAAGATATCAGCTCATTTGTGGACAAGGCTTCATCATCTCCCATATGATAAATGCCACTCGCCGCGTTTTTCACTAGCAATCCTTCCACCACATAGCAAAGATTGTCAATCGAAGTAAATGAGCGTCTGTTCTCAAAACTTCCCAACGGCCAAGGAATACCTTTCTTCACTACATTGTAAAGCAGATTCAAGTTTCCCTTATTGCCCGGACCATGAATCATGCAGGGACGCAAGATGTACACCTGCTTGCCATCAGCCACCTTCAATTCTTCCCTCTTTTTTAGTTTCGAGAGAAGGTATTCTTCCGCCCTTATCTTGCTTTCTCCATAAGGCCCTACCGGAGCCGGTATCACGTCCTCAGTCAGTATATCTCCGAATACACTGTCAGCAGCAGCTTTCACCGAACTGAAGAATACAAACTTCTTTGCAGACGATTCCAGAAAGAAATCAAATATCTTCTGCGTCAATCCGGTATTGATATCAAAATATACCTGAGCGGCAGACTGATTCTTCGTATCATGCGCCTTGCCTGCCAGATGGATAATGGCATCAAAATGGGGAAGATTCTGCATCAGGAAAGAAATAGTCTCAATATCCTTCCAAGAAAAAGTCTTTATTACTCCTTCCTTTTCGGGAGTAACAATATCTAATCCATAAAGGTTATGACATTCCTTTAGGGCAATAACAAGATTGGAGCCCACAAAGCCGTGGATTCCAGTGATAAGTATGTTCATGAAAAATTCTATAAAATATATAGGTCGAAAAAGTGATTACCGGTTAAGGGCAAAGCCTTTATATGAAGGCGAAGGCAGTTCAATAATTCCTTGCCGGAAATAGCACATGAGATATCCCTATTTACTCTCTCATTTTACGGGGATTCATGCGATTCATCAGCCTTTGAAAATAAACATTTAAAGGATATGGCAATAAAGAACGGACAAAGGGAATACAAACTCCAATATATGCAATAAAAGACAAATGAAGTTTTCTACAGCCGCGCAAACCGGTTTTCATTCTATACCAACCTACTTCTATACTGTTTTTTCTCACACTTTCAGCAAAGAAACGATAATACAACAATGGTTCCGAAATATTGGCGAAATGCAATCCCTTTTCTGCACACCTGAACCATAAATCATAATCATCCTGACGCGGACCGGCATCAGGGTTATAGCCCCCTACTGATAAGATAGTATTTTTTCGATACATCACAGTAGGATGATTCATCGGACAAGTCCAGACCAGACGAACAATATCTTCATGCGTAACCGGGACCTTTATAACCTCTTCGAGATTGTTTCCACATTCGTCAATTTTAGTTGCATAGGCCCCCACAATATCTATCGTAGGATATGACTGCAAAAAAAGAACTTGTTTTTCAAAACGATATGGATAGCAAATATCATCTGTATCCATACGGGCCACAAACTCATAACTACAATGCTTTAAGCCTATATTAAGTGCCTTGCTTAATCCTAAATTATCAGGTAAAGGAATAACTTTAAGCAAATTAGTATCATAAGAAGATAGAACGTTTTCCAATTCAGCAGTGAGAGGTCCATCCTTAACCAATATGATTTCAGAAGGAGGAAGCGTTTGATTCAGTACACTATCAAGTGCAGACTTCAGATAAATCGGTCTTTCTTTATAATAGACCGAAATTAATACAGAATAGTTGGGTGACATTTATATAAGATGAATTATTTAAGGCTTCATAGCTACTCTTAGCCCTTCTGCCATAATTCTACATAAGACAAAATCATAGCCTTTTGAGAAAACTTTTCTTCGTAAATCATTCTTGAACTTTCTCCCATTTTTGTCAAATCTGGCTTGTCAATCAATATCTTTTCAAACAACTCAGAGAGTTGTCGATCATCTGCATCTACCAAATAGCCAGAAATTCCTTCGACAATCATTTCCGGAATACCTGCTATACGGGTAGATATAATGGGCAAACCACAACGCATAGCTTCAATAATTGATATTGGCAATCCTTCGTCTTTAGAAAACAATATAAAAACATCCGAGTTAGTCAAATAGTCATTTACTTGGTTTGAGTTGCCCGCAAAATAAATATCAGCTGAAAGTGTAGCTGCTACTTTTTCCAAAGTATTACGCGAAGGACCATCTCCGACAAAAGTCACAGAAAAAGATTTCTGCTGTTCAGAGGTCAATTTAGATAGTGCATGAAGTATGCCTATTTGATTTTTACGATTACACAATGTTCCTACGCATACCAACCTAGCCTGATTAGTTGAAGATATACACTTACTTCTATCTTCAATATCAGGAATGCCATTATAAACAAATGAAGTCTTTTGCGAAGATATGTCAGGGTAAAGATGACAAAAATTCCGACGCGGGAAATCGGCTACAAAATTTACCTTATCCACTCTATTCAGTACAACATCCTCTATCCTACGTTTCATAAAACCAAAAATCCAAGAACGAAACAAAGGATAATACTCTTCATGCATTGACCATAAAGAGCCATTACTATGCAGCGTCAAATACACAGAGCTTTTATTGTTTCTTTTACGCTTCAGATAGTAATAGCAAGTAAACAAGTCTTGGAAATGAAAGATGTCTGGTTGTTCACTGCCCTTACTTTCCTCAAAAGCTTTCAATATCCGTTTGGAGTTTGCTAGTCCAGAAAAGTAAATCATAATATAGGTCATGAGATGGCTATATTTAGCATATCTCATCAATCTATCTTTCAGTGATGCCCTCTTTTTTATCTTTTCATCATCAGAGAATTTTCTTACCTCGCCATAAACATCGTCAAGCGTAAAGACTGAAAGCCTCACCCCTTGATCAGCAAAGTCGTTGGCACATTTTTTTAATCCAAGTACAAATCGTGCCGCCCCATTAGGTGCATTAATCCATCCAGGAAATATAATTTTCACCTTTTTCATTCTATTTTCAATTTTATCTATCAATCGAAGAAGCTTTTACATTATTTATTGTTTAATAAAAGGGAACGCATCTCTTCCTTACTTTTTACGCAGTCAAAGCCCCAATACTTGTGCGAAAGAATTTGTTGTTTTATTTGTGCTTGAGGCGAATTACTTTCGAAAGCTTTCCACAAATCATGCCATAAAGGCTCTACCTCATCCAACGTTTGAGCAGGATTGATAATAAGGTGAGGCTTATTGAGATAAATGCAATAGCCCGTATGCGTACCAATACTGTTTGAACAAGTATAGTCGGCCAGCGAAATAATGGTTTTCAATCGATTCAAGAAGTTTATATCCAATTGGTGTCCGGCAGTAGTCACTTTAAATCCGGCTTTTGCATACAAATCACCAACCCCCTTTTTGTACTCATCCAAATAATACATATTCACAATTACTGTATCAAACCCATGCTGCTTTTTAAACTTCAGTAATTCATCAATCATGCTATGTACTTTATATTCCAAACCACCTTCACAACAAGTATGCGTAGGAAAAAAGAGCAGCGTTCTACCCAATTCTCTCTTTAGCAACTCCATTTCCTCATGGTCCACCATGCACTCGGCATAATGTATATAGGGCCCAATAGACACCACTGGTTTGTGAACACTTTCAAGCCCTTTCACCCGTATATCACTGAAAGTCATGATACGCTTTGTAGTTTTACATCGAGCTGCCATAGGCACATAATCATCAACATAAAGACCATGCTCTATAGACCAATCAAATTTATCCACACCTGCATATTGTTTCAAAGCATAGGCCTGACCATAGAAGTTAGAATCCTTAATGGTTTCAATAGGACAAAAGGGTATAGGCTTCACCAGTTCTTTGTATTCAAAGATACTCATCGCCTTTCGACGATTTATCTCTTTCCAAAACTTCTTCTTATTTTTCACATAATAATAAGTATTGTAAAACGACAGTAAGAAGAATGATTCCTTAAGCATTGAAACTAAAAAAGAACGAAACAGTGTTTTCATGTATCAACAAATTACATTAAAAAAATGGTCGTAAAAGGAATATAATTACCTGAATCCTTAAAAATTTCCTGACTAAACATCAAGATACCATATAGCAAGACAATTGCCACGCATAAAAAACGCCATCTATTTACATGAACTAAATTTACTATTGATGGAATAATAAAAATATTTGCCATATAGCAAGTACTCGCTATGCGCTGTGATATAGCACCAAAAGAATTGAAGAGCAGGAAAAAAACAATACCCACAAACAATATATTATAGAGGAATATTTTTTTTCTATCTGAAAACAACAGATACGAAGCACCGAATATGGCGATATTAAAGAACATACCCATTGTTAAAGACGTCTCGTTCAATTCTCCCGAATGCCCTCCATTGAGATAAAAAAACAGCCTATTATCCATACCAATCATTGAGAAAAGTAATGCATCAAATAATGAAATGACAGTATCTGGATGTAGAGCTACAAAAAAAGAAAGTACTAAAATACAGACGTATATATATGTCGGATATTTTTTAGAGCTAATCAGTAGTATGGGTAAAAAGAAAAGGCTCAAAACATGAAACATTGCACCAACAACAAGGGAAACAACAGCCTTTTTCTTCTCATTTTCCAGCCATAAGAAACATCCTTTCCATACAAAGGTTACCATTACTCCATGACGAACCAAATTAAAATTAAAAGATAAAAAGAACAGAAATATATACAAGACGATTGACAAAGGTACATTATCTGAAAAATAAAAAATAGTCCTTCTTAGATTATACACAATAATCGAAAATAATATCAATGATAATATTTCAAATGGAGCACCTATAGAACGCAGTAAAGAAGATAATATCACATAACCTGGTTCTACAAAAAAGTCCTCGGCTGTCAATTTGGATACTGAATGAATCCTATTATAATAATCCTTATAACTGAGATAGTCAGCTCCCACATCATATCTAAACACCACCATTGCAAAAAGCAAGAGAATGCATATCGAAATAAAGTAGAAACCAATGTTTTTCAATCTACAATCTTGGCTCAACAAAGCTCCTATAATTCCTACCAACAATAGGAAAAAATAAATTTCCATTATTTCAATAATATCCGTTGTTTCATTATTTAAATTTTCTTCCAATGAAAAACATCTCTGTGATTGCAAGGGAGAAAAGGAGCTATATCCACATCAATATAATAATCCCACGGAATAAAACAATTGTGTCTGATGATTCCGGTTAAAGAATTCTTCTCTATTATCAAATATCAAAAAAATATTTTATTAGCAATTTTATTCTTCCTTTTAGTGATAAGTGCTTCATAGAAACAAAAGAGTGAACACGATTGTGATAATAATCGATATCAAAAAGTGGAGACTCTTGATACATGTACCACCAGTCTTCATGCCTATAACACAGCCCATTCCACGGCTTCACAGGACCTGTATAATGCGTTACGCCATGACGCATAGCCTCTTCCATTTCTCGTTCATCAACATGGTTAAAACTGTTCACAGCATGCGTAGCAAATGCTTGATAGTGTTGTTTTGTGAAATTGTATTTTACGGGCAACAAATATTTCTTTGTATCACAACTCAAATTGATTATATCCTGATCTTGATATAGAAAATTTCTTTTGCCCAATTTTATCCATTCCAAGTCTATCTTGTCCTCTCTTATTTTCTTGCAATTCAAGATAAGAAAACCCGCATTTATGTAATCAGAATCTGTACATCCCAACTCTATACCATAATTATTGCTTTTTTCATTCTCTATATACGCTCTCACACCAGCAATGTAATAGTTACTCAAATCAACATCTTCATATATCTCATTTAAAGAACATTTAAATATGATATCAACATCAGAGTAAATTATTTTATCATATATAGGTATCAGTTTAGGTATCAGTAACCTATAATAAGTAGCTTTTGTGATACCTCTAACTTCGTAAGCATCGGAAATTTCATTATTAGATTCTATAAAATGTATATCCAGGCAGTGAGGGTTATTCTTAAGCTGCACCCAGCCCTTCAGCGCCTCCATCTTTTTCCCATAATCGGTAATGATATATATATCATATTGAGTTTCCTGCCCACACGACGATAACAAAGAATATATGCATACACCTGTCTGTATAATGAGATTTTCATCTGTGGCAAATACTATAGGAATTGTTGTCATAATATAGATAGTTTATTTTTAAATGAAACAATTGTTTATTTTTTTTGTATATAAGAGAGTAAATATCCAATCTCTTTCACTCTGAATAGATAGCTCAGCAAAGCATACGTGGCTAGACCCACCAACACACCGCCTACCAACTGCACATAGACGTTGGTAACCATCAGCAAGAAAAGAGAAACCACCCCACCCATAGCTGCCGTAAGCAAAAACGCAGGTAAAAGGGCTCGTATCTGTTGTCCGAATCCCGTAGTTATCACTTTTTTTGTGTAATAAACACCAATCACCATATCCAACAGATTATAGAATACTAATCCCCAGCAAAGTACTTTAACCCCAAAAGGCATGGTGACTATCAAGATAGCTATTGCAGCTATCTTTTTTATCACCTCTTCTCGCAAAAAGTAGTCTGAACGTCCCCTTACGTTCAACATCTGATTGTTTACCACCATTACAGGATACCACATATAGGCTACACAAAGTGTGAAGATTAGAGGAGCTATAGGAATCCATTTTTCTGTGAGCAACACCAACACTAGCGGACGCGAGAGAACACCTATCCCCACCGATAGCGGAAAAATGATGTAACAGCTCATGCGCAAGTATTGAAGAAAAGATTGAGAGAGCCTCTCCGCGTCATGCTGCATTTCGCATTGCAAAGGGTAGATAACTCTTGTGATAATACCGGAAATAGTCTGCGATGGGAATTGAGCTATAGACAAACTTCTATTATAGAAGCCAACATCCGCCGCCGAATAACTGCGTCCTATAACCAATGTGTAGAGATTGAGATAGATAGTGTGCAACAAGCCCGACAACATCAGTTTGGAACCAAATGAGAAGAGCAATCTGAAAGAGCGCCACGAAAAACACCAACCGGGCATCCAGCGTGAAAACACCCAAATGAACAATGTGTTTAGTATGGAGCCCAGCAATCCCTGCATCACTAGTGCCCACACACCAAAGCCTTTATAAGCCATAATCAAGCCGCAAACACCACTCAGCACCACCGAGAAAAAGGAAACCTGAGCTTGTATCTTGAAGTCCATCTGAATGGTTAATTTTGCTCTCTGTACGATGGAGAAGGCAGAGATTACAATGTTCAGCCCCACCCATCGAGTGATAATCTTCAGTAGCGGCTCGTTATAAAAAGCTGCTATGCAAGGGGCAATTCCGAACAACAATAGATATACCATGACAGCCACCACAATATTGAAATAGAACACCGTAGAAAAATCAATCTCCGTCCTATCCTTTTTCTGTATCAACGCATTACTAAAACCACTATCAATGAACCATTGTGCCAACGACATAAATATGCCCAGCATCGCAATCAGCCCATATTCCGAGGGAGCCACCAAACGGGAAATAACAATGGTCAATACAAACTGTACACCTTGCATCGAGAAGCGTTCTATCGCACTCCATGCCACGCCCTTTACAGCCTGTGTCTTCATTGACTCTGCCATACAATCTTACTCACAATTTACAATTTTGAAGTTTGTATCTATTTTTGCTTTATAATTTATAAAGGGAATACCTGAATAATACCCTAGGTAATTAAAACACACGCTTCATAATCAGTTTACAGATATTAGTTTCAAAGATACTGAGTGCAGGCAAGCACTCGCTACACGCATATAGCACCTTCTTTATCAACATTTACCCATAAAATAGTGTTCAATTCTTTGTAGGAGATTTAGCTTTTCTTTGTCACATTTTCGCTCCAAACCGAACAAAAAATCCAAGTAATCAGTGAAGACTAATCTTGTCTTTTCACCGCCCAATTCTATATATTTCAAAGAATTGTACTCTTGTATGTAACAAACAAACTTCAATATTTATAATTCTTCGTCATACAAAAACTCACTCTCTTCTCCTCACCCTCAGCCATTCATCCAGCCACCCATTAACCACCCGCCTGATTTCCTCATCATCCAAATCCCTGAAATAGTAGAAAATCAGCGACAAATAGGCGCTTAGTCTTGCATCGAGCCCTTTTTTATATGGATATACGTTTTGGTACTGATATGAGCTTCCAAAGCAAGTTCCGCGATAGTAATCTTTCTCATTTTACGTAAAGTTTCGATAAAAGTACCCAATGAAGAGTGCATACAGTTTTCATTCATGTCTATTTTCGGTTATGTGAATTGTATAATAGTTTCTATAATGTTATAGATTGTTATTTATGCTTTAGCCGACTTAAAATATTTTCCATATACGGAAAAGATTTGGTGAAAAAGGTTACCTAACTTTGCATGAAATATTTAAAGAAAAATACAATGGAAAACACTCTTAAAATGTCGCTATTCATGCCGCCCATCTCACCCGTAAAGGATGCAGCGACCGGAAAAACCGTGAAAAGCGCCACGCTGACTCCACTGCGGACTATGAATCTCGACGAAGTATACCAACTCATCACCTCCAATGAACGCCTTGCCACACTGACACTTGCCGTAAGAGATGCCGCACTGCAAGGCGACGAAACTGCCTGCCGACGCCTGAAGCAGCAAACACTGCCCTACGTCACTCCCTGCGGAGTCTTTACCCGCCGACGGAGCGACTGCCTGATGGAGCCGTCCGGACTGGTGGTGGTGGACATCGACCACCTCGAATCGGCCGAGGAAGCCGAAAATCTGAAACAACAGCTATTTGCAGACTCATATCTGCGTCCCGCACTGGTGTTCGTCAGTCCCACCGGACGGGGCGTGAAAGCCTTCGTGCCCTATGCCTCCGGGCAAACGGCCTCCGAAGGAATTGGCTGGGCTATGAGCTACGTGCACTGCATGTACGATGCCGATTACCGGCAGCCCGGAAAGGGTGTGGATACATCGGGCAAAGACCCCGTGCGGGCCTGCTTCCTCTGCCACGACCCAGGGGCGCTGCTCAGAATCAATGAATAATCAAAGGATTTTCTGTCTCAACTACCACCCCGTCCTTCGGGCACCCACCCCCTCCGGCTCCCCCGTTATCGGGAGAGAGCAACCTCCGACTGGAGGAGGGGAATTGAGATAGTACTTTTAACTCATAACACTTCTGAAAAAACTCATAACACTTCCGAAACAAACAAAAGTCTTATATCGAACTCAGGTTAATGTATAGTCTGTCATGCAGAACGTAGTGAAGCATCTCTTCTCCTATTCACAAAGAGAGGAGATTCTTCGGGCTAAAGCCCTCTGAATGACTATAAATTATAAACTATAAATCATAAATTCCAATGGAATCAATCTCATCACTGCATCTTCTGGCCGAAGCCGTCAGAAGTATGGGAGCCGACATTGCTCCCACTTATCAAGAGTATATCCAACTGGCCTTTGCCATTGCCAACGACTGCGGCGAAGCAGGCCGTCCTGATTTTCTGGCTCTGTGCAGCCCGTCTCCGAAGTACGACCCGCAAGCGGCCGACAAGCTCTTCAGCAATGCACTGAAGACCGGACGCAACGACGTGCACATAGGCTCCGTATTCCACCTGGCCGAGCTTTGCGGCGTAAAGGTACATCCGGAAACTC
>ENA-OURQ01003310-OURQ01003310.1-human-gut-metagenome-genome-assembly--contig:-NODE-3310-length-10982-cov-3.265581_pt1 | contig 10982 bp, 9 predicted proteins | sample MGYA00242105_ERZ508999 | MGnify/ENA primary metagenome ERZ508999 (study PRJEB26280, sample SAMEA2338771) | human gut metagenome | biome: human gut; feature: human-associated habitat; material: faeces...
GAATTTTCGAGAATCGTATGTGTTTCACTGTTTAGTTATCAAGGTTGTCTGTCTTGCGACAGCTTGTTTACTTTATCACATCTCTTTTTCTTTGTCAAGAACTTTTTTCAAGTTTTTTTCAAAGTTTTTCGAACTCTTCCGCATTTCGGAACTGTTCTTCTGATCTGTGATTGTCGGCTCTGTTCAAGCGACTTGATTACTTTAACATATTCGTTTTAAGTTGTCAAGCACTTTTTTTAATTTCTTTTTTCTTTCAGAAATCATCTCAAATTGTCTATTTTCAAGAAACAATTATTTCCGACAGCTCAACTAATATAACACCGAAAGCAGCCCCTGTCAACAGTTAATTTCATAATTTGACAAACTTTTTTATTTCCACCTTAGAGCATGTTTCAAACACACTCCACGATCCACCCAGTCCACATCAGACATTCATCCCATCTGACACCTGGATTCCATCCCTCAGCGCCATGTACAGGAATTGTTAATACACTGACAACCATCGCTATGCCTAATAATATTTCTGATCTCTCAACTGAAAAGCAGACAACCGGATTATAATTCCAGTTGTCTGCTTTGTATTAATCAACCTTTCAGTCTGCACACCATATCCCACAGTGCTTTTGCAGAGTTAAAATTCTCCGGGATAATATCTGCCGGAGTGATAGTAATATCATAAGTATCCTGCAGTTCACTTACAATAGACAGGATTGCAAAGGAATCAAGAATTCCATCATCAATCAAAGTATCACAGTTTTCAAAATCTGCATCCGGCTGGATCTCTTCCAGTAATTCAATTAATTCTTCCATTTTTTCATATCTCCTTATTTTTTGTTTTTTCAGCAATTCCATTATTTTTCGGTATTGCCATGGTCTTTTATTTCTCTGAATTTAAAAGATCTGTATGTACACCATCCCGCACCATGCGCAGTCCCTCTCCCTCTGTCCAGAAATAGATTCTCGGAAGAGGACGGCTCAGGAATAAATAGATTCCTTCTGTAACGGAATAAGCACCTACCCGTTCAAATACCAGTATATCATGAAGCTGCGGTTTGTGAAGTGGAAATCGCTTTACGACCACATCGCTGACCGTGCAGAGTGCACCGCAAAGATTCCAGGATTCTTCTTCTCCCCCTGTCTTCTCATTTCCTTCTGTATCAAGCTGTGTACAGTACGGCTGTTTCATTGCCATCGCCTGTCCATAATAATTCAGATGATTGATACCGCCGTCCATGATCACATACGGCTGTTCTTTATTCACCTTCATATCCACGATTGATGTCACATAATATCCACAGGCTGCTGCCAGAAATCTTCCCATCTCAAGAACAACCTTACCCTTGAAATTAAGACTTTCCAGAAGTGCTCTGAACTCACTCAGAATATTCTCCACGTCCTCGCTCTTATCCTTCTTAAAATATGGGACAAAAAATCCCGGACCATACTCAAGCACCTGTGCTTCAAATCCACTCTCAGATTTCAGCTCCCCGATAAATTCATCCAGATGCTCCAGCTCTGTTTTCATCTGACTGAGATCTTTCTTCTGAGTTCCGGAATAGAACTGAAGTCCCTCTATCTCAACCCCCGGATAATCTGTTCTGTCAGAAATGATTTTCCTGATATCTGCTTCATCTACGCCAAACTGATTTCCGCTTGTCACGCGGATCAACACCGTAATCTTCATGCCAAGTCTCACTGCAGTATCATTCAGAATCTGTAAATGCTGCAAAGACTCTACAGTATACACTCCCTTTCCTCCATATGTAGAAAGTACATATTCCATATCTTCAGGGTTCTTATACACACCCGAAAGAACAATTCTCTCCATCGGCACACCAACACGCTCACAAATTCGAAATTCACCCGGTGAGCACACTTCAAATGTAGGAAGCACATCCATCATGGGTCCTGTAAGAAAAGGGTTTGCTTTCATAGCATAACATAACTGTGCGCTCTCTCCAAGACAGCTCTGCACTTTTTTTACAAATTCCTTCATCTTATCCAGGTCAAAAACATAAGCTGGAGTTGGAGTATGTTCTTTCTCGATCAGTTCTTTTATAAATCCATAGGAACTCATTTCTTTTCCTCCTGATACATAGCTGTAAGAGCTTTTCTGTCAATCTTTCCATTCTTTGTAAGAGGCATGCTCTCCACCTGGCGGAATACATTCGGAACCATAAAAGCAGGTACATACTGCCCCAACGCTTTTGCCAGCGGTCTTCTCTCAATATCTCCTTCATAAAAAGCTACGATTTTGCTTTTAACTGTATCAAAAATACAGCAGCTTCTCACAATCTCCGGAACCTTATCCATAGCAGCCTCGATTTCTCCAAGCTCAATACGATGTCCCATATGCTTAATCTGGAAATCCTTACGTGTTGCAAAGCACAACTCACCACGTTCATTATAATAAGCAAGATCACCGGTTCTGTACATTGGCTCCAGATATCTGTCATTCAGTGGATTCTGAACAAAAACCTTCGCAGTCTGTTCTCTGTTTTTGTAATATCCCAGTGCAAGTGCACTTCCGGTTACGCAGAGTTCACCATTTTTATTTTTCTCTGTGATCAGCTTGTCTTCTTCATCCAGAAGGAATACTTTTTCATTTGGAAATGCCTTGCCCATAGGAAGTACATCTCCAGGCTGGAACTCCCTGTCTACAATATAATACGTACAATTACATGTGATCTCAGTTGGTCCATAAATATTTACATACATAACATCCGGCAGATATTTTCTCCAGATATTCAGATGTTTCACAGGCATAGCCTCTCCTGAGAAAAGAATCTTCTTAATCTTATCCGGAACTTTATATTCAAATCCGTTCAAAGTTGAAATAATACACAACGCAGATACCGCCCACACCAGCGTGGTCACTTCCCTCTCGATCAGATAGTCAATCAACTTCATCGGGAAAGAGAATAGCTGCTTCGGAATAATTTGGACAGTTGCTCCTGTCTTCAGTCCGGAATAAATATCTTTAACAGATACATCAAAATCCCAGGGTGCCTGATTTCCCATCACATCTTTATCTGTAATATCAAAAAGCTCTGTAAAACAATCAATAAAATCAAGCACTGAACGATGACCTACCACAACTCCCTTGGGAACTCCTGTTGACCCGGAAGTAAAAATTCCATACAGCGGATCCACATCCAATGCCTGTTCTCTGATCTCATTCAGCACAGCTTCATTCTCCTGCTCATCAGCAAGATCCGGAGCCATCAGAACCTTTCCTTTGAACTCCAGTTTCTCCAAATCCTTCAGATATTTCTCAGATGTAACGATCACATCACTGTCCAAAATTCCAAGAATCTGCTGAAGTCTGCTCGCCGGCTGTTTTGTATCCATCAGTACATAAAAACATCCTGCATAAACAGCACCCATGAAAACTCCGATGGTTTCTACGCTCTTCTCCATAAATACAGGCACCGGATTTCTCGGTGTAAAATACTTTGCAATAGCTGTTCCTATTCTGCGTGCAGTCTGCTCCAGTTCTTTAAATGTGCAGGATGTATGTTCATCTGCAAAAGCTGTCTTATCCGGATATTTCCGTGCGGATTCTTCAAGATATTCCAGAATACTTGTCTTCATATGTAATTCCTCCCCTCTGTACTTCACAAGGTTTTTATATTGATTTATTACTGTCTTTTTGCAGCCTTGAAATTACTTCCTCTGTCCGGCACTCTCCAACACCTGTGCCAGCACTTCAGAGTATTCTTTTGCAGCATCCCCATTCATATGTCCGTCATAATCTGTATATGCTTTCAGGTCATGTGTAAATGCCTTAAAATACTGCGTATTAAAGTTAAGATACTCTACGCCCTGTTCTTCAAAGAACTGCCCGAAATATTTCCATGCTGCATTATAACTGTCACTGTAATCCTTCAGAGTATTTATTGGAATTGGCGTAGTTACTGCAACAAACTCTATATCATTTTCCTTGCAGAATGTGATCAGCTTCTTCAGATATTCCATATTCTCTTCGTTTACCTTACCCTCTTCATAGAGCTTAGGTTCTGATTTCTTAAGCTTTGTCACATCCACCGGATATCTCTCAATAAATCCACTTTCATGATATTCCTGAGAATCACTCTTCAGATGAGATACGTCATAATCACCCGTTACTTTCTGAGTAAATGTATCTTTGACTTTCGGCAATTCATAGCTGAGAGAATATTCATACCATGGGAAAAGCACAGTACGGAAATTACATTTCGCAATAGAATTCCAGAAATATTCTACCTTTGCTTTTGAAAATGGAAACTCATGATAAAAAAGCAGGTAGTTATTTCCTTCTTCCTTTTCAGATACAAAATATCCCGGGTCAACCTCATAGATAATTCTCTTCGGATTCTGTTTCTCTTTGATCAGTTTAGTCAGATAATACGCATCGATTCCATACTCGCCGCCAACGCAAAGATTATGTCCACTGCGTTCGGTAACTTCCTGCATCACCTCCGGATCAATATCCATCTTTCCATGGGAAGTTCCCACGATAATGTCATCAAACTGCTGTGTCACAACTGCATGCACATCATTTCTCATAAATGTACATGGATAAAGTGCCAGGTCAAGTGCTGCCAGAAGAGCCACACACACGACCAATACCAGGAACGTTTTTAAAACTTTCTTAAAATTGTGCATAAATAAATCCTCTCGCTACTGCTGTTGATCCAAAGAATCCGATGGATGCCAGCAGACAAAAATAAATTGCTACAGTAATTGGCAGACTCAGTCCTGCAAGTGATTCTCTTATCTTCATGCCACGTTCCTGAAGGACACTTACAATAAACAGAATGATGCAGCCTGCTGCCAGGATTGCCAGCGCATAAGGGGTAAAAGCAGTTCCTTCTTTACCGGCCGGGATCAGCAGTAACTGTGACGGTGCAAACTTTGTGACAGAAAGCTTCATCATATGAAAAGCCTGTCCTACTGTGTCCGCTCTGTCAAAAAACCAACTGATATTTACAAGGATAAAAGTACGGATGATCATAAATACATGATACCAGTTCTCTTTTCCAGTGATGTTGAATTTCTTTTTCCAGTTTCTGTAATGCTCTGCCATAAGTCCGCTGAAAGCAATGATAATACCATTGTACATACCGTATACAATGTACTTCCAGGCAGCACCATGCCATACACCAACAACGAAGAATACGATCAGATTCGCCAGACAGATTGGTAATGTACGTCCGGTCTTTTTGCCAAATACCTTCTTGCCCCATTTGCCAAATTTTCCCATCCACTTGGATAATGTCACAGGATAGAACACATAATCCTTCATCCAGGTACCAAGAGTAATGTGCCAGCGGTGCCAGAAATCTGTAATGGAAATGGAGAAGAACGGACGCTTGAAGTTCTCATCCAGCTCAATTCCAAACATAGACGCAATACCAATTACCACATCCATACCACCGGAAAAATCTGCATATAGCTGAACTGTGTAAAATAATACACCAAAGATTGCCAGTCCGCTGTACTGATCCGGATTGTCGAAAATCGCATCTACAAACACTGCTGCCCAGTCCGCCAGGATCATCTTCTTAAAAAATCCCCAGAGAATGCGCTCAAAGCCTCTGGTAATATTCTTACCTTCGAATTTATGAGGTTCATAAAGCTGATGTGCCAAACGACTGTATCTTCCGATTGGTCCCTGCAGAATCTGTGGAAAGAAAGAAACAAACAATGCATATTTTACAGGATTCCTCTCCGCATCACATCTCTTCCAGTACACATCCAGAAGATATCCGGAGGATTGGAAAGTGTAAAACGATATTCCCAATGGAAGCAGGATTTCCATTCCTCTTAAATTCATATGAAACAAAGCATTGAGGTTCTCAATCATAAAATTTGTATACTTTATCACTCCAAGCATACCAAAATTCAATATTAATCCAAGCACCAGAAAATTTCTTGCACTTTTGTGGCTTCCACCTGCCTCTGCCTTTTCAACTGCAAGTGCAATCCCCCAGGTAACCAATGTGGAAAACAGGATAAAGCCCACGTAACGGACGCCACCTGCCAGATAATAAATATAGCTGAAACATAACAAAACCAGCCACTGAAATTTGTGCGGCACAATATAATAAACAAGCACACTCACCGCCACAAACAGTAAAAACAAGTTTGAAACTAATGACATGATCTTTCTCCCTAAATATGTACAATTCTTCAGTTGTACTTATAATAAGGGCACTGCACTATGTTATTTCCCCAGATAATGCAGTGCCCTGTTTTATTATACTTTTTAATGCATTTTCCCTTTACAACTGCTGAATCTGATTAATTTAATAACCCATCATCCAGACATCCGTCTCCACCATCATCGGAACCACTATCATCAGAACCATCATAATCACCGGAATCATCATTACCATAATCATAATCATTGCTGTAATCATAGTCATTGCTGTAATCACTACTGTTATCATAACTCTGAGTTGTTTCAGAAGCTGCCTGTGTAGCTGCCTCAGTTGGCTTCGGAACTAATGCTTTCTCTGTTTCCAGAGTATTGTATTCTTTCTTCTGGCTGATACTGTCAAATACCAGATATGCTACTTCACCTTCCAACTTAAGTTCTGCTTCCTCTGTATCGCCAAATGGGAAAGTATGGATCTCAGCGGTTGTTCCATCCTCGAAAGTTAACTGAATGTTATATTTCGGGATTTCCTTCTCAGCATCATCCTTATCTTCGCCTTCTGCTTTTTCATCTGTTTTGGCATCTTCTGTTTTTGTTTCTTCAGTATCTGTGGTCTCTTTTGTATCATTTGAAGAATCCTTGTTTTCCTCATCTGCTTTATCTTTAGCACTCGGATCAAACCAGAGAACTCTTTCCTCATCTGCTTCGAACTTATCTTCTTCTTTCAGGAAATTATCCGGATATTCTTCGTCTTTTTCATTCTTAACAGTAACACCTGTGATAACTTTACCTGTAAGATTTTTCAGCTTTACAGAAAAAACACCTTCTGTGTCCTCTTCCGGTTTCTCACCAATTGTCTTTAAATCTTCTTTCTCTTCATCAGCTTTATCTGCATCTTCTGCTACATCTTTATCTTCCGATTCTGTGGCATCCTTATCCGCATCTTCTGAAGTTTCTGTTTTTGCTGTAGTATCTGCTGCCATAGCTGCCTGGCTGAATACAAGGCTGCTTCCAAGTGCTGCCATCATAAATGCTGTTACAACTTTTTTCTTCATTGTCTTTAAATCCTTTCTGGTCATTCTTTATAGTTCTTGTTTGCCTTACTGTTAAACAGATAAAATCATTCACTTCGTTACTTGCTCGTAACCAAAGTCAAAAACATTTCAATGCTTAGTTAACTCTCTTATAATTTACATATTTCAGAGTACGTTTCGCACCATATGTAAGTTTATAACCATTCAGTTTATATTCCTTCTGGAAATTCGGATCATACACATAAGTTTTCTTTTTACCATTCACCTTCTGATCTATTTCAACCCACGCATGTGCTCCCTTCTTACCACCGGATTTCTGGAAATATCCTTTTACATAATGAGCATCATATCCTGCGACTTTAGCCATCCAGTAGAAAGTAGCTGCCATTACATAACAATCGCCACTGCCTGTTTTAAATCCATATAAACCATATTCTGTAGGTGTTTTTTTAGAAACCTTTACATTGCCTGCATACTGCAGAGAAACAGACCAGTTGAATGCCTTCTTCAGATTTCCTTTACACTTCTGAAGTCGGACTGCGGCCATTGTTTCAACTGTTGACAGCTTTGTTGCCTGTCCATTCTTTTTGATCTTATAATATGTTTTTGAATTGACCTTATAATACGGTTTATTAGTTACAAGCTTTCCGGTTTTATCAAAACAATAAGTGTATTTACCAATCTTCTTTACCTTATTTGTAATCTTCTCACCATTTACATAGTAATATTTAACTCCATCAACAGTTTCCCATCCTTCCTTCTTCTCCGGAAGTGGTGTCGGAGTTACATCTGGTGTCTCAACTGTACTATCAGTTGTTCCATCCACATAATTAACGATCGTTGACTGTTCTGCCATGGCCGGCATGGCAGGTGTAAGTGCCATTACTGAGCTAAGTAATAATGCTGTAATTTTTTTCTTGTTCATCACTCTGTTCCTTTCTTTTTTGTTAACTTACTATCTACAAATTGCTTCAGCTGCTTTATAATTTTTCACAGCCGAAGCAACCGATTAACCTGGATAATTATCGTCTTACCGTGATACTCGCAACAACTTCTGCGCTGCTTCCTTTTCCTGTAGGACGCACAACATTTAACTGTACATAATCGTATGTGTAGGTGACATCCTTGCCGTTTCCATCAAGCATACAGGTATTGCCCTTACTTATCGTACATTTTTTATATTTTCCCAGAACCTTCTTAATCTTTGACGCATTGTTCTGTTTTGCCAGAGTAGATGTTGCCGCATATTTTCTGTATAAAGACGTCTTCTTTTTATCTACGGCTCCTGTTTTTGGATTAAAATAATACAGCTTCGGAATATCATACATGCTGACACTTCCTACACGTATTCCCTTTACTGTGTGACCACTTACATCAAACCCATAGTACTTACCATTAATCTTCTTCATCAGAATACCATACTTACCAACCATATCCTGATCAGCTTGATAAGCAGCTCCGTTTTTTCCGAAATAATAACGGAAACCCCTTGCTGTTACTCCCCACTGCTGAGTGACTTTCTGGCTATTCTCATCATATCCATATCTCTTTCCTGTCTTTTTGTCCAGTTTTACCTTAACAGTCTGCGGTCCTGCTGCCTGTACTGTCACTGTTTCTGCTACAACAGCCAACGGTGTCAGCATAAGAAGCATACAAAGCACAACTGCAAGGAATCTCTTTGTTTTCTTCATTCTCCATACTCCTTTTCTTAAAATTTAATTTTATGTTCTATTGTATATGCAGGACGTGTAGCTGCGCCAAACAACGTTCCGTACATATTATCATAATAGAGCCCGTTAATCATAACAAAACTGTGTCCATCCGGAATTGTAATAACATAGGGTTCGTATCCCAGTTCCTTCGCGATTGCAGCCACACTGCTGGCAATTCCATAACAGTTTCCTGTAAGACCGTTCTGGAACATCTGAAGGGAATATTTATAAACCCAGTCTTTTGTTTTAAACTCTTTAGGTGTAGGATCCATGTAGCTTACAAAGTTTGTATAGGCCATAATATAATAGAAGCAGGAACGGAATTTTTCATAATTACTTGCATTGGCATTACTGTGGCACGCAATGAAATTTCTCGCTGCAAGCTTGCATCTCGCCTGTGTCAGATTTGAAGCATATCCGTTCTTATTAAATTTAATTCCACCTACTGTCTCATTTGTTGCGCATTTACCGTTCTTATATACATAGTACATTTTTCCATTTAGTTCATTCCATCCGGCAACAGCTCTTCCTTTTGCATCAACGAAATATTTGACGCCATTAACCTTTACAACTGCCTTCTTCCCCGGGGCCACTCTCCGGGCATATTTATCAAACACATAGTAAACACCTTTTACTTTATAATATCCATCATGAGCAGCAACTCCATTGGATTTAAACCAGTAGTATTTACCATTGATCTTTTTCCATTTATTTCTAACTGGTTTATTATTTACGTAATAGCGATATACTTTCCCTTCCTTCAACAGTCCATTTTTAGGCACTGGTGTTGGTTTCGGTGTTGATGTCGGTAATGGCAGTTCCGGTGTTACCTCCGGTGAAGGTGTTATTGTAACTGTCGGCTCACTTCCACCCTCCTGTGACAGGTCAGCTGCATAAGCACTTCCTGCTCCAAATGTAAGTGCTGCCGTCAGCATCATCGCTGTGAGTGTAACCTTCAGTGCTGTAAATCTTTTCCTCTTCATTTTCTATTCCTCCTGAGAAATTTTGCTCGAAGTTTCCTCCCTTCCTTTTGAAATATACTCTTCAGAGTACATTTGAATTTTATATTACAATTATAGTATATTGAAGAGTTCATTTCAATTAATACGACGACTTTTATACAAAAACTTCCAGTTTTTTATAATCAACCTTTCACAAGATTCCACCACTTTTTTCTCTGTCTTTGTACAATTCTTCCATTGGCGCTAACTCCCTTTCAAGATATATCATAGTCTTGTGTGGGATCTTTACCTGTCCGCATATGTAGCTACTTTCCATAACGGAATCGTTGATCTTCACCAGATTCTTATGATCAAAGGAATTAATAATAATCTGCCAATGACACGCTGATACTAATTTACTAACAACTTACTAAAAAAAGAGGCTTCGTTACCACAAAGTTTAACGAAACCTCTTTTTTATATTGCCAAACGTATATTCTCAATCGCCGCATCCATCCTGTCACAGTAACAGTCGCAGACTTCTTTCATTTTGGAAATATTCTTCCTGTTTTCTTCATCATAGACACCAATAACCACAAATCCTGCTTTTTTTGCAGTTTCCGCTGCGTGAAGCGCATCCTCAAATACAAGTGTCTCATTCGGTTCTGCCTGCATAGATTCTGCTGCCTTCAGGTAGATCAACGGTTCATCTTTTCCTGCACCTGTTTCTGTACAGGTGTAAATCTGCTCAAAATAATCCAGAATCCCGTTTCTCGCAAGTGCTGCTTCTGTCAGTTCCCGGTTTCCAGATGTTGCAACTGTCATCTGTATATTTCTCTCTTTAAACCATTCCAGAGTTTTCTTCACTCCTGGTTTCAACGGTGCTTCAAACCGGTAAAAATCACTTACAATTTTCAGAACCTCTTCTATAATCTGTGAAATGGACTTATCCAACTGGTATTTTTCTTTCATCCAGGCGGCTCCCTGCTCCAGACTCATAGTGTGCAGAGCAGCCCGGAGATTTTTCTCTGCTGTGATATTCTGACTCGCAAGATAACGTTCTCCAATATCCTCCCACACAGACATAGAATCCAGCAGCGTTCCATCTACATCAAAAATCGCTGCCTTCATCAGTCTTCCATCATATGAATCG